>JGI24158J21664_10003104_pt1 | contig 20613 bp, 11 predicted proteins | sample Ectturendosymbi3_FD_21664 | JGI IMG/M metagenome (IMG submission 21664) | reverse complement strand
CACTCCCAACTCAACAACACCCCCCAACTCAACAACACCCCCCAACTCATTAGCACCACCATCTCAACAACACAATCACGATCGACCTGATCGCACCCATCTCATACCTTGTAATCACCAGGCGCGAAGTTGTCCATGTAGAGATTAACAAGTTTGAACACAAAACCGCGGTCCAGGTACGTGAAGCAGTTCTTCACAAACGTTGCCAGGCTCAGGTTTGCGTTGTGTATGTCCGTGTAGTTAGTCTGCAAAAGATAAACGGGGACTTTGGTTGTGCGTCGTCGTCACAGTGGTGGAGGTTCAATAGCAAGCGTTGGGTAAGAAAGCCTACACCTCCAGGCGCACAATGCAAAGAAACTTCATCAGTTGCTCGACTTCATGCATTCGATAATTTTTACAAATGGACACCAACGTTTATTGCTGTTTGGGGGTACACCTCAAACAAACCGTCTTCGCGTATATGATGTCACCGCTGAATTGTCAAAAATTCTTTACAATGGGTCATAAGCAACTGCACCAAGTGTGTAGCGAAACTGAATAAAGAGTTATTTCTCAAAAAATTCAAGAGATCATCTGAAAGTTGCTGCCAGCGACTTCGTTGACAAATTGCGACCGGGACGCTTTTCGACAACGAAGAGAATATTATCCAAGATTTGAAAAACGAGGCTTTCTAACGTGACCGGAACGAAAGCAACAACTTCTAAGTAAAAAAGTGACATTTTCGATAATTTTTCGGATCACCTTTCTACAGTCCAGCATCTCTCAAAAACCGGCTGATGCATAAGATGGGGCTTCGATTCCAACCCGACACCCTATCAGTGCGACATACAACTACTTTGAGAAGTTAAGTTTGCCAAAAGTAATTAGCCAAGGCAGTACCTTCCACTTCTGAGTGATGTGCGGGACACATGCAGAGCAGAGACTTTGCACAGCGTGTTGAAACGACACAGGGAACCTCTCGTTCCTCTTCTGCTTTATCCTGGGTCCAAAGCACCACAAGGTTACCAGAGAGCCGCTGCCTTTCCAAGCAGCAGATCGCACAATGGTCCAAACAAACCGAACAGTACTTATGTCGGCACACGTCACTCAGTTTTGCTTCGTAGTAACGTTGCGGGTTTAATGCAACAAAAGAAACAAAACTGCATACAAGAACCTGTAAACTATTTCTTTGCGTCAGATACAAAGTACAGGACCGGTGTCACTGTGATGCAAATTAAGTGATCCGTTTACAGGATTCCTACGCAAAATTTGAATATAAATTTCCAGACCTTTTCAAGACTTAACTTTCTTGAATGGCCTAGCCAGGCCAAATACAGGCACTATATATTTAACACGATGTAAGTAAAATTATATCAATATTGAATAAAATATTATGAAAATGTATGTTACAAGATCAAATCTCGAAAATTATTTCCTTTTTCCATACTAACAGACCAAAAAATTTCTTCCAGTCTTTTCCAGACTCCGTAGGAACCCTGGTTTTATGATGTCACAATGCATCAGTGCGTAAGAAGGGATAACGTTTTGCGAAACAGAGACAGGTTCATAAGCGATAATTTTTAATTTGGTCGTGGACCATTGCTAACCATTCTCACCAAAGGAACAATTGTATTCTTTGCTTCATTGCATCGGGTTTCAACGTTGGAAAGTGTTCAAAAAACAAAAGCAACCAACTGCAGGACATACTTCTGCGTTGTGATCAAGTGTTGCGCCATGCTCTTCACAATGATGTCGAAGAAGAAGGATGAATGCAAGAGAAGTTTGTTTGCTGTGAGGAAGTCGCCAGCTGTCGGCCTCAGCATCGCCGTCATCCCGTTCGCCAACTGCTCGTGCACTGTCTTGCTCTTGTAATCCTTCCACGGAGACGTGACGAAGACGTACTGTCAAACACCGTGGCTTGATAAGTAACTGGAAACGTATAAGGAACTCGCTTGAAGTGGTAGAGAAGGAAGTTAACATGTACCGTCGGAGCAGGTTACAAACATCCAGTGTAGGCTGAACGCGTTCCACTGGTACAGAGCAAGAGTGATTTGAAGTTACCAGCAAAATATCCCTAACGCCTCCTTTCGAACCGCATCACCGTCTAAAGCAGTGGTCTTCAACGTGGGCGAAATCGCCCCCCAGGGGGCGATTTTGTGATTTACGAGATTTGGGGGTCGATTTCTGCCTCCAGATTAAAACATACTCAAATGTTTAATTGATTCCAAAAAACAATATTTGTTACTTTGGAATAAAAGCATTTGATGCACGTTCGACTCCATGGTTCGTAACAAAGGTTATAAAACACATGTCGGACTGGTCACGCATCAATCAAACTACTGCAACATGGTTCTGTGAAACGCTTCACTGCACCAACTATCCAAGACCACAGATTGTGACTGGTTGGGAGTCAAGCATTGCGGTTCTCACGAAGATTATCGGGCAACCGATCTTTTGACCTAAAAACTTGAAATTTTGACTTTAAAATTCACAAACTTTAATTTATTTTGGCTTATGAACTTCCTGCGTTTGAAAACTGCAAAATAATTCAGCCTTTGGTGTTGACGTTAAGTCAGAAGCAAATTCATTCCGCATGCTTCAAGCTGTTAAAAGAATTTGGTTATTCAACCTTAGCCATGATATATTTGGTACGTACATTAAAAGCTACAGTAGAGTCAAACCTGGGAACATCAGAAAAGTAAAGCACTACATGCATAATGGACAGAGCATTTACCAAACTTAGTAAGAACTGTACTGTAAGACCAAGTTTCTTGCCTTCCCACGCCTAGCCTACTTAACATGCAATCTTCTAGTAATGGACAAAACAGTACACGTCGCAAGCCGCAACAAACCAATTACTTCAGATTTGCAACTAAACTTGCAAAATCATATCAATATCAGTTGTTGTAGCTTCAATAAATATAGTATGCATTAATTAGTTTTATTATACCGATAGCGGTCGAAAGCAACCAAGACCGATAAAGCTATCGGAAAATACTCAATAGGTCAAACTCAAATTTTTCACGAGGAAGACTTCAGCTTCTTTGAAGTTAGTAAAATTGGCCCAACAATCATGACATTGCTACTGCACTAAATCATCGCATCGACTTTCGCCGCGATAGCGAATTGCAAGCTGCCGTCAAGTTTGACGCAGTTAATTTTCGTCGTGAACTGTCACAGTTCCCTCCAACCGTATGTGTTATTATTGGCAAAATTGCCTTGAAACAAGTCTTCATGGCCTTCAGAAAAGCGTAGCCAAACCATTGTTTCGCAGGCAAAAATACGGCAGTCCATTATCATGTATTGTATAAGCTTTAGTTAGTACCTTGAGTAAAACAACGTAGTCCTACTGAAAGGTGTTCTGTTGTAAAAAAAACTGGAAATATGACTGTTGCAAGACATTTTACATAGAAATTAACGGCTAGTAAAACTAGGAACAGTTAGCCGTAAGTTGTAAAACGTGCTTATCGTGTTTTTCAGTCGCTCGAGTGTTTTGACGTCTGTGGATATAGTTGTACTATGTGTTCATCTGACTTATGACCACGGGTGTAGTGGGACGGGAACGCGTGGGAACGGCATTCCCACACCTTTTTATGTTTTACTTTAGGATTGTTCGAAACTGTTTCAAAATGGCTAGTTTTTTGGGTGCGTTCCGACACCTTTTTTTTTTTGTTAGCGCTACATCCCTGCTTATGTCAGAGTGTAACAGAACAGTAGGCTTGGAAAGGAGTAACTTAGACCGACAAGTAAGCCCAAGCACCCAATCTTGGCTAAACTAAAGACTCCAAAAAATCCTTTTCGCCACCTGTTGTTTGAGGCTTGCTATGAAATCATTCTGTTGTGGAGATCACGCCGAAAGTTAAACCCCGTAGAAAGTTATGAGTGAAATAGCTTTTTGCCAGCTAACTAGCATAAGCGGATGCGATTCCACCATCCAGGAACGTTTCAACTTTCAGGAAAAGTGAAGTTGATATTTCTGGGGTTTCCCACGACGTATTTTCCTGAGCAAGGTTACTGCCAAGTACTGCACACGCGTAATAAATACCGCAATCGCCTTGACATGAGCAAGAATGGGGAAATTCCATTCAAACTGACCAACTTGCAACCTGCTTTGAAAAAGCTTGCAGATAAACACCATCGCGATGTTCGCATTAGTTGCAATGAAACGTTTTTTGGAAATTAATAACATTTATTATACGAATGCATTTGCATTCGTTTTGTTTTGTGCTAACTAGATTGCCCGTTTACATTTCATTAGCTCTGAACTATTTTCAAAACAAAATACTATTTTCAGAAAAATTATAGGAAGGGGGGCCATTTTTAAGCAAAGTGCCTGGAGGAGGGCGATTTTACAAAAAAGGTACTACTGGCCTAAATCATTGGGTCTTAACAGGGCCCCCAGGGGGGAGGAGTGCCAAAATGTTTTCTTTTACCTTCATGTCACAATGACACAACCCTGAGCGAATTGATAGGAGCAAGGTTGTAGTCCCAGTCGTTATACAACGTGTCACCATTTTTGTTGTGTTTGGGAATGTCTCAATTGCTTCTGTTTCAATGTTTCACCAACGCACTAAGTGCTGCGTGGCTTGTAGCCATAGTCTGAAAATGAATTTTATGACGCAACAGAGAACGTCATGCACATTTCAACAGTTCTATAGAATGAAGCTAGTTCTACTGTCTGTAGTGGAGAATCATTCACGGCGGAATTTCCGTGATTTTTAATGTCAGATATCATATACAAGAGGCGAATCGCATTGCTACTCTTTCTGAACACCGACTACACCCAAACATCGCAGGAGTTAAAGACTTTTAACTAAATATCTGTGTTGTTTTCATAAAGGTATCGTTTAATTAATCACACTTCGCTACATAAGTGTTTGACGCTCTTTAGACGTCGGCTTGGGGACCCTCGCCAAAGGATGTTGCGCAGACAGGGGTCTCAAGCCGGTATCTTTAAAAATAGGGGTCACAGGGGTTGGCTATGTTAAGAACCACTGCGCTAAATCTTCTTTGTGCTGCTTTGTAAAAACTCGCCTTCAGGCGTTTAGAGTTCTAGGATGCTCGACTAAGCGAGTCTATGCGACAAGGTTCTAATATCTTATCGACCATTTCATCTTGAAGAATGTTTTCTAAAAAACTGCGCGAAAACGTGGATTGCTTAGAGATCGTTGAAACACGCACTCGAGAACACAACCAACTGTAGCAGGCGGGAGACGAACCCCCAACCTTCTCATTACGAGTATGACGATCAGCAATAAGCACACCGCCGCACGGTTAACGACTTAACAAGAGCACAATCTTAAATGCGACAACAAACCTTAATATACTGCTTCAACAACTGTTCCTTGCCGTAATCGTGAATGGACGCAACAACGTGAATGAGAGTTTTCATGCAGTTCGCTTCAGCATCTTGCGACATACCATCTGCAGCCATCAAATGGATCAGCTGATTCAGAATGGCCGGCATGTATCGGATCAGAGCGCTGTAGTCGGCCGCCAACAAACTCTGCAAGCGATCAAACTAGGTTTTAAGGCAAGATTCCGTGGAATAACTGCAAGCGCTGTGAGAGAAATTCTGATGTTATTGGAAAAGAAAAGACGCAGTATTTTTCGCAACAGCACGAAAAACTCTTTCTCACAAAAAAGCTGACATTATGCAGCGTAAAGAACATCTAAGAAAAATGCTGTTCGTGTTTTGACTTCGAAATTAAAGACTGCTGATAATTTGTTTACGTCCAAGCTGACTTCGTGTGCTGCAACCGAGTCGGTTATTTGCTCAGATCAAAGAGATAGTAAAGTCCACGGTTAAATCGGATAAAATAAACACAACCATGTGTATTACCACTACGGGCACTTGGAAATGTAAACAATTTGCAAGCAGAAAATATCTACGACTATAGTGTGCGGCACAAGCAACTAACAACGATCTTACCTTGACATATTTAACGATGTCTGCGTCTGACGCTGACGTTAAGAAGCGTTGGCAGGAGTCGAAGAAGTTGACAATATGTGTGTCCTCCGTGTAGACAGATGATATGAAAGCAAGGTTGACCCGGAACAGCGGCTTGGCCCCATCCACCCACTTCACTTCGGATGAGTACTGCGCAGAAACAAACACCAGGGTGAGGTCGACTGCTGCTGTGCACAAGCTGCTATTTGTTAAACTTTGCTAAACTACATGACAGTATATGAGGCGTTAGTTGGCGGCTGTGCTGATGAAACTTCATTGACAGCTGCATCACTTATCAACATATTCTTTTCAGACGCTATAAAAGGTATTTTGGTGAAATCAGCGAATAAAGCGAAGACGCTGGGCAGGCGATTGTGCAGAAAGCTGAGACAAAAACAAGAAAATATTGGTGAATTTCTCCACTTTCTTGCTTTCACTTTTTTCAATAATAATTTCAACGGGGACTTCGAACCCGCAGTCAAGACTCTGAGCAATAAATTAAACTCATCCGTATGTATGAAAACAATACAGGTTCAGTTTCGGCGCCGAATTGCCTTGCACTAAAATTTTAAAGTAATTGCGAAAGCTTCTGGACACAGACATGGAGAACAAACCGCTGAATAAACAGCGCGATGCGCGAACGCGATATTAGCAATGCGCACGCACGCACAGGCCGTTTGAACACCACCCATTAAATAAATCCTGCTTCTTTCGCGTAAAGAAGAATTAAATTCAGCGCGCATTGATGTTGCTAAAAAGGAAATCGATTTCGCTTTTTCATGGCATCTTCAGTTGCAGTAACTGAACTTTGGAATTGAATATGCCGTGAAAACGGTGAAATCGATTTTATAGCATCTATCTTTGCTGGTTCTTGTGTCGCTTACTCGGAGGCAAGATTTAGGTCAAAGAAAGGAGCCCCTGTGAACAGCCACAGCTAGCAAAAGCAAAGAGCAGGAACATACTGAAGCTCACCTCAAAACATAAGTACAATTTCCATCCATTAACGAAAATATTACAACAGTCATCCAGGAATGGCGACACGAACTTTTTAAAAGAATTATCTTTGAACGTGAGAAAGATAATTTCTAAACTTACAAGGTATTTTCTCCACCACAGCACAGTGTGCGTAGGTTCGCCTTCCGCTAGACGCAAACATTAAGTTTGACCCACAAACGAGCAGTTTTAGAAAATCAAAAACATGTCGTAACTGTACCAGGCACTTCTCATTACTCGCCGAGCCCACACGTACGCACGCACATAGGCAGTAGGCATGGAGCAATCGGAAGTAGAAAAACCCCCTGGAACAAGCTTTGCATTTACAACGCATTACTTTGCCTGCCAAGAAATAAAGCACAAGCTCCGGTGTCGGGGACTGAATGAGAAAACCGGGCACAACTGCAGAGCTACAGCGATTTTTACAACTTCCTGTGGAAATAGTCGCTGGCAATGCCGACAGGTGCGGCAAAGCGAGCAAATGTTAATCAAGTCAAAAAAACTTCCAGCATTAACCATTCGACAAGGAGCACGCCAAGTTCTGGGAGTTTTAAAACGCTTGTTCAAGTCCAGTAATGACCTTCCGGTCCAACTGGTCATAATTTTTCTAACTAGCATATACTTAACGTGGAATGAATTCAGATGATTAAAATCCTTGATTAGCCGTCAAAAGGCCAAATCTATATAGAATGGCTTTGCAATACTCTCAGTGTGTTGTGTATCAAACGCGTTGTTGACTGATCGTCTGATGCCGAACAAGACTGACAACAATGAAACAGGGATGGAATTACCGGGTTTTCTTGCATCTAAGCTTTACACATGTTGAGCTTTACACGCTTCCGCTTTCCTCTGCGCCTGATCCTCTTTTGTTTTTTGGCAGTGAATCCAACCACACCGTGGCTGCGACGACCTAATCTCGTTTCATGTGGCACTGCGACTTGATCAGGCCTGTGAAGTGTTCCCAACTCACTTTATATTGATCCTAGCTCTTCAGCTGTAGAAAAACACGTTCCTCAAACAGGAAATTACCCCGAAAAAAGAATCAGCAGCTAAAATATATTTTCCAAACTCATGGCATGTTGGAAGATACAATGTTATTTATTACTTCATTTCTGGGCAATTTCTCCTGTTGCAGTTAGTGTTTGGTTTGACTGGCCCAATGAATTTCGAATTCGGTTGAAACGAAGAGAAACACCCCGCGTTTCAACTATAAAGGAAGTACGCAGATACTGGATTCAAACTCAGATTAGTTGAAGTTTAAATAAAATAAGTGAAATGTGAGTCAAGTACAAGGAATGGTATCGAGAGATACAAGGACATACATCAACAAATGAAGGAAGAAGTAATTTTAAGCATGGCAGACTACCAACGCAGGCTGTATGAATGAAAGTGGTGGGCACAGCAGTGACTAATTACGACATATATCCTTTGAAGACGTAGAAAAACATACAAATGTTGCCTAATGACGCATTCTCGATTTTAACGTAATTTCCAAAGCTATGAAAATCGTATCGAAGTAACGCGGTGTGGCCACAAGTACCGGCATAACATAGTTAACCGGGTGTTGATGTCAGTCTGAGGCTCAATTCGCAATACAGGCGCGTCAAACTTGTACGGGAGAAGGTGCTCTGATTGCCTCAAAATTACGACTGCATGGGTTCAGGGCAAGGTCTCCGTCGTTGAACAGGGGCAAAAAGTTACCGGTACCTGTCGGCGAAGTGAATAGCACACGTGATAAATGACGCGGAATCACGAGATGCGAACGATGAGGATATGCAGCAGCACCTCTGCCACAAACGCTGTACGTAGCTCCTTAAAATATTCATAAGACTCTGACAGACGGCAAATGGCTAGCACGCGTTCGATAAAATAAGGCGTTTAGACGTTTCGAAACGCAATTTTAAAAGCTTACGGTGCATAGGAATCAAAAACGATATTGCCAAACCTGAAAGCACGGCTGTAAACCAAAACGCAGCGTAGTTCGAGGAAAAGGACCTGGTGATATTGACACAACTTCTGCGCCAATTCTTCACTGGAAATGGCACGCCACAAACATTACAAATGCCTCGTGGCAAACACAGCATATGATTCAAGGGTATAACTTTTGTTTGTCTCACCCAAACAAAGACCCTGCGCGAAGTGATTGACGCGTCGGAGCACTTCTCTTTTATATGTCAAGCAAGTCTCCACATTTCGCATTAATTTGTGTCGGTTGCTGCATGTCGAAACTCGCTGCAAAGCTGGGTTGGAATCTTGGTGGTTACGTAGCGATTCTGGTCGCGACTGCGAGGATGAAGCCCTTTCGAATGATGCGATGAAAACCTGACACATGTCGCTGCGCGGGAAGCGACCACCGCTGGTGCGAATGAACAGTTTTCGTTGAGCGCACTGCTCAGATGCAGCGGTCACTTCACAACGCGAACCGCTTGTTTGAGGTTTGATATTGATGGCAACAAACAAATCTTCCAGCATACGTGTGGACCGAGGTCACTTATATCCATGCTGATGAACCAAACCTTCTGAACTGCACTTTTATTGATTCACTGAGGCTGAAACGCAGGCAAAACTAGGTTCAGCAAAGTCGCGCTGCCAGCATCAAATATCACAAGTTTTGGACTGAGAAAAAAACGACGTTTTGTTTACCAAAGCAACTGAAGCACAAACAGTAATTGAGCAACAAGAACTGAGGTAAAACGTCTTGCACAGCTGTTGTTTTGATGAACATATGTGCTGTGCACAAGAAAACAAGAACCTTCATCACGTAAGCGGAAAAACTACCAGCTTTTGTGCAAGTGCATACGTCAAATGCATTGCTAAAGTGGGATTGTTTAGGATCAACAGGCAAGTAAGTTGACGAAGCGGCACAAGCCATTACAGCAGGTCTCCCGGGTTTTCCTTCCTTAACACGATATCAGAGTTTATGAAGGGATATTCGGGTATTTCAGCTGGAACAGCGAAAAATGAAAGAAGTTATTTGTCGCGCCGATCCGACCAGAACCCCCCGCACGTAACTTTGAAGAACGATCAGGATCACTTATCCCGTCTTGCAACAAAAGATTGTGGAGCGATAAACTGCACTTACATCGTCACAATGTCTATTGCTGTGCCGCCAAAATATCTCGCGACGAATCGCACCCGGCTACAATCAGCCGCGCAACAAAGCCAATAATGGTCACGGAAAGTTCAGCGGAAACGCGAAGCGGTTGAGATCAAAACACGTCCTGACAAGAGGATCCGTGCAAGAAAGCCCGAGTTTACTTAGATAGCCCGCGCCAACAAAATACACACTTTCCACGGAAAAGCGCATCGGTCTGCGGGCAGCAGTTCTGAAATTCAACAGGGATCGTAATAAAGTGCGACAGTTGCATTCCAACCCGAAAGCACAGCAGCGTTCAATTACTTTCACAAAAAGCCGTGCCCATTAGACATCAAGTAACACAAACTATACGTCCATACAGCGATAGGGGAAGCATGACTGTGCATTGTGCAACCCAATACTAATGAAAACATTGTTGTAAAAAGTATAGACGACAGTAACTTCACTATCTTCAGGCGATCCAGTGCAGATGAGCCGGTAAAGCAGTCGAGCAGTTATTAACATTCTCAGGACAGCGCTGAGTGGTAATCGACGAAGCACAAGGGGCATCAAGGCTGGTTCGGAATTATTAACGTAGACCTCAAAAAAATCTACAGTTTAAGCAAAAAAAGCTTGACCTACTTTTCGTCACAAGCAAGTGTTGTTTTTCAAACGCAAAACTGCTTTGCCAAAAGCATTGAAAAGTCGCACAGGTTTGGCTGTTTTTGCTAAGTCTCTTTTTTCACAAACCCGCGTGAAATCACTGATAATACATCCTTGACTACACAGCCTGCTTGTTTCTCCTTCAAAATTTGCCTTTGATCAAGTTGCGATACTCTCCAAGCTGGTGTTTAAGTACAATCTGGGAAAAGCCATCTTCCAATAACCCTTACTTTGTGAGGCGGAAGAAGATAGCCACTGAAATAGTTGGCGAAGCAAATGCGTGTGCATATTTTCTAGTGCAACCCACTACAAAAAATGGGAATTTTTAAACCTTCTTGACCAGTCAGTGCATTTCTATAAAAAAGGCTGCATCTTGGAATAACGGTCANCAGACAATCAAGCCGTAGGTGTCTGATTCAATACATATGAAAACATGGAGTTTCCAAAATGGCCGCGGCCTAAAAATTGGAAAGTGATGGTGCTTCCTTCATTGCGAGTTTCATTTCGATCACTCTCCACTCCCAGATTTGGTCACACGACAAGAAAAAAATTTTGATGAGAATGGGGAAACCAGACTATATTTCGGAAAACGTTGTTTCAATTCTACAACCATCAAAGAGCTAACTACCATCAAGTGCAGTGCGACAAACCGCTTTTTATCGATTTTTGGGGAGAAAAGAAATGAACCACCGAAGCATTTCCACAGCAAATGCTGAGGCCATTCGCGTGCGATTCGTTTACAACGTTCGCACAGTAATTCACACTTGACAAGGTCGCCTTCTATNCACTGCGCTCTAAATCATTTTGTAACAAAANTTTTACAATGGCGGTGAATTCCGGCGAAGCAGCCCTTGCTGTCAATCGCACGCGTCCGCATTGACGGGGACCGCGAGCGAGCAGGGCCACCCANANCAACGTNATTTTGTTGTCAAAGCCGACGACGAGTGCTTTTCGCAGCACCGGGTGCGTGAAGCAAACGGAGCCCGACTTGGAAGTTCACATTTTTCGACTTAACTGGCGACGGCAGAGCGCGGAATGTTCACGGGTCAAACGACTGCGCTTGCTTTTTAAGTCATGAGGACTTTCCAAACACCCTGCAGGAACAAAAAATGGTCTTGCGCCACGCGTTTGCACTGGGATGCGGCCGCGCTCCTTACGCGTCAACATTTTATGCAATCAAGTACGAGAAATGATAAATTATTACGGTGCGCCGTCGGCGATCGGTTCGAAATGTTTTATTTGCATCCAATAAATTAACGAACAGCTCAAACCTGAACGTTGGTACGATTCATTTAAATATGATTGACATGCGGTCATCTTTCTTCAACGTGACGCGCGAAGGGCTGTCGGTGCGTTGGGAAACAACGTCTGTGGCGAAAGCGGTTCGACTGAAGAAGGCATCACCGCCGCGCCGCGAGTAACTAAAAGTAGGTCGCGAAGATGCCCTGAATGGAATCGCGCGCAGCTCGCGCAGGCGCCGAGCGCTGGACGTGAGCAGGAGTAGCCGGTCAGTTAATAACGAAATCAGCATCGCTATTGTGACAGATATGAGAGCAATGCAAACTTCACCGGCAGTGGTAGTCATGTGTGTGGAATTTCATCATCATCTGCTATTGTATTATCTGCGCCGTGGTCCTGGTCAAACAGAAAACACGCGCAGTATCTTAGTTTCGTGATGATGATAGCGAAGGTACGATCTTCATGAACAGAATAAGAACGTGGACGCATGCTCGAAGCAGTCGTTACAAGCTTTACCGTCGCGCGCTGTTGAAACAGCACTTGAGGCGTCGTCAGATTAATCGCAATAGTAAGTTAACGACGCGAGTGGTGCTCAAATGCTCTCTGCGCCGTCCCCAAATATATTTGCCGTACATGACTTGCAACATCGCCTCACGTGCGTTGGCAGTTAGTGGGTTTACAATAAGAGGTGGAAGTAGAAAGGGTTGTGACGCAGTTGAGATTTACAGCCAGCAAACAGTCAAAAACCTTAATGAAACAAGAGTGTAGCCCTCGCTTTCAAGTTATATGCATTTGTAGCACCAGTCCATTCAGCGCTTAAGTTTCAAAAAAGCGAAACTTCAGAGGTGGAGTTATACGAAGGAAAAATACACCTGTTGCGGTCTACACGGCGAAGTAATTCGTAACGATTTTATCAGGCAAAGAATTCAGAATCGGAATCAAATTACAGCTGACTTTGGAAATAAAAGATGAAAAAAGTCGTTCTTTTCGCGGCGCGTCTCAAGGAAGCAGGTTGCCAGCCATGATGAAATTTCAAAGGTCACCGTTCTTAAACAAACTTGACAGGCGATCAATCCGACCTTGAGCCTTAAACTACATGATGCAGTTAAATCGATTTCGAGGCAGGTCAAGGGTGATGCGTACAAACAACACAGCCCGATAAGTTTGCTGCAGCAGCGCTGGTGGACAGTACCAAGCTGTTTGGATCTGCGGCATTTTGCACTTCGGCGATTTTACGACATTCCACTTTGGTTGAAATCGTACGTCTGGGCCCACGGCAAACATTTAAGCTGCGTGAAATGTTAAATCGAGAAAGACCGAATGACAATAAATAGAAGGTGACGGACGCCCAGTCCTTGTTGCAGTTCTAGGATCAACAGAGCCCAGTGTAAGGATCACAATAAACGCCTTTGCAAAATAACGACAAGAAGCGCATCTCCAAAGCATTCCAACGAATAGTTTAAGAGCAGAGGCGGCAGTAATTCACCGATGAGCTGGAGGCTGTGCGCTAAGTTTCACAACGAGGGTCAAATTGCGCTCGNCCATACTGCACGCTGTACTTTTACGGCCATTTTTAACTGAGTAATAGGAGTCAGCAGTAATGGGTAAAGCACGTCAGATCTGCTTTTCATTAAACAAGGCTGGTGAGAAAGAATACAGCTTGCAAGTAATCAATCAGAGGTCGCATTACAGCTTGCAATCGATGGTTGTTTGACTTCAGTCAGTAACGGTGACATTTTCTTAGCGCAGTGTTCACAGTCACTGCTACAGCTTTCGTGAACTTTCTCCAAACGTGTTGGGAATTTCGCGCAACTGGAAAATATGGGTTAATTTTGTTAATGATCTAAAACGGGGTCGCGTGGGGAAAGCGTCATCAATACAGCATTCAACTACTTCCACTTCCATGTGCTTGGGGTTTGATTGACCGGTAGTCGTTTGGTGTACATCGAGTAGTTACAGAGTGATGCGGGCGCTCAAAGCAGCTTGATGACGTTGGTGGGTTAATTAACCGTTATGTTAAAACGGTGTGTTCTATTCCAAGTGATGAAAACGTAACAACGACTTCCATCTGCAACGCTGAGGGCGACGGTTCAGTTTTTTAAGGTTAATCCCAATTTCAGTTTTGTTGAAAAATTGTTGAGAGGTTGCAACATTGTTCATGCGACAACATCCTCGTTTTCAGATCATCTGAGATTCAGGTGCATTGCTTCAGCGCAGAGTGCAATGATTGTGCAAAAAGTGCGAAAGTGCAATAACTCAATGATTACGAAACGCAGTAAGCCGGTACCAACAAACGCAGTAAGCCGGAACCAACAAAGCTGATGGGCCGGCGAAATATTTCAGTGCGGAAGTGCAAGCCAGACAGTGGGCGCAGAATAGCGTTCATAGTTGACACATACTACTCAGATAACGATCATTAGAAGCCTCAAGAGCGCATTTCAGAGCCTTTCTTAACACTGCACGTCAACGAGAACTTAGACGTGGCTTCTGTTTCCACCATAAAAATCGCCACTTGCGGAAACACGTCATCGCTGCGAAGCTAGAACAATGAAACAAAACGAACAGATAAAAAAACAAAAAATGCAAAATGATCAATCTTACCCAGAGGTTTTATGCGGGTGCTGAGTTCGTAAATGGGAACATGTTACTGATAGCAATGCAAATTCTCTGCCGTATGTTACACTCGGGCACTATTTCTACCGATACAGTTAATCATAGCCAGGTATTTACGCGGTCGATCTCATATTTACTAAATGAGGAAAAGAAGCCGACACTGACCAGAACAGAACTGAGTATTCAACTATAATGTCATCCGCAAAACTTCCACGGCAACTTAGTGGAAAGTCCAAAATGGAGACAAGGTTTTGTGCACACAGCACGGCGGACAAAGCGCTGTCTACCGCGATGAGCGATCGACCGGTTTCGCCTCCGGTTTTGTGTGAAAGTAGGAAAATGCATTGTGACGTAATTGAAAGCATGAAAATGCATTGTGACGTAATTGAAAGCATGAAAATGCATTGCGCAGTAATTGAATCTGCCATTGTTTTGCTGCCGTCGAGATTTAACAGTGGGTCTCCAACAATTTGATTCAGAAATATTTATTTTGTGCTATTCCAAACGACATCTTGCGCTTCTACCCTTAAAAACTTGCGCGCGGTCAGACAAGTCCACTGCTTGGAGGTTTTCTGAGCTTGAACGGCGCATGGTCAATGCACTTCCGCTTCCACCGATTTTGAACAAGTTCCAGCGTAGACAGGAAGTTATCTCACCATGACCTGTCGACCTGGTGTCGCCCGAACTGAGCCCACGCATCCCCTGAGGCTTGAGGCAGCAGGCCAATGAGAGAAGCGACATATCAGCAACTTGCTGCGCAAGACTTACCGTGATGATGATGTCAGTTTAAATCAAGCAACATCAAAACAAGCACACGGCTTGCAGAATGAATCATTCAGACCTGTATTCTCCGATTACAACAAAATTATCTCACAGTTAACGTCACCTTTGATGTTCGCACCTAATGAAGACGGGAACGTGATCTCCTCGGGGGAGCAGGGGGAGAGCAGATAAATGGCAGTATAGAAGTATATCGGGCAGTTCAGTCACTTCATGAGCTCAAAACTGCACTTGCATAACTATAGCTTTACGCGCTAACCGGAAGACGAAGCTTGCAGCGTTTCTACCAAGCTTCGCTTGCTTAATTTTTAATTGGTGAACTTTGCAAATATTCCTGGCTTAAACGCCCGTCGCTACATGTCATGAAACCGCGCATTTGCCAAATCACATTCAACTCATGGCCCCGGAAATTTACGAGAATAGCTTGTGAAGGTTTGAGACATTAAAATGAAATGTACGATCAAAATATGACCGTTATTGGTTTATTTACCTGGTCTGACTCATTCCCAAACCAGTAACTAGAAGGTGCGGTTATTCACAACGGGTTTCATAGATTGCCAGCAGAACGGACAACAGTGGAGTATTCGTGTTTATCTTTCCCCAGTAAATAATGGCCGTCTGTAATAAGAACTTCACCAACCGCGAACGAGTGGGTGCCTGTTGCTTGTTTTAAATGAGCAATTGTACCTTACGTTAAGAAATCCGCATTAGGAGTCTGATAAAACAGTACCAGAAGCCGGCAAACCACTGGCACGGTAGATATAAGTCTACATGATACAATTCTCCATACATTCATGCATTAGCTGAAGTGATGTGAAGCTCAGCTCGCTATCATTCACGTACCCAAAGTTGGCTCCGTATTTTGTTTAATCTATGTGCGCAATGCCAAGTACTGCAATACAAAGACATGCCAAACTTTCGATATCCTTCAGCAAAGCTTTTTTTGTGAACTATTCAGGCTGTTATCTGGCAGAGGATTCCGTAGCGATAAACTTGCGATCGCATCACGTTGCAGCGACGTCGTTCTTCAATTTGTAAATCAGAAAGATTTCATCGACAACTCGTACACGTGTATCGTTATTACTTACGGAAATGAGCAACTGTTTAAAAATGTCCTGGCGATTACCAACAGATAATGCAACAGCTGTGGAGTCCGTTTCAGAGCGCTTAGCCGACTTTAAAGGACGAGGCGATTTCGTAAAGTTCCTTGTAATACTTGCGGGAATAAAATTTCAATAACTCTGACCAATAGTGTGTCTGTAGCTGAGTAAACGCAAATTCTTAATAAATTACAGAGGTAGCGCTTTGACGATTCGCGCTGCTCGCTAGTTTTCTTCTTTGTTTGCTCATGTAGAAATAGAAGCAGCGTGGTTAAAAGCATAAGGAGTTTTAGAAATCATTTCAGACAAACTTGTGCTACTTTTAAACGTAATGGCGATTGAGGAAAATGTGCTATGAGATTTAAAAGTGAAGATATCATACATCATTAGTTTTCGCCACGGACACCCGACGTCATTGTAAAGATCTGAAGAGAAAACTATGGCTTGTACTTTACAATGGCGGCGAAAATATTGTTTGTCGTGACACGAGTTGCCGTTGTGGTTACAACTTAGACACGCCAGGGTTAAGTGTCGCCATCTGCCCGGTCAGGCAACCCGTGGTGCAACATGGCCCGCCACAGAAATTTAATGCACCAACGTTATTGATCGACAAATTGCCCAGTTGGCGGTCCACATATCAAACGCCAGCTTAACCAGCTTTGCAGAAGCAGGCAACAGCACCAGCGGACATGTAGGAGCCCCGCAGACCAAATGCGCTGAATGAAAGGCAAATATTTGACGATGTGTGGAGGCCACACGAGTGCGCGGGCGCCAGCAGTAAGATTGATATTGACCAAACTGACCGCTTACAGCGCCCGACCACCGAGCTTGGATGAACGCCGCATTCTGGAAATGAGGGCAGACGAGTAAACGATTGTCCAGGGCCGTGTGTTAACTGAAAAGCAGAGCTTTGTCTACAAAACCAGGACCAACTTTACGCAACGTTTGTACGGTGACCTGCGCGCGACAGCTTAGTGCTGTCAACTTTCAATGCCTGAAGGTTTTGAAATAGTGAAGGAATGCGGTCGCATTTGGAAAACGAAAGCTAAAGTGTTAAGTAGCGTAATGGTAAAAAGCAAAAGTTGCTGTCATTGATGGTGGTAGCAGTGGTTGCCGATATGTTTCCGACAACTCTTGGCTTGGCGTTAATTTTTATCGTGCGATAGCATTATTCCCGATGAAGAGTCCTTGCAACCAGGACTCCCAACAAACGTGGTCGGACAAGTTGCTCTGAGTGACGTTACGGTGACCGCGACTTTCCATTATGCAAATCATCTTAATATTGTAAATAATCTTACGATTGCAAAAACAACTATGCGCCCCAATTTTACGCGAACAACATCGTGCTCGATTCATCTAAAATCGCGCGAGCGCGTTATTTCGTTGACCTGGACACGCCCGCTCGTGCAAAGCAACTTTGCCGTCACAAAGCCAGGTCTGTTCAACCCAGAAACCGCAGCCCGCACTGACATTCCTGCACCAGCGCACATCTGAGCGGACTTTCAGCCACAGCCCCCGCGTCGCTCAACTTGAAGGCGCTCCATTCTTATCGAGAAATACCGAAATCAGCCTGAGAAGGTTTAATGGTGCCTCGCGGCTGTTCGAGCAGCGAGGTGAGGGTAGCGTTGCCGCCTATTTCCACCACAACCGCCAGCATTCTTTTCCTGACCCAGTCTTTATTCAGCTGTGGTTCGAACACGCATGGTCGACTGGGCGTTGACAAATGATATGCAAGCAAATGAGCCTATAACACAGGAGTAATTAACCGATTGCAGCTGAAATAAAGAGATAAAAGAGGAAAAAACATGCAAATGAAAAGTAAAAGCAACCAATGAGACGCGTATTTGAAATGACCGCGAACGGTGTCAGAGTTTTAAACACGTTTCATGCGAAATCACAGCTCTTTTCATGTAACGCCAAAGAAGGTGCAACTAATTTCAAGAACTAATCTCCCTGAATCTAGATATGGGATACAGTGAAATAGTCGACAGTATCCCTTACATACCGAGGGCCTTTGTTTGATTTTATCTCTAATAAATTTTTCATTTAAGATTTTTATCGCCAACACGTAATTGACGAAAGGTTCAACAGTGCACGAATTCTGTGCACTATTCTCTGCACTACACACTGATGGTACCATTGAGGCCAGAACAAAAGCGCCGCTAAAAAATAAAAAGGTTAACTCACAACATGTTTGACTCCTTGCTACGTTTTGTAGTTTGTGTCAGCAGCGCAGAAAAAACGCAAGACTGTGTTGAAAACCATTAAAACTTTTTGCGATGTATTTCGAAGTCTGAAGAGGTTTCATGCACAGACCAGATAGCAATCTTCCGCTTGTTTTGCCCATCCACAGTTCATTACAAAATATATAACAAATTTTTGGGGGAATACTGCAAGATTACCGTCGTGCCGGAACTATTTCAAACGACGCAAAGATTAACAAACAGCAATGCGCTAATAATGAGCGATTAAATCGGACCAGGTTTTAACGCGATGTCACTATAAACGTCGACTGACCAGGCAACGCAGTCACGGTTCATTGACGCTTCCTGTGACGAGAGATTACTTGATCTGAGGGAAATGATACGTCTGGCACACGCGCACAAGTCGCTAACGATTTTTGTGAAAAGTTCAACAGCTCCTGGGAAAAGATGTTTTACTGTGGGGTTCACGTAACAATCGAAATCTGTTTGCGTCACTAAACGTTTTCTGTGACTCCGTTGGAAAGTTCCAAAACGCGCTGATTGGCATATGTTAAGAAGCAGGCGCTCCATTTCGTCAGTACGTAACGAAGCGGGTACTGGCAACTGGCCTGGGTTGGAGTCGCACAGGGAGTACGCGAAACGGCTTTTGTGGTGGATTGCAGAGGTTAACATAGCCCGAGAGCGATGCAGGTCAAGCTTGTAATGGGCAAGTGTGAGCACATCGACAGCAGATAGAGGACAGCTGGGCATGCTGCGAAAACATACTTTAGCTGGAAGGGTGCGCACTGCAAGGTGAACCAGACGCAAAACATAAATTTTAGAAGAAACATTAAAACGGTTCTTGCTTTTTTTTCAGCTTTCACTTCGTCCAACATGGCAGGACATAGTTGTGCAGCACTGGTAATTTTGCTTGTGGCAAATATCGCCGCCAAGGAAACGGACAGAAGAGAAGAACTTGTAGCTCCCGAGCTTCGCTTCGTGTCGGAGCCGGAGGAGGAGCACGTCGTTAATTTCGACGTGGTGAGCAGAAGCAGCGAAGTGCAAGTGGAAGCGAACGCAACACGCACGGAATCCCGTCAAGACGTGAAGGCGGAATGCGAATCGAACTGCACCAGCACATCAACATGCGAGGTTGCGGCGACGGCAGCGCAGTGTTCGACCTCATGCTCGTCCGGCCATGCATCGGGATGCGCCGCCAGTTGCTGCAATTGTGGGTGTGGCTGCGGGTGTGGCGCGAGCTGCCAATCCACCACCAGCTCTTCAGACATTTCGCTCCTTCTAAGAACATTCGATCGGCTCACCCAAGGACAACCGGGTGTCCAGGGCCCACCAGGACTCCAAGGGCCGGCAGGGTTTCCAGGCATGCCAGGACCCCCAGGAAAAGCAGGGCTCCCAGGAATTCAAGGTCCTCCAGGGATACAGGGTGCTGCTGGTATCCCCGGCATTGGAATTAAAGGAGATTGTGGCCCTCGTGGGCTGAAAGGAGAACCTGGGACATCAGCAGTGGGACAACCAGGCCCGCCTGGCCCACCGGGTCCACCTGGAAAGCTCGACTACCAAGGCTTGTTAGAGCCACCATTAAAGGGATTGGCTGCGTTCAAAGGTGAAGCAGGACCTCAAGGAGAACACGGTATCCCAGGTACAAAAGGTCAAAAAGGTGAAACAGGCATGGGCTTGAAAGGAGAAAAGGGAATGCAAGGCGTTCCGGGACCGATAGGACCTCCAGGTCCCCCCGGCCTTTCAGCAAGTGATATTAAGACAGTCAAAGTTGAAAGAGCTGTTGGACCTCGCGGTCCAAAAGGAGAACCTGGTGAAGGACAACCAGGGCCACCGGGATCTCCTGGAATAGATGGAAGCAAAGGAGAAGCTGGAGAAAGCATTAAAGGTGAGCTTGGCCCAGCTGGCCCAAGAGGACCTAGCGGTGAGGCGGGCATCGGGTTCCCAGGTCCATCAGGGCCACCAGGCAGACCAGGAATTTCTATCACTGGACCACCAGGCGAAAGAGGCTTGGATGGT
>JGI24158J21664_10003103_pt1 | contig 20614 bp, 12 predicted proteins | sample Ectturendosymbi3_FD_21664 | JGI IMG/M metagenome (IMG submission 21664) | reverse complement strand
TAGCTTGCTAAAAAAAAAAAACATTACTAATAATAACGATCGTTTCTTTCGCCCCGACCAATCGTAGCATGCTGATGATTTCTGGGATCTTTTGATACTTATACTGTTACGAGCAAGGGGTTTACCCGATCATGCAACTCATTTTCTCTGTGTTTTTCTTTGTTGTAATTTTTAACGTTTCTCTTTACGGTTGAACATACAGCAAATGCTGCAAACGCACGTGGCAAGTGACAGCACGCAAGTGACGCACACCGAAAATCCAATCAGAAGCTAGGGAAGAGTGTCACCAAGAGGTCAACAGCCGATACGCTTTGCCCGGCAGCACTTACCGCAAGAAATAGACTTGATTAAGGCGGAGTGCGATATATGTCATACTATGCAAAAAGATACCAGGTAGGAACGTAGGTATATGCAAAGGCTTCGGCGACATGTGACTTACTAGCATAGTTGCGCGTGCACTTTAATGTTTCATTTCCCGCGCTGGCTGATGACAGGCTGCGGAATTAAGTTGTTAAACTGGTTAACGGAGACGGAAACTTAAGCGCACTGTGCCAGTCTGAATGTCGGAGAGCATAAACTAACCTCAGAAAGACTGCAAATATTTGGCGTTTTAGGAAATGACAAACGTCTTGCAACACTGATGCAATCCGGAAGTTCCAAAAACGTGGAATTTTGATCATGACGTCGCTCAAACTCTCAAAACTGTGGATAAGACCAAGCTAGTTTGCAAACTGTTTTGGCCTTATTCCGGACTAAACTTTAAGCTACCTCCCGATTAAGGCCAGATTGGCACATATTACACCCCCCTCCCGCTTTCCATTTACCCCACATCCGAGTATCATTGCAGTTGGCAGGAACCGAGATGGAATATTTCATGGAAGTTAATTCTTAATCGCAATATCTAGTACCGCGGGTCGTATGGTCCAGCTCCAAATTTACAGCTTCAGGCAAAAAGATTACAGCTTCCGGAAACGGCGTAATAGAGGGCGGAGGACAATCGCCAAACGGGGCGCTTGTGATATGCAACAAACCCTCAAAGAAATTTCATGTTCCGATTTATATCACGATTCGAAGTTTCGTGCTGAAATAGCGGAGCCCGTTTTCAAATCCCTCCGTAGCTGAGATAGGCCGGTGTTCCACCGGTGCATTTTCTAAAGGAAATTTTAATCCGACTTGAAAAGTACAGCCTGGCACAAAAGGTGAGGCGCCTTATGGTAATTGGAGTTCTTTTTTTCAACGAACCGAAGATTTCGAAACGTCGACAGGTTACAAAGTGGATTACATTTAACAGGTATAGAAAAAAGACAATGAACTACAGCTTCAGCATTTTTGTCGTAGAAGACGGAAAGTGTACACAGTAAGCTGAAAGTTATTTTTTTAAAAGCGATTCTTTTGTTTAAAAAACGCACGATCGAAACAATTCGTGGTTTTGTCCTCGAAACGCGTTCATTAAACACAGCTTTGAACTGCAAGCTTTGTTCTTCAGTCGTTAAACTCCCTTCTGCGAATTTCGCACAATTCTCCCAACAACAACGATTGAAATCACACAGCGATTAAAATCGCAAAAAATGGGAAACACCCGTTTTGCCTCAGTCACAAGCGCACGCACGACTTGCCTTGCGTTTGTAAATCTTCACTCTGGCTTCACCAACAGGTCTCTGTTTCATTTTTCTCAGCTTTTCATTCCACGCTATGCGTTTCTCACGCAGCGTTTTCGCTTTCAAGTCACGCGCGGCCACAGATTGAGCTTCTTCGAAAATCCTAATCCACTCCGGCTCATCATCCGCACGAACTTCTTGCGCGCCACAAATGTCAGTGCGATCGTCAGCTTTCTGCACGAACGGGAACAAATAAACTGGTTTGAACCGGTTTGAGGCGACACTGCGCATTCCGTTCGCAGTACCTGTTTTAACTGTCAGTGCTCAAACGTAGAACGTTGGCGGAACGAAGGGGTCCGCAGCGGTGTCGGGTGCAATAAGGTTTGGTCACTTCTTAGCGTGAGCACCACAACCGCCCCGGCAAAAAAAATTTCAGGCTTCGGCTTGCCGCCAGTTGCCGTCACCAAAATCAACAGAAAGGTCAGTCGATTGGAACATGAACAAGCCAGACTAGAGTTGTGGTGCAGTTAAACTGAATATTGGCCCTCATGGGCCGACGAAAACTAGAAGAGTTTCTTAATGATCTTTTGGTTTACGAACCCCATTAAAACACCTTGATTGACTCTTAAGGGGTTCACGGACCCCAGGTTAGGAACCCTTGCGTTAGTGGATAAAATAAATGGACGCTCAATAAACATGAAGACGTCATGTTTCATGTGCACGTCGCATTTCTTGACCTTTTTCGTCAGTAGGCTTTTCGATTGCGAAACGAGTGTCCGCAGATACTTTCAATAACGTGAAAGTCAAGTTCTGGTTGGTGGCATTGTGTAGAAAATTCTGGTTGGCGGCATTGTGTAGAAACGAATCGGATGTGATCGAAAACATCTGAATCCCATAAAAATGAGCTAAGTTGTCGCAATTTACAATAAAGACAAAAAAATCCGCTCAGTCGCTTAGCTTTAGATTTTTAGTTCACTACCTATTTTCGTTGGTCATTCGCCTAAATCTACAACCGGCTTTCAAGGCGAGTTTGGTTTCGACGTGACACGCCAATGCATGCAGCTGAATGGCAGGACGTTGGCGAGCAAAGTCAGCTTCAAGAACACAGTTTGAGAAGGACCTCATCCTGCTTTTGGTCCAATGCTAGTGTCAGGCAGCAAGCGTGAAGTGCTTTGCAATACTCCGCACCTGTTTTTTTTTAGCTGAGACATTTCGGTCATTGTCTAGTAACAGTGTTAAAACTCGCTGTGACAGTATTCACAAATCTTCCTTTTCGAACATTATGACCGAATCGACTTAATTTTTTTCGGTCATTTCAAAAATATTTCGGTCTGTGATCGAACAAAAAACAGCTCCCCACGACGCATTCTTATAACTTGTGCGGGTGCTCCGGTCGCAGCAATTAATTTGTATAATTTGTAGAAGATAAAAGATAAAAATGACTAAATGTAACAATTTGTCCTAAAAATTTCCTTCTCAAAAACTCGCTCATACTGCATATTCAAGAACACACTCGTCAAAATACGGAAACAAAATTCAAAGATGATCCCGGTGACCCTGCCAAAGCTCCGACACCAGTGCGCGTACCAACAGCGACACTAGTGGGCATACCAACATTTGAGCAAATTTTCTGTAATCGAATGGACCCTTGCTTCGATCCCAAATGTCGGTGTTAGCAAATGTGGTAGCAATTCAGTTCCAGTATTAAGCTTTTGTTACGAACCAGTCAAAGCCCAAGCCTCCAGCACACTGGTCCGTCAGCGAACACAGAACTACTAGCCGGCATTAAGCACGCAAACTGCCTTAAAAAGTAATTAACCAACACCTTGCTTGGCACTCTTTTAAAAGGCTAAAGAAGAGGCTTTTACACTACACAAAAGTAACAAATCTGACAAGCAGGGGTTTTGACAGACCGAAACAACCTCTCAAATTTTTCCAACGGTCTCATAAAATACAAACTCGCTTTACCGTCACCATCAAAATACACGAAAACCTTGCTTTATGAACATTTCGGTATTTAGATAAAATAGTTGCGGTCTCTTAAAAAGCGTCTTAACGGTCACCAAGGTCAAACCTTGAAAAAACCTGCTACCGAGTAAACCAACAGTTTAGACGACGCACACCAAAAAACTACAGGAGGCGCTATTTCCAGTTACTGTATCAGCCAGATTTTTCATTAAAATTGCTTGGCATATAAATCAAAACGAATGATAAATGCACCGTAACAAGAAGCTACAAAATCAGCAACTGATTTAAGGCTTTTTATGCTGATTTTACAGCTTTTGATCTCATGGGACCAAAACGTGAAAGTAACGATGTTATGCTAAAAACTTATACTAAAAGGCTTACGCGCGATTCGCGAAGCAACATAAATAAACAAGTTCCTCCAGATATTCGATTAGTGACGACACTTACAACCAGACTGTTGGCAGAAGGCTTTTGCAACTTCTGTTCTTCGCGTTGCTCGTGATCACGAAGCCAGGTCAAAGCTCCACAAATTAATGACAGCGATTTTCCAGTTCCTACGAAATCATCACAGAGTTCGCTAATTAAGCAAGTAAAGCACGTCGGAAACATACGCAATCCAGCACACACAGCTCGAACTGAGGTGTTTTTCTATTGAGCTGATCACTCAGGTAGCGCATCATTTTCGTGTGTATTGAACACTTTATGTTGCAATCGAGTTGTGTCTTTTCATAGTAAAAACTTCGATTAGGTAGAACTTTGCTTCCAACAGGCCGAAACATTGATTTATCGATTCGAGGACAAATCCTTCAAGCACCGCAAAGCCACTTTTGGGGCTCAGACTACGTCCAACCATAACTTGCCGACCGACAGAGTTAAAGAGCTAATCGAACCCTCTGAAGAAGCAGAAAGTCTCTCAGATTCGATTTTTTAAAAAATCCGGGCACTTTTGGGTATCAAACTTTTTGTGGAGGAGCGTCACTTCACGTGGTGCTCCCTGTAACGTCATCGGGACCTGAAAAAAATTTCAAGCGGCAATTTACTTGATTTTTCTTTCAAAATAAACTAGGCAAAAATCAACAACATCTTTTAGTGGTCGGCAAGTTATGGCCAAAAAACGATAATTAATCGATCAAAGTCGAAGGAAATCCCGATGTAAAATCTGCAATACAGAAACTTTTGACAATGTATTATGGACAAAAATGAATACAAAGATATATCTCATGTAATGCGATCGTTGTTGCTGCTGACGTTCGTCAGGCAATTATGAAAAACGAGGTTTTAACCTTTTGCTTCCAGAGTCCCTCTCGTAAGAACACCTAAATCCTCGATTGATTTTCTTCTTCGAATTATTTTGAACAAGAGCAGAAAAACCTTTGCTAGCAAAGGAATCTGTTGACGCGCGGAGAAGAATGGAAGTCGCTTTTCGACTAAGATCTCGGTACTCGGTAATGTTGAGAAATGATGCCCAATAATCAGTTCAGTTTCGTTCGTAGACGTTTTTCGTACTATTCCAGAGTGTCGGGAGTGGTCTGCGGCGCCCACCTCCGCTTGCTTGCGCCGTGGGCCTTCGGGCATTTTTCAAAATTCCGTTCAGTTTCGTTTACACAAGGTTTTTGTACTCCGTTCGGAGTTTCACGAGTGGTTTGCGGCGCCCATCTCCGCTTGCTTGCGCCGTGGGCCACGCGGGTGTTTTTGAAGTGAATGCTGCACTGGTTGGCGAGTCCATGGCAACATCGTACGTGAACCGTTCCCTTGCAACCACCCATCAACGCCGAGCACGAGGTTGGGCAGGCCACAGGTATCGTTTTTCAAGCCTTCGGTATGACCCGACCCAACTTTAGTGGCGCGCACCCAACCAACTGCACCCGCTTAGCCGGTATGCATAAATTTGTTACACTGAATCATCAGTTGCTGAAATAATGCATTTCGTAGGCTGACGAAATGTATTTACAGTCGATGTTGTGACACTTGGGTTTATCCTTTCCGTCACAGACCGAATTTTTTTCAAATGATGGAAAAAACTTAAGTCAGTTATGTCATAATGTCTGAAAAGGCAGGCTAGTGAATTTAACGGTAAGTTTCAACACCATTGCGGGACAAATGATCAAAATGTCTCAGCGAAAAAAAACACGGTGACAAACGCCCTGGGAGCGGAAATTCGTTTCCTACTCGGTAGATACGCGATTTGCAATCATCGCATTGCGATCGGAGAGTACAGGCTTCTCACTATGCATTATATTAGAGTTTATTGAAAAATATACGATCCGTTTGTAGTGAACGCAACAAAAGCCATTTTTTAAGTAAGTGATGACAGTGTTGCGATCGGAAAGTCCGAGCGGCAAGTGCGCAAAGCTTCACACTGTGGCAGCAAGCAACAATAGAGATCATGCACCGCAGTTACTCTATTATTGCTTGTTCGCGCCACGTAGATATGGGTGAAGTTCTTCGTGCATGTCCCGTTCGTGGTGAATCGCACATTCAACGCAGCGCCAACGGAGAAGTTGCAACAACAGCAATGCCTCATGGAACCACTTACGTAGTAATAGAAAAGTAGAATCAGTGCGCTTGGTTAATGTTCACACAAAAAAAGGAAGAATACCAATAACGTTTCTACTACCCGAGTAAGATTATTTCTATATTGGACTGTAAAAATTTCAAACACGCGATATTTTTTTGTAAAGGCGTTTGTGACCAGATTTCTATTGCAGTGGACTTCAACTTTTGATGCAAATTGCTGAGTCTTTTAGATTACTTCGTATTATACGGATGAACGTGATGAGCTTGAAAATAATCGTTAAATGTAGCCGGTAGATGTGAGTGTGACTTGTATTTTTACATGTAGCTGTCCACTTCATGACAGTAAAAATCTCTTAGTTCCATATTTTATGCGTTTTATAAATGCTATTGTAACTTCAAAGGGTAGCAAATCCAGATGTGTCCAAACATCTATCACGCAATATAAAACAACCAATATTGGCTGTAGATGACATGAATCCAGGCAATAGTTCCGTATTAGGCAGTGATACAATGTGAGAAGTGCTTCGTTACTCACACACTACAACTTTGTACATTACATCAACATATTTGGATAGAGTACAACACAACCGTTTACAATTCTCTTTCCATGTCAGTTTCTCGTGTACAATTACACCAAAATGCCTATAACCCAAAATTCTTTCAATACGACCGGGCTTTACATTTATTTTAAAGCAATTTGCGTTAACATACATTTATTTGCGATTAACATATATTTTGTTTTAGAAACATTGAGGGAAAGCTTGTTTGTAGTCTATCAACTGCTTAAGCCATTTCACGGGTAAATGAGCTTTGTAGTTTTTCCAAATTATTGTCACTCTACTAATACTGTATCATCAGCAAAAAATATGGTTTTCATAGCATCGGAACTGACCAAGTCATTTACACATAGCAAAAACAACAATGAATCTGAAATCGAACCTCTGGGGAACGGTTGCCGCAACAAGATTTTCGGGGGTTCGAAACGGCGATTTTAGACGGTAAGAGTTTGTATGTTCTTGGAAGTAGTTTTTTCAAGAGAATCAAGATTTATAAATGCTTACAAGTACTATTACTCAAAAGACGAATATCCAGCCTAATTAATCCAGCTAACCTTACTAATTAACAATTTAAATTGCTATTTCCCCTTCACGCTGCGGTTAGCGACGCGATTGTCGTCACATTGTGACGTTTAAAAGTTTATGGCAAGTTTTTTGTTTGACGTTACAGAACTCGAAAGTTTCCGGTGCTCAACCAAACACAGTCACCAGAAATTGTGCACAAAACCCCCTGTCTATTCTAGTGCCCTTTGCAACAACATATTTGTGCGAATCTGGATTTTTCTCTCTACGTCATTTGAAAAACAAGTATAGAAATCATTATAACCCCTGAAACGAGTTGCGCGTGGCTCTGGCCGAGTAACTGTGTGCGAAGGTATAAGTGGATAATTTTAGTGGAGCAGCAACAAAAAGTCACTCGGTTTGTTTCTAACGAGCAGTAAGGTATGGAAGTTAAACAGTTCGACTGAGCGTTTTCTGTTGTTAGCAGTCCTATGTATTGCGAACAGTAATTAAAAAATGAAGATACTGAAAAATCGGACTGTTTTGCGATTTCTGCGCTTTTTCAAAACGAGGGGGTGTGAACGTCACTTTATTTTTATGAAAGGGGTGTTTCGAAAGAGCTGGGGAACCTATGCTTCGAAAGAACTTCGAAAGAGCTGGGGAACCTATGCGCTAGAGAGTCAATGAAAACATAAGACACGGATTTTCGTGCACTTTCGTTCAAATAAAATACCTTTGGACTACCTTTGGATTTGAAATTTTTTGAGGCAGTGTGACGTCACGAGGTAGTCCTGGTGACGTTATTGGGACCTGTGAGAAAAATTCAAATGCCAATTTGCCCGTTTTTTTAAAGAACTCCAAAAGATGCATCGCATGATGTCTCAACTCTTTAATGCGATCGGTGGTTGAGTTATGGCCGAAAATTGCCTCAAAAGTGTCTTAGCGGTCGTTGAAGAGTGAAGCGTTTCCTCTTACTCCGCAGTTCTCTAGATTTGTCAGCTTTGTGGAGTGATTCATTGAGTCAAAACCTTTTATAAGATCTAAGCAGGACGCACATGCTATAAGTGTTTATCGAGGTTTTCGTACAAGTCTGTGATGAGCAGGGACGTGGAACTGTTATTGCGAAGTGCGTACACCGTATTGTTGCTGACTCAACAAATTGTTTTTAGTTAAACAAATGTTCCGTCTTACGTAAAATGCTTTTTAAAATATAGCACAGCGAAGAAATATTACATAGCAATGAAAATAACCTTAAATTTTAATTGGAACGTGTTGTTAGTCTTCTTTTTTAGTCACTGCATCACAGTCTCAGCTTAATTTTGCTGAGACAACTTTTAGGATAGATCTGAAGTGTTGTTCAATTACCTTTGATCTGTGACGGGCTTTGATGATGTTCATAAAGCTACACGTCTGCTCACACAGAGCCAGATAATGCCAGCATCTTCTGTAACATCCTTCGAAGGTTTGAAAATGCAACTTTGTCAAATGAAGCATGACAATCATTCAGTTTAAGAGAACTTAAATTTTCTTAAACAGGCAGACTGATAATCAATCAAGTTCAGTTGCAGCTCCTGTGCTTCTGTTTCAGTCTTGTGACAAGGGACAACCTGCTGGCTGAAGTGACATGTCAACTATTCAAAAATTAAGTGACATGACAACTACTTAAAAATCAGAAAACTGATGTCAGCATTCTCTTGCAAGTTATCCAATGACTTGCTATATCTCTCTGTGTTTCGCCTGGCCTTATTCAGTGTGGCCAGTGTGGAAAATGAGCTATAACTTTTTAAAAACTTGCCTGGAGATTGAAGAATAAAACCAGCATAGGCTCGAAAGGTTCCCATGTTTGTAGTGAATGTCACGCACCAATGTTTGCTTTGCATCCTCACGTTCAGTTCATTCATGGTGAAAAGGTGTCCACAAAAAACGCAAAGCCACAAGGCCTGTTTTTGTCGCACAATTGGGGAAATGCATTAGACTTCCCCATTAATTCCAAAAACGCCCAGCTTTTATTCTTGAGCTCGCATCCTTGTTGCCGGAACTTAATCGACAGATGCAAGAATGATAAGTTCTAGTGATCTACATTAACTTCCTCGTCAAAGAAAGTGCAAAGAAAGTGCTAAGCTCACGTTGCCAAAGTCCTTTAGTTGTTTAAAGTTAACGCGTTGTACTACAGGGTTTACGACTGCAACACAGACTAAGACAGAAATTGCTTGTGAGTGATGCAGTGAAGGAACAAAACGTCCAAGTCCGAATTTTCCTCTTTCACATTATCTTGAATTCATTTCAACAACCTGACATTGTTTCCAGTTAAATTTATAGATCCATGTGTTGTGACATTGAGAAGTTAATTCCAAGGTAGCTTTATATTCTTCACGACATCAGGCCTTGCAAGGCCTCTCCCCAGATTTTTCCTTTCTGGGACCCCATAGTCAAAAGCTCCTCTGTTTTCTCTGAACCGTCGATCTCTTAAAAATTTGGTTCCGAACAGTATCTTTTTGATTGTTACTTTTATTGAGTGTTCATGAACATAAATTAAAAGATGCTGTCTTTTGTTTTAAGTTGCTGGTTACATTTTTGTCGCTTATCTCCACACAGGGAGTACATCTTCTGAGCGATTTCTGATTTTTTCAAAATTACATTTGTTCTCAAGACACAAGAGGCCAGTTGACCTACTATTACCAATGCAGCATTCACTGCGGAAGTCACTGTGAGGACCCAGGTGAAGACCAAGCAGAGATGGGCATTGACATAACAGACCACTTGTAGCACTTCAAAGGCAGTACAGTGTGAGTATAATAAAATTGAACTGAAACGCAATTCGGATAAATCTGATTAAGAGCTTATCAGGCTGTAGTTTTTCATACCTGATGTTGCTGCATTAGTAAACACTTTTTTAAACAAAAACAGCAAATATTTAACCGCTTGAGCAGCAAACAAGGAGGGTTTATACAATAGCTGAAAAAAGGAAGCTAACTGTACAAAATCAAAAATCATATTGCCAAAGTATCTCAGACACGCAATCAAAATCAATAATAGAAATAGTGCTAGCATTAATCAGAACTCCAGATATTACTTAAACCAGTGGTTCCCAAACTGGGGGTAAATTACCCCTGGGGATAATATGTGATGCTTTGGGGGGTAACGTGGAACGAAAACCACAGTGTTGATCTGCATTATAACTGTTTTCTTTCATTTTGCAACTCAAAACATTGAGAGTAATAAGACACAATCACTACCTTGATTTGGGTAACGGCTCGAAAAAGTTTGGGAACCACTGACATAACTAATGAAATTCTTAGGGAATGAAGAGATGATGCAAAATGATTTCATACATCCAAGTCCAAAAAAAGAGTACATCAACAGTTTGCAATATCTGCCCTGGGTTTTAAATTACACATCACATATGCACATAATCAAATTTAAGGTTAAATCAACATGGACTACACCTGTGGGACTCTCAAAAATCCCAATCTTCTTCTGTTCTATAGCTTGATACAGTGATGTCATAAAGTCAGATTGAATTGAGTATGGCAGAAATGGAAAAGGAAATTCTGCTGGTGGTGATAGGTAATCACCATCTTTATCCATTTTGCTCCCTGAGAAAAATGCAACAAGCATCAGTAGTTGCAGGCATATCCATAAGGAACAAAAAAGCATTATTTAACACATGAGATGTGCATTCACAGAGTAACAAGACAACATTCAAGCAAACATATATACTTTCTATATCTTGCCAATAAACGATTACACCAAAGAGCACAAAAAAAGAAAGCGATATATTACATTCATTATTTTGTTGTGTTTTCACTTTTTTACGTGTTTTTCTGAGTTTTCACTTTTTTATGTGATGTTTCTAGCTAAAGTTATTGTCAAGAAGAACACCTAAGGTACTTCAGGTTACCTTTGAGAGAAATGTAGGATTATGCTTCTAAGTTGATTAACAAAAAGTTAGACTTATTGTAATTAACACATTCACTGCTGGTGTACATATATATCATCCCTAAAAATCATGCATTAATTAAGCTGCTATCCTTGGTTTTTCCCTGATTTCCAAGTACGATATTATCGTAGACCAGCAACGAATGTGTTAAAAGCTCTCAAGACCCTTAGAAAAAAGGCAAATGACCCCCAGGTTAAAAACCACTGATTGAGAGTGTTTACATCATCAGCTTCAGGACAGGATTGAAGTTGGTTAGTTTAAGATTGAGTTCATATAAAAAGCAGTTGGGTCAAAATGTTTTGTGATTCTAAATTTAGATTTAAATTTCTGGTGGACGGATAGTAAAGAATAAAATTTACCAAGGCTTGTAAATGATCAGAAATATCGAAAAGAATATTTTAAGAATTAGTTATTCTTTGTTCATCGTTCATCATAAATATTTGTGTATATGTGAGCTAGTAAAGAGGGAATAAATTTGTTGAAAATCTAGTTGGACAAGATCCACTGTTAGCAAGTGTCTACCTTTGACAAGGCCTTGCTTTTATTTCATTGTGAAACTGCATATAGTTTGGTCATAAAAACAAACATTAATTATTTTTAAAAACAAATTAAAATAAATTAATCAGAAACTAAAATGTAAAGCTTTTCTAAAGAATGCTTTTGCACCACCATGTATTATAAAGGATCTCAAATCTTTTAACTTAACTACTACCAACACACTGCATGATACAGTGTTGAAGAAAGAGTAGTAACAAACAATAGATAAGGTAAATTCAACAATAGCGCTGTTCAGGTATCCAACATTTGGTCATTCTGCAATACGACATTAAACTACGTTTAACATTGTCACTGAAAATGATAGGCAGCTTAATACTGTTGGCACAAGCACATAAAAATTGTTAGCTTGTTTAATACCAATGTTTCGGCACCAGCACACAAAAATGTTTGTGGCCAACTTTCACACTTATGTTGTTGCGATCGGAAATCCCAAGCGGCATATGTGCAAAGCTTTGCACTGTGGCAGCAAGCAACAATAAAGTTCACATGCCATGATCACTCTATTATTGCTTGTTCGTGCCACATATATGTACGGTGTTGTTATTCGCGCACATCCCGTTCGTGGTGAATCACACATTTAACGCAACGCCACTGGAGAGGTTGCAACAATGTGACAATCACCAACATCAGCTTGTGCCCAGTAATTCAAATTGCCACAAAGCATATTCCTGGTGCTGGTAGCAAAGGTGTGAACCAAATATCTATGGGAGTGGTAATTGTTTAAACGTTATGCTCTCGTAAGGTGACCTAACAAACAGCCACCTGTCATCAGAAACTGTCCATTTTTCTGAAAAGTTTGTAAGTGTAATACCAACCATATTCATACTATAGACAATGGAAATGATTACAGATATGCCTGGCCTGATGCAATTCAACAGAAAGGGTCAGTTTGTCATTCAAATGACGTGGATCTTGTAGCCTAGGGGTGATGTGTTACAGCTGCTATGCCAATGCTTTTCAGTTCAACTCTCACCTTGAGTTTCGTTTTTTCTTCTTTACTTTTTTCAGGCTTAGGTGTTATGTTTAAGGGTTAGTTTTAGGGTTAGGTTAGTGTTAGGTTAGAATTAGGTTAGGATTAAGATTGGGTTAAGGAAAGATTTTTTATAAGGAAAATTTAGATACCCGGTATGGACCTGTAGGGACCCAATTTCTCTGATTCTAGGGACCCGATTTTCTCTGATTCTAGGTACCCGATGATAATTTTCTGATTCTTGGGACCCGATTTTCAATTCTAGGGACCCAAATCAGGTCTCAAAAACACCTTAAAAAACCCTGGGTTATGGCTACAGTTAGGGTTAAGGTTAGGTTTATGGAAGTGACTATTTGTCCGCCTGTCGCAATTCAAATAAAAGGGTTACTTTGTGGTTGAAACCGTGTGGATCATATAGTGTAATGGTTATGCACTACGCCTTCTATGCTTTAGGTTTTCGGTTCGAATCTCACCTTGCCGACTTTGGTTTTGTTTTTTTTCTTTCGACTTTCCTTTAGGGTTAGGTTAGGTTAGCTTAGGGTTAGTGTTAGGTTAGGATTAGGTTAGATTTGGGTTAGCTTAGCTTAGGTTTAGGTTAGGTTAGCATTAGGCTAGCATTTGGTTCGGATTAGGGTTAGGTGAGGGCTACTGTTAGGGTTAGGGTTTATCTTTTACATTTACTTCGTTTCTACCAAGCCTACTGCACTCTCGTCATGCTTTACTGTCATGATGTTACAGAAGGCTTGAAAGGCGGTCGAATAAGGCTTCAAATTTAAAGATCCGCAGGCGGTTCTATAGGCATAGCCACTGCCTAGGTTTGTCTTTTACTTTTAGTTCGTTTCTACCAAACAAGCCTACTGCACTCTCATCGTGCATTAGGCTACTGTTCCATCACAGGTGACGTATGAATAAGTTTTCAAATTTCAAGATCCACAGGTTTATCTGTAGCCACTGATATTATAATAGACGATCACTCAGTCTCATTTACCTTACCTGCAGCAATTTCTTGCCTTTAGTTTTTAGGAGTGAGCAGTAGCCTACAACTAACGTAGCAATTGCAAACAATTCTATTCACACCAAACAAGGTGTCCCAGTGTCAGTGGTACTCCAAGTCAACTTGGGTGGCTACAGTAATCTTACACCCGAATAAGTCAAGTAAATTTTTTGTAAAGCTTGAAGCTAATATCAAGTACAAGCAAACGTCTCCAGACTCCAGTACAACGTCACCTATTTCCATATACACAATTCGCGCGAAAACGGGAGATTACCTATTATGCAACTAACAGACAGATTTCAGAGATGATCGGTTAGTAATTTTATAGTTTTACTCTCCGATCCTATCTAGTTTTTTAAAATATGATATCTGTATCCTATCCAAATCCTGTTTTGGTTGAAATCGTACTATCTGTATCCAAAAACATCCAACAGTGTACCTTTCATAATGCGTAGATATAGATAGACTCGGAAACATGGCACACAGCGCTGAAAAGATCCTACACACGATCATAGGCGTACGGGAAGACATGTTCCTGGAGGGGCGGAAAAAATTTGCCCTGAAAATAACAATTTGCCCTGAAACTAAATTTTTAGTTTATTCCGAATTGGGCCTGAAACTTCTTGTAAATCTGTTCTATATAGTTGAATTCGTTTATAACGGCTTCGCACGTAACGTCAATTCGCCTATAGCGCTGCATTTTGTTCGGTCCCGATGGCATCGTCTACTGTACATGCATTTCAATTCGCTTATAACTTCAACTCGTAAATAACGTTCTTTATGCAATCTCCTAGAGGTGCCGTTATAGGCAAAATCTGTAGTTAAGTTACCTTGCTTGTTAACTCAAGGGGGTGAAGTTCCTTGCGTGTTGTGTTCTCCCAGACAAGAAACTTTGCGATAATTGCCTTTACTGTCTGAACATACTGTATTGTAAATTTTTTCACTTTGCCCTGAAAAACAGTTCGCAGTGAAATTTTCCTCTGTGTTGAATACATTTTTTACCATTCGGGATTTTTGAGCAACTTGCGCTTACCCTGAAAAACAGAGATTGTTCTGAATTCACTGTATTGAATATATATTTTTTATGATGCAGGATTTTTGAGCAACTTGAGCTTGTCCTGAAAGCAGAGTTGCCCTGAAACCTTTCACTGTATTGAAATACATTGTTCATTCAGGATTTTTAAGCAACTTGCGCTTGCCCTGAAAAACAGAGTTTCCCTGAAGTTTTTCACTGTATTGAAATATTTTTTATCATTCAGGATTTTTGAGCAACTTGCGCTTGCCCTGAAAAATACAAGTTGCCTTGAAATTTTTCACTATATTGAAATAGTTTTTATCAATCAGGATTTTTTAGCAACTTGCGCTTGTCCAGAAAACGGAGTTTGCCCTGAATTCACTGCAGTGAATCTATAATTTTTATCATTCAGGATTTTTGAGCAACTTGCGCTTGCCCTGAAAATAGAGTTTGCCCTGAAAATTTTCAAGACGGGGGGCGGTTGCACCTCCGACCCCCCACCTCGTACGCTTATGCAGACGATAATAAATGAATCAATGCAGACTGTGCATGTCTATTTTTCCAAGAGGTCAAAAGTGGCCACAATTTAGTTCACAGCCTTAATCCTCAAAATAGCAAGTAAAGCTTTTCGCCAAACCTTTGCGCCAACCCTTTGTGATTCAACATGTTAGAACACGATTGCTAATCTGCGAAATGTGAAATTTCTTATTTTTTATGTTTTTCATCACTGTATAATCAACTAGTGACTTTGATGTTATTGTATTTCCTCTTGTTGCTTCGTGTTATTTCGTGATTTAAATCACAAAAATGCATGATTAAACCATTCCATACGGATAGATCTGGCATTCTTATCTGCATCCGGTTCCCGCTTAAAACCGGTTTTCGGTATCCAGCTGAGGTGAGCATGGACAGGATCAGGATTGGATATCCTGCAAGATACTTGCAATTTTTTCGGGTCAGGATTGGATTTGGATATTTATTTTTGAAACAAATTGGATCAGGACAGGATCAGGATATTTGTTTGATTTCTATCACGAAATTTTCCTGGGAATGCTTCAAGATGTCACAAATGATGGTGTTGTTGTTTTCTTTGCTGTGATTTTTATATTCACAAAAAATCAAAATGATTTGGTCTGGATGTGCTGCACTCATCACAATCGATGATAATTCGTGTTACTTCATCGTAAATACAGTAGTTTCCGGCGAGGTGGAAGAAGTAAGCTGCTCTTATATTGCTGGAATGCTGCTTTCTTTTGTTTTTGTTTTAATCTCTTTGTATTGCTAAAAATACATGGTTTAATACCTTTGTATTGCTAAAAATATTCTAACCACACCAAAATCCTTCACTTAAATCCGATCCACTCATCTATGTACATAGGCATGTGCTTTCACCTGTACATTTTCATCACCATGTTCTGTGTTCATTCGTTTTTTGTTTTTGTTTTTCTTTTCATCATGCTTATTTGATCTCCAACTGTTGCTTCTCAACACTTCTCAAAAAGTGATAAACAGGGTTGGTTGACCAGATGAACGCCACGGTCTTTCGCCAATCCTATATGACACAGCGCCGCTCTTAGTTTAGGCTGATCAGCTATTGTGCCATTAGGTTTTCATTTGCTCTAATGTTCGCTGATGATTGGTTTACTGCATGCGATGGCTATTACGGTGCAACTGGCAATTTTTATTCAACGTTGATGTGCAATTTTTTCTCAGCGAAAAGTTTGATTTTTCACGGGTGCAAAATTTTTTGTTGCTGGCTTGTGAACGTTGTAAGCATCTAAGCAAATGCAAATGGCAATGAAAACAGACAATGCTATTAGGTGGGGTAATAACAAACTCATTCACGGTTCTCAAAAACGATATTTTTTCATAAAACTAAAGTCGTCAGATTAGAAAAAAGAGAATTATGTAGTTGTTTTGAGTTTAGTTAGCACAATCCGAGGCACGAAGCTCAAAGTGAAGACCCTGCGACCACGCTTACAAATATAGCATTTCCCCAAATTAACTGCAATGTGAAAGAAACTCTATGGCGCCGGTACGAAAAATAACGTGCGATGTAACAGAAAAGCGACATTTCATTACAAAGGTAGGTTACAAGAAGTTTTTCGTGCTGGTTTCAACGAAATTAAATACGACTACGTAGATTTCAAGCAGCATTTTTATCTACAGTAACATTTTGCAGCAACAGACGTGAAAACACTTTGCAAAAACAAACGATACTTCAAGCAGTGGCGTAGGCCTACCTCGGGTTTCCCGCGCCTGGGGACAAACTCAGTTTAGGCGCTCTCCAGCCCGTTCGTCGCAGCATAAAATAAAAGAAACATTGCAATCTGATGTATAAAAGAAACACTGCAATCTTTTCTTGCAATTATCTAATTCCAAGGACAAAGTTTTCTTGCTTTTGCTGCTGAAAATTTATCCACTACTTTGTCAAAAAGTTGATTTAATGTGTCACATATTTTAACCTAGAAAATAACTAACGCCAGCGACTCTCTGTAAGAAGTTTTGCTAGCAATTTTGTGATCTGAATTTCGATAATCATGTCTGTGGAGATGCTCAGTTTAAAGGTGAAATTAAACAAACATAGGTAGCAGCCGAAGCAGTGGTAGGGTAGGGATCAGTAAAAGTATTGAGGGAAATGCAAACTAACAAAAAGCATAAAATTCTTCACCAATATGTTTGTTTCTGTTCAGCAACAATGATGACCTAAAAATAATAACAGAGAGTGTAGAAAACCATTCTGAATGTTGTGGGTGCGTGAATAGCTGCAATAAATGTGTTTCAACAAGATCTTGTTAGCCATGAAATTCTCCGTGATATTGTGATGAAAAGTTAGTTCCGCCCCAGTTGCTTCCGTTTTGCAAGAATGGAGGAAGCAATGCCTCGCACTCCGCGCGTCCCTGAGAGTAACTGAAAAGTACGCAATTACAACTAATATACTCAATACTGTTGCCCATTTGCAATTAGAAGTTTGCAAAATTAGTCAGGCTTTATTTAAACATCCCACAAATAAAAATCATCATACTTACCTTCAGAACCACGTCAAATCCATTTCAACATGATGTTTGTCAAACCATCGTTGCAACACACTATTAAGTTTTGTCGCTGCTGTGAAAGCAAGCCCAGTTGCATGTACTGTGAATGCTGGGTTACTGTCGATTGTAACGCAACTATAGAATGAGAACGAAGTGGTAAAGTTCGCAACCCTGGCTATCTGAAAGCATTGTGACGCAACCATCATTCAAACCGTATGCAGGCAGTGGTTGCTGCTAGACACAAGCGACGCCTTAAAACGTCGCTAAGGTTCGTAAATGCTCTCTTTGCGAACCTTCGTGAGCTTGATGAGATTTTGCAACTGGGCATCAGCGACTGGCATTCGACATTTTGTAAATCGTAATTACTAGCATCCTCTGACATTTGACATTTCGTAATTGTTACATGACATTCCAATATCAATTTACACCCTCAAAATGCTGCGCCTGGGCACAGATGTCTCCCTTTCCCCCCTGACTACGCCACTGTCTTCAAGACAGAATCATAAGTTCGCTTCAAGTTAAGCATACAGCCAAATATACTGAAGTCGAACCAAGCTACAAAAACTGTCGTATTGACACATACTTTAAAACAAAAACCGTAGTTACACATGCAGCGAAATGTTGAACCCAGTGCCATATTTTTCCAAGCATACAATTCAGTCATACGCAGCTTTACTGGTAGCAGTAGCCAATGCTTCAAAGCCGCAACTGCTTTAAGTTAGTCGCTGATGCTGAGTTTTTACCGAAATAACGTGGGACCTATCGAGCAGGTCAAAAGCAACCTGAGCTAAATCTTTCCCATTGGTGCTAGCTTACCGCAAATAAATCATACAAAATCAGCAAAAAACAGTGATAAGAGCAGTCACTGCCAACGCTTGCTGACGGAAGAGCTCTTGCGAACTTTTTCCTTTGGCCACCACTCACGCCAAAGTAGCAAATAGCGGTAGCGGTGAAATGGTGATAGCTCGCTACCGCATCCATTACTTTTTTTCAAGAAAGAGCGTCACTCCCGCTAACGCTACTGGAAAATTAGCTCGCTACAGTAGCTCGCTATTTTAGTAGCTCGCTACTGCCCAGCTCTGCCTAGAGCTCATAATATTTAGCCTCGTTCATCATTGTTTATGCGTACTGTGTAGTCCAGTTCTAATGACTCCTTTGGGTTGTATACCTGTGAGTCTTCTGCTTTGATATCCTACTCACTGAGCTTACAGAGCTTCTTACTGCATTGCTCCCAGAAGTGATTACTTTGAAGTCGCTGCAATGTCAATTGTTATGCTGATGAGAGTCAAAGGTAGAGAATAAGTTTTAACTTGAATTGGTTTCCGAACTATTGATTTGTCTTTGAGTTGGATTACATATGTGCCGAGCTTAATGACAGTGATAGGAATTTAAATCTCAACAAGAATTGGTCTTCGAATTTGCNTTGGATTTTAGACTAGTATTTTTGGATTGGATTTGGATTCGAAAAACATAAATCCCTTCATCTCCGGAAAAGACTCAAAGTAAAAGTATGAGGTCGCCTGCCATGATCATATTATGATCATCATAATACGCAAATTTGAAATACTACATTAACCTGCGATAATGTGTTTAAGGCATTGTGCCCTGCTGGTCCCTGAGTGAACAGCAAAGTCTCGGCTTTACCTCTGTGTTAGGTGCAGGCCTAACACTCAGAGAGGGATGGAGTCTCATTTTTTGACTCCGTGTCCTCTCCTCCTCCAAAAAGTTTTGCTCCGCATACACTCCTCCTCCACAAATCATAAAAATATTCATCTCCGACTCCGCCTTGACTCAGCAAAATTGCAAATTCTTCAGTAACATACAGGCATGTTGCTTGAAGGTTCTGCTTAATGTAAGTTAAAGCCCGTTTTGTCTCATGAGGCAAAACAGTGTTCGAGTTATTTTGCCTTTGGATGAACATGATTGGTTGAAGTGGTTACATGACAAGTTCGGAACGCATGACCTACTTATTTGACCGTGACATCTCCAATGGCTCAGTTCGAGATGCATGAATGAATTTTGTCATGGTTTCAGTACTGGCAAGCTTTTGGCAGCTTCTTTTCTGCATTGATGGAACTGCAGTCTAAATCCGAACCACAAATCATGAGCCCTTTCACTACACTCTGAATCGTTTTCTCGGAATATTGTAACTTCCACATAAACACAAGGTACAGGTAATTGTGTGCGACTAAAGGTAAAATAGTCCCAGCATGCTTTCACCTTATGGGGCAAAACAGGCACAACCATACACTCTATATAGCATTACGTTTTTCTGTCAAAAGACAATTCTTTGTGTGCTTGAAACAAACAATTTCAAGTGTACTGCAGTTGACATTGTCAACAAACTAATTTTTCATCAGTTCAGTCATTGACAGCTAGGCACCTTAATGCTAACAATATACTGTCAAAAATATATCTGAAATACTATGACTTCAAAAAATAATTGCACTTCATATTGAACTACCACTGGCTTCATACTTGATACTTCAACACTGGATGAACATTACATGACTCTACACCAGTGTTTCCCAATCTTTTTTCGGCTAGCGCTTCTTTTTCTGACAAACAAATTTCTATCGCCCCCTACCATCCTTAGCACACATATCAACACAACTTTTTCGTATTGTATATTTGGGATGTTTAAAAATGATCAAAACAAGAATGAGTGCAAAGATACATTGCACTATAAAACTTATTTTGGTGAATTAACTCATTTAGCAGTTGGAAACTGTTAGAGTTCATGAAGGGCTCGATTTCGTTTGAACAACATTAAACTTGGACAAGAAGGTGAAGATTGCTGATTTGGCTTTGAAGTGGTTAACACCATTCTCCTGCGATTGCAAATTAACTTCATTGAACTTCGTGAAGATCTGTGGACTGTGACAGTGACAGCCAAGATACTGCATCTATGACACCCTTTGACAGTCACCTTTTGTGTGCAGCAACAGGCGTACAAACTCT
>JGI24158J21664_10003102_pt1 | contig 20618 bp, 15 predicted proteins | sample Ectturendosymbi3_FD_21664 | JGI IMG/M metagenome (IMG submission 21664) | reverse complement strand
GTGCTTTCAAAACACCTGTAGAAACAAGATTGGGAATCTGTAATTAAACTTCACTTCTGCATCAACCCGATGACTATATTGGTTTCACACCAAGCTGTCCCCCCCACCTTTCACAACAAAATTGTGCCCATGTACGTGACTGCAAAGCACAGACATCTTGACAGGTAACACAGAAGACAGCGACACTGCTGATAGCGGGTAAGCCACGTACAGTTTTATACCGTGTGAAAAGAAGCATGAGTAAACCTGTAGCAGTGCTTCCACAAGCTGGAAAATCCATTGTTAGTGTGAGACTGCGATCAACGTGCCGAGTGAATAGCTTTATCAAAGGACTCTTATGCAGGCTTTTTTTCACTCAGTATAAAAATACGTGGCTTGTTAGAATACGTCTATACAAACTTGTGGGAATACGTCTTTATCGTTAAGGTCTAGTTCTGACTTCTTAGTGAGCGCTAAGTGCAAAGGTATATTTTCCGTGGCGAGTTTTCGTAATTTTTCTTCTCAGTTTTTAAGCCTGCATAGTGTTTTAACTTTGGTAAGTTGTCCGATGGTCTTGTCAACATATTGTTTTACTTCTTATTGCTTGAAACAGTTTTGCGAGTGTTTAACTTTCTTGTCATTTCACCGCTCATGTTGTTCTGGCCGTTGATTATGTTTTAAATTGACTTATTTGTAGAATATGCTCCAAAAAATGGATATTAGGCAGTTTATGAAAAGAAAAAACATGTCTGATACCCGAAGGATCAAAACATTTCATGCAAAAGATTGAGAATGAGGTTCGACCGGCACAGACTAATGGGGTATAAAAGGTTAAGCGTTTTGTAAACGTCCATTTGCATTGCATTGTTAGCAACCTGAAAAGGATAAGCAAAGTTTCGACATTACTCCCACTGGAAAAATTTCTGCGTACGTCCGTGGATGCACTGATTTCAATCTAATTCGTGGGTCATAAAGCTTTGTTCTGTTGGGTTCAATTCTTTTAAGTCACTCGACAACGATAAATGCCAAAGTTGTCAGTTTCCTTAACCTGTATGCTAACGCAGTAACCAAAAAGCTCTACAACTTTGACGCGTGGTGAGCAGCCTAAAACATGAAAAACCAGAAAAGGAGTGTTTTGATATTCAAGCGCGAGGCCCCGGGAATTTGCCCGGTTTGCCCAATGGTTAATCCGGCCCAGTGCCACTGGGCAGTGTGTAGCCTACTGTATTGATCGCGTGACGCACGAAAAAGTTAAATCCGCTCATGATGGTAACGTGGTGCACTCGAGATAAAAGTTTAGCGTAGATACGTAGAAAAATTGTGCAATATAATCGAAGGAAAAGTGGTTCAAAGCATGATCCAATTTCCAATAAGGGAAGTACGACTTGGTTGGGCCTACAGCACTTTTCATCTCACAATCTGTATGTTAGTGCTTTGAACGACTTTTGCGTCGATTAGTTTGAACATATTTGCTACGTAGCTAAGCCAAACTTCTTTTATCTCGAGTACATTACATTGCATTACCATCATTCATCAGCAGAGAAACATTTTTCGTGCTTTACGGGATCATTACAATACACACACTGCTCGATCTTGTCAGCACAAGTGCGTAGACGTAGCCAGGGGGCGACCAAGGGAGCCATGCTCCCTCCAAATTATTAGAAAATCTGGTCATTTTGTGCTTTGAGAGGCGGCATCCCAAACAAAATGCTGTTGCTCGCCTAAAATCAAACATTTTGCCCCCCAAAAATTTTGGGCTGGCTACGCCACTGCACAAATGGACTATAAATTGCACCATGCTCAGCGTTTCCATCGCAAAAGATTACCTTTATTGCATCCATAATGCTGCGTCGCCCTGAGCCACCAAAAGCGAGAGTCGAACCCAAGACGTTCCGCGTAACAGCAATAATTGAGATTTCCACGCTCGACCAGGTTCACTATGTTCCTGCTACTGTTGCAACCTCTCCGTTGGCGTTGCGTTGAATGTGCAATTCACCACGAACGGGATGCGCACGAAGAATAACACCCATATTTATGTGGCGCGATCAAGCAACAACCGAGTGAACATGATCATAGCATGTGATCTCTATTGTTGCTTGCTGCCACAGTGTGAAGCTTTGCGCACTTGCCACTCGGGCTTTCCGATCCCAACAAAATAGTGCAGTTCGTCTAGTTCGCCTAATGGTAGCGGCGGCATTGCACATTTACCTATGAAAGCATTACGAGTCATAGAGGGAATATAATGTCATTTGCTGTCAGGGAGCACTTTACCAGCTTTCACGTTTATTCGGAAAGAGAAACATTTAAAGTCTTGTACCCGAACACATCTGGAAATTTTATGACCATTTGCTCAAATAAATTTTTTAGGCTGCGATGCAAGACAAGAACGTCAATGAATGTGAGTGCGCCAATGAATTTTCATCGTAACAACTTACCAAGCCAACTGCCGATGGAGGACCAAGCCAACTGCCGATGGAGGCTTGGCTATTGTGAAAGAATGGATGATTAAACTTGTTTTTTATTTTATCAAAGCAGCTGCAAGTTCAACAATGACCTCATCCTAAGCAAGCCACATAGCGACATAGAGCTTTTTGTGGAAGAAAGCGAATTATAAATTACAGACTTATTCTGGTATTTGATTGCGGAGCTGCATACTGTGGATACGTTTGCCTTCTGTTATGAACATCAAGAGAGACTCGTTGATGAGTAAACAGACGTAGGCCTATTTACCAATATTAGAAATGCATTATCTGTACCCGACTGCCTGTGGGCCAGCTGTTGAGCTAGAGCAGTGGTTCCCAAACTTTTTTTAGCGCGACCCAAATCTGAGGTTAATAAATATTTCACGACCCAAGCCTAAAACATCCAAAAAATGTATTTTATGTGCCTAAGCGAAAATGTTTCAAACTACTCTACTACTACATGGCTGAACTTTCGTATACTAGCAACACTAATACTCCACTGACCTATTTACTGAACTATTCAGCTCAAATACTTCCGTACTCAACCGAATCTTAACTTAGCAGCTATTTACGGCTAGTCGTTGCGTTGCCATTAAAACTCTCGGAAAACCATGATATACAATAATCCGGTTTTAGTAAGACGAAACCAAATGAAATGCGTATGATGCAATTCAGTCTATGACGGATTTGAAAAACTTTGAGAAATGAAAAGAAAAAGTTGGTTTTGACAGATTTGAATCACCTTGGCGCGACCCATTTTTCGACCCTTCGCGACCCATACTTTGGGAACCGCTGAGCTACAGCACCATCAAAGATGTTTTAAGATCAGGTGTAACTTAATGTAAAAACATCTAAATTCCTAAATGATTATTATTTTAAAGACTTACTGTCTGTTAATAATGCTTTATCTATACTGAATCGATGCGTGCTGTATAAAACCCTTACCACACTACTGACACCTAGTGGATGAAAATTAAATTTATGTAATTTGGATCAACAACACGTGGGCGCTGATAAGATGTTTCAAGGCGCCATACCAAGTCCAACTTTAGCTCTGCAGTGAATGAGAAGCAGGCAATAAGTAACAATGGCCTTTTCTTAGGTTCGCTTGGTGCTGATCGATGGATGTGTTTGAAGTTGGTTGAGGTTTTGTGTGGTTTTATGCATGGGTTGTGAAAGTGCACTGGAGTTCTGTTGTAGCAAGTCAAACGGGAATTTGCTGGAAAGCTGTCAGGGCGTTTTCGCTGATAGCTGGTAATATCTGATGTGATTTGAAGTATCGTTTGATGATATAAGCCAACCATTTTGACCTACTACGTATATTAGAAAGCATGTAGCGTGCAATGCGCACAATATACAAGCCGAGTTGACCGCCTAAGTACATTGGATAGAACACAAAACCTCATTTCTTTGCTGGAATTCCTAGTGGTCACAACAAAATCTGCATTTTTTGCAACAGGAAGTAACGTCGAAAAACAACTTTGTTGTACTGTGAGACATTTAATAATAAACGAGGATCTCATTTCGGTGATTGCTGCAAAAAAATATCACGCTGTCGAAAAGCACAGTACAAGGAAATGAAATCCACGCTTTCACTGTCATGAAAAAATACATGGGTGTTTGTTTTGCTTTTCTGTTTAAAGTTGTTAATTCTGTTTAAAGTTGTGTTTATCTTTCCTTATGCATAGTATAAAAGTACATGTTTGTAGTTAAAATAAATGCACGGATATTATATTTCCGTTTTTTTTTCTTTGCAGAAATTTGATGCTTAGAAAAGTAAGAACAATTGTCAGTGTCTAGATTTTGCCCTCACAGCGCTCAGCATATTATTCGTGCTCGGCCGTAAATTTCAACGAGAGCAACCACCAGTAAAATTCTTTTGAAATTAGAGCAACTATTGGTTTAATGTTTGCAGTGTGCTAAAAGATCGGCAGATGCAATCTTCTGCTCAAATAGCTGCACAACGTAAACCGCCAATAGACCAGCAAGTTGACCTTGTACCCGGTCAAATTTGACGATTAGGTTTCTCAGTTGAAAGTATGATAATATGCCCTTTACTTATAGTAAGCATTTTTGGCAACAATTTATGATGGAAGCTAACACGTTTTTGATGGACTTTTTCAGGTACAATTCGATTCCCAATTGTTATCCCGCAGTGTTTTAAACGAAAGACAATAAGTTATTTTTAATTCACTGGGTTTATTTTTAAATTACCTTTTCAAATTCAATATTTTTGTTAGGTTAAAAAGTTTAGTTCGGGTTTGAAAATTGGTAATTTGGTTTCTTTGGTCGCTGTGCCTGCTGCATAAAGCAGCTGTTTGTTATGCAGAGGATCCTTGCGTGGGCGATGCAGAAATGCAAACACTTGGTTAAAGTACAACCAACGAGTACTTCATCACATTTACACCTGATGAACCCATTGGCAGAAAGGATAACGAGGTCGCAGTTGCTCCTGATGCACTGTTTCAAGATTCTGAAAGAACCCGTTTTTAAAACGAAACGCACACTCTCTAATACATGGAGCGAATCAGGAAAGCCATCCACGTCTATTTTGTTTAAGTTAAGAAAGCTCTTCTCTCTTCTAAGAATTCTGCACAATGATGATGTGATATAAAATGCCGTTTCTAAGTGATATGAGCATTAAGGCAGCATCTGTCAAATCAATATGTTGTTCAAGCAGTTTGCAGAATTCGACGAAAAGAGCCATTTAAGCCCACGTTGTAGCGTCCACAAAACAGCTTTTTTCAGATGATGTATAAGTGCAAAACAAAAGGTAGGCGATCGAAATTAATACAAAAAACGAAAAGGTGAGCAAGAACCTGAATTGTACTGTTATTTACGAAGTAGGTGTAAGCCGGTGTGAATTTCCGTCCACTGCTGACAAGCTGTTGTTGTAAGTAAAGGTACAAAAAATTTTCAGGAAGATAGTAACTTCGGCTTATTGGTGTTCAGGATAATGTTGAAGTATATTAAAATACAACAACGTTTGATAAAAAAGTGCTTTCAAGCAATTATTTGGCTCCTAGAAGTGTCATGCCGTAACAAGTTGTGAAATTCACGATCTCTATTGGATGTTGCTTTCACAAGTGATATGGAAAGCTTAAACAAAGAAAATAAAATTTGTTTGATTTCCGAATCCCGTCCAATCCTTACGCGTGTTGGTTTCTTTTAAATCTACACTCTAGCATTATTCTCATGTCTGGAACATCAAGCGTATCTTTGTGCAAACGTGAAAACCTTCGTCTTTTTGATAACTGGACTGGGATATAGCTCGTCCCATAGTTCACGACGATCAAGTGCAAGAGAACGTTCTCTACAGATTATCAGAAGCTGGTTGAACATAGAAAACAACAATTTTACGGAAATCGTTACTGCAGGAAAACTTCCGGGGGCACCGGATGAAGTGACCGTGAAGGAAATACACGATGCAATGAAACGAAGCGGTGCTTTGTGTGGCTGCGGTAAAATAACCAGCATCTTCATAGCCCACAGTCATGGAGCTGTCTGTCTGCGGAAGGCTTTGATGACGATACCTACGTATCCAGCAGAAGGGGTCAAGCTTATTGGACAGATGGCTATTTTTACCGTTGGTGGGCTTCAAATTCTTCCAAAAACTAGCGCCAAGGTAGGAAAATGCGATTTTCTTGAAGATTTGTTGCACTACTGAACCACAAAACTAACGTTTGACGCAAAACACGATTATATTTTATTTAATCTGTGATAATTCATTGTATTAGCAACAGGCAACAATGTTTTGAATCATTTCGGTTTATAACGCACACTAAGATTACATCCACTATATTTTAGGTATCATGCAATTATTGTTTCAAAAACGACGAAAACGACGAATTCATATCGGATTTAAAGCCACAGAGGAAAACAACTGCAATGTCGTAATGCTGGGACCTCTCATGCGTAACTCAAGTGACTTTGAAGATGTAACATGTGAGTGTTGCTCCACCCCGCGGCCACCTGAATCAGACGAAAGGAACGTATCTGCCGATGCATCTCTTCCACAAGTTGAATGTACAAACGAGCATCAATATGGTTGGAATGTAAACAGAGCTGCGCGTATTGCAGGTGCTGCGGGTCGAGCGGTGCTGGGAGCTGTAACAGCTCCAATTCGCGAAAGTGTCCGTGCCGCAGTTGGTGGAGGTGCGTTGATGCTTGGAGATGATCACAATCCGTTGGTGACTGCTCATTACTTGCATGATTATGTCAACTGCAAGACACTTGAGAAAGACCTAAAGCTTAAGCTAGGCATACCTGCAAGTAACTAAAGCAACACAAAACATTGTGCACAGCTTTTGTTGGCTGCAAGTGGGAATTAAGTTTCACGAATGAGAATTAGAAGCACCGTCATAGGCGTCGGAAGGATTTTTCCGGGAGGACGGACAACAGTGGTGAAATTTCATTTTACCAACTTCGAAATTAAAAGAAACATTTGTCTACTAAAATATTAATAGTACAACATCAAATTTCAAAATCCGGGGCTGTTTTTCCCCTCTGATTCCCTCTTCCAGCGTCCATGAATATTAATGTAATTTTAACGAAATTAAATATAACTTCGTGAGCCGTTCATGTTTATTTATTACAGCCTTGAAATTACGTCGTGGGTGGCCTGTGATATGATTACAGCATTGCAAAATGGTTTGTTAATTCCAGGAAATTTATAATCTTTGTTAACAAAAATAAAGTCAACTCTTAACGCCAGGCCCGTAACCAGCTTGGGACACCAGGAGGGGCGAAGAGTTTTCCCAAGGGGGCCCAAATTTTTTGAACTGTGTCCAATATTTTTAAACTGTGCCCAACATATTTTTCCAAGAGGGGCGAAAATTTTCTTGGGGGGATTCGTCCCCCTGCCCCCCTGGTTACGGGCTTGCTTAACGCTGACATTATCTGCAGAATTTAAAAAAATACAGTGAGTTGACAGCTGATGTTTATTGCTTTTAATTTTTATTCAGCAAACCTTTTATATTAGTGGTTTTCAACAACCTGAGGTAGCGACCACCAGAGGGGTTGTGAACTATTTTTGGAGGTGTCGCGTGTAGATATTTTATGTACACAGTTGTATTACTTTTTGGTTTATTCGAATTTAGATGAGGGTTGTTGGGTTAGTAATGCGTCGAGGTACAAAAAGGTTGAAAACCACTACACTATATCGAGTGGTGTGGTTAGATGGCCATTGGTGAAATTTATCAAAATCCTCTGCACAAACCTTTTCCACTCTCCCACTTAGGCCTTTATACGGGTTGTCGCAAGTGGACAAATTTGCTGGTCCCTCTTTGAGAACGAAAAAAAAGTTCACTAAGCAAACAGTTTGCGGTTGGTGGAGACGCCTGGTAAACAAAGGTGACGCTTGATTTTGACTTATGCATGTGAATGATTGTTAATCTTTGCAACCGTATGTGAATGGCTATTTTTTATTTGGGGAGTTTTAGTTATAGGCCTGCAGCTGCTACTAATCAACAAAAGGAAAAGTCACTCTTGGATAAGAAACACTTGAACAATTAAATACATTTAATGAAGACATTGAATAATAACAAAAGTCCTTCATAACCACGCATACAAAAGTCCTTCATAACCACGCATAGACTTGACGTTAACGCAATGCCTCAAACACCTACGTAAAGATACCGACAATAGTTTGCTTTCATTTTATATTACCAAAGCAGTCAAACGGAATTTCATTGCCCGCAAACAAACATCTAATCAATTAGCAAAGACAAGATATTGCACTTATTACTCACCTTTTAGTTGCGCCCAGTTTGACCGTTTCTTAAATTTGCATCAAGTTATCGAGTTTGAAATTTTCTGAGTCACACCATTGGTTGCAACAAACTAGGCTGTGTTTCGGCTCACTGGTGTTGTTTGATCCGTGTGCCGCATGTAAACTTATCTTCCACAGGCGTAGCCAGGGGGGCTAGGGGCCATGCCCCCAACATTTTTAGAACATATTCTCATTTTGTGCTTTGAGAAGCGCTATCCCAAACAAAATAGAGCTATTCGCCTAAAATCAAACATTTTGGCCCTCAACAAATTTTTTTGCCCCCCATATTTTTGGGCTGGCTACGCTACTGTTATCTTCTCCATACAAACAATACGCTTCATTAGTTTTCCCCACACCTATACAATACTACTAACTTTATTCTAAAAAGCTTTACTGTGGGAAAGAATTCGCGCAGTAGGACATTGTTCAAATGCAATACAGTCTCATCATGTCACACATCTTTCCTTGCGGCGCATTTGACAGCGTTAAAAACAACATACCGAAGTCCAGTCTACACAGATTGGTTTGCATACATACATTACTTTAAAAACATACAGGTTTGGAAAAACCCAGCAAATGCAATATATATTGCCACTACAACAACAAACATAAAGGTTGTAGTCTGTCGAATTTTAGAGGTTTGCGCTTTCACTGACGCTACAATTCGATTGCAGGGCCCGAGTCAGCTTTCGACGCCCCTTTATTCCCAACTCATTCTTCGCATCTATACTGCTTTGAACGGGCTGGGGGGGGACGCCAAAACTGAGTCTGCCCCCGGGCGAGGAAAACCTTAGGTACGCCACTGTGTACCATCACCTACCCGCCGTGATAACCAATGACTAGGGGGCAAGTTTTTGCAACTTCTTTACAGCTTCCCAAATACTCAAAATATATGTACTTCAATGTTTTGAGCCGTTTCCAGGAATTATAGTGCAACTTTTTCGATTTTTACGTGCACATTTACTGCATTTTTATCAAGTATTGCGCAAAATACAAAAGCGTAATTAAAAAAAAATATTACAAAACTATTTCAGTGTGATACTCTTTTTGATTGCATGAAAAAGAGCTATATGACGGATTGGCTGCGTCTCAATGTTACCTATGGCAAAACAGTTGGTTTGCAAGCTAGAAGTTTTACAACCCCAGCCAAGTACGACAGTGCCCAAACTCAATTAGAGGTGGGAGTGCGGAAAATCTTGGCATTTGGCCAAGTCCGCGCAAACGAAAATAGGTTGTGTCAAGTTTTTATCAGTTAAATGTGCCCATAAATTACAACTTCCCGCGCATAAATGCGACTTTCGTTGAAAATAAATGCAGCTTTCTCACTTTTTTACTGCAACACAAACTTGCCCTACTAATGTCAACAAGACCACTGATCAGCATTGAGACTGATTGTTGCATAAAAACTGAATGTATCCCAACAAACAAAAATCAGTCACGGGAAGTTTCTGGCAAAAGCAATTACATTGAATTTATTAAAAGTTGGTTACTGCAGGAAAGAATACTGCTCAAAACATTTTTATATCAGTTGTGTAAACTTTGATGTGCACTTATGGCAGCAAATGTTCAGCATGCAATTTTTAAGAGCGGCAGTCCACCTGAGGTGAAAAACGATGACTAGGCAAAGTTAAAAAAATTGCACAAAATCCCACTTGGCAAACAAATCTACACCAATCTTTTGCTGAGTTGAAAACAATTTGCTCACATATTTTTGCTGAAAAAAGCTTGTTTCCGGTAAAGGGTTAACGCTTTTATTTATCGTACACCCTGACGCAATCGATAAGGGCAAACAAGGGTGATATCGGAGAAATGCAGCGTAAATCCACAATTTAAAACATTCAACAATTAAGAACTGTTGAAAATTGTACGAGATAAAACTTTGTATTGTATTTCCCAACAATGGAAGTTAGACCTACCCATGCTGGAGAGTCATAATCCTTCAACATATTTTTGAAAATCAACCAGCAGTGGGAATGAAGATAAGTGTTTATGGTGGAATTCAACAGATGTTGTGACCTGAGGATGAGATGAACGCCAAAAATCCTCGCACAGCGGGAACTCATCATGCCTTCAGAATTTAATCTTCGCTGTCCAGGGTATCGACTGTGTGATCTGGGATTAAAACGGTAGTTTCACAGTTGGTGTAATGACAGCTGCATACTAACATATATCCTTCTCTCCCTGAAGAAAGCAGTGACCTGCTAATAATAAATGAACGCGCCAGTGCTTTTTGAGAGCGAAAGACGTCTTGATAAATTTTGAAGCAAGCAAAGGGTTTCGTCGCAGAAGGCAGAACAATGTGAAAAAGACGGTTTACGGCGAACGGAACTAATTACTGTCTTGCCGTCTGGCAAACGGATCGCTTCACTGCGAGAGATCACTGCTAAAGAACGTGCCTTTGTTTAAAGATGCAGACAAAGCACGTATAAAGAGACTGCATTGGCAACAACTGTCATGTTTTTGAAGACGGACTTGAGCAGACACTAATGGTGCAGTTAGATTGCAAGCTAGATAGGTCCAGTTAAATGCTAAAGTTATGACGACAGTTTAACATTTTCTAGTTTCATTGCGAGGGAAACGAGGCACTAAATATACCGATTTTAACCGGTGATTTCATGTCACAGCCGTTGCGTACTTGTTTCTGCCCCTTTTGTTATAATATTCTAGCTTCAAAATGTTAAATCCATGTGAAGAGTTGGTTGGGAATGCATTAGCATAAACTGCTTGTACAATAGGCTCACTACTGCAAATCGGTTGGATCCCTAGTGAAATTCCAGATTTTTACTTCGTAGAGAGTTTAACACAATTGTCACAGAGTTCAGCATAAAGTTTAGCAACATTGCCACCATAAAGTTTAGCCGGTATACAGTTATAGCAAAATTCCAATATTTCGTGAGTGTTATCAAAACTAATTTTTTTTAATTTTCAACTTTTAATATTCGTAGTCAAATCGTAAAAACCATGGAGGACCGTTGATTTTCACAGACAATGCAGAAAATGTGACTACAATGCAGATTTTCACGAAAGCACTTAAGATACAACGAAAGACAGTCTTTCAACAGTGTGAAATTCTTTTTTTTAGATATTCGATGCAAGTCATTAACATTTTACGCAAGTAATTACCAAAGCATACATCAAAACTTGAACAAGAAATAATCTTGTTCGTTAATTCAGCTGCACCAAATATGAGCTTTATTGTGTGCTTTTCTGGGATCTGCCAGCCACGTGAAACAGCCTGGCGAACATTACGTCGTCATAGCACAATACACAATATTCGCCGTATTTGGTGGGAGCTGTTTGGACATTCTGCACCACTTAACATGACGGCATGGGTTGAAGTCCCACCCATGAAAAAGCACGGCCTGACAGAAGGTTTGTTGTTTTACTGTAACTATTGCAATGCTTTGTCTTCAATTGCTGCAGATTGTCTAACTGAAACAAGTTGCCGAAGTCAGCAAATGTGCCATGAAATGTAGATATTTTTAATGGGCTAATTTCCATTGTGTTGAGAAACTGTGAAACTATTTATTTTTCTGTTTGCAATTTGTTTGACACAACTTCGATTGATTGCAGAAACCATCTCTTTCGAACTAAGCGACAAGAGGGAATTGCGAATGTTTTTGACGGTGGCAGAAAACACATTTTTGGATGACGCCAGTTGTCCATTAAATGTACTGCTTTCCTCATCAGCGCGAATTTCATCGTTTTCTTCACCATCTTCAGATGAAGAACATGATGACTGTGAAGTGGTGTGTGAAAACCTAAATGAAAATGTTTGTTGTTGTGCATTTTACGCAACAAGTAAGGGTGTGGATTGTGAGCGATCAAAAGGCTTTCCAGGTTTATTTATGGAATGACACTTTATGATATATATATATATATATATATATATATGCATCAATTCAGTGCGTGCTTTTAAAAAGTTAAACCTAACATCGAACTGCCTTTAAAGCAAAGCCGTTCGTCCACACTTGTTCTACCACGCAAACGAAACTGATGTAGTGTTGCATTTTCATAATTATGCGGTGCGTGAGAAGTTTGCCCACCTTCTCCAGAATCAGATCCGCAACCAGCTTGGGTCACTAGGGGTAGGCGAAGAATTTTGAGGGAGACCTAATTTATGTTATTTGCAACTGCATGACTTCAGTAAGCACGATTAGAAATACAAAGTTTTAAACAATGTCCAACACATTTCCAGGGGGGCAAAGCCCCTTTCGACCCCATTAATTGCGGGCCAGCTAATGTACAATTTCAACCAGAAACCAGTAGTAACTCATTTATCTGTTTCAAACAAAACAGCGGATAGTGTCTGAGCAGAGGTACCAGAGAGCATTGCAAAGAAATCGAGAGAGACCGAGCACTCTGAGGAAATTAATATGGAACGCATATCTTCGCTCTCGACCTTTCCACCCGCCTGTGTTACACGTGGACCATCCCAGCACTTCACTTCAACCAACTTTCTTTGAAGCATGCTGCAAAGTGTCTAACGCCGTGGAGTAAGTACATTTGATGAGTGTGTGGTGATGCGGTGTTTTCTGATAAATATTATGTAATCTTCCGGATATCCTGTTGTTAAATTGTGTAATCTGCATAAAATATTTCACTAAATTTAGTTTTTCGAAGTGCTTTTGTATTCAATTCCTAGAGGAAAAAAATACCAACTACAAACACTCTAATAAGTTTTACTTTTGGCGCAGAGCTTTTCAGAAAAACTGTATGTTCTCAACACCTGCAGCAAAGAAGCCCAGATTGCTTCGGTCTCCGACCACTTAAATTCAGATGCGTCTCTAGCATACTGTCAGACATACTACAAAACTACTTTGCAGGTAAATTTGTTTTCTTTAATAGGGGACAGTCATGGTTGTTTTAAAGATATGATCTTTCTGCAAAAAAAACGCAAAAATAAATGCAATAATTTTACACCTCTTGCAGAAACATTTAGAAACAATGAATAGATTGCTGCCAAATTCAGCCATCAGGTCCGAAAGGTATGTCGATTGATTGTCCTATTTGCAAGCATTTAGTGTCAAACCAAATCCAAGAAGAAAAGATACTATCTGAACTAATTACTATACTACCCCCCTCGATAGAAGATTTCTATCCGATTAGTTAGCACAGCACTATACTGCAATTCGTGTGTTTTACCATTGGCGAGGTGTTTCTGTGAGCACAGCATGTGCAACATTATTAAAACAAATTTTTGTATTACGCACTTTGGCAACTGCTGCCAAAATTTGAGTTTCCCATCTTGTATCCTATTCCAGCTAAAAACAGAAACATCTAAACTTTTACACTTCAACCATAGGCGTTGGAAGGCCCCCCTGGATTTCGTAATTTGTTGTTTTTATTAATTTTTTAGATTCTCTTAGCATTGTGTAGGTAAAGTGAAATGTGACCACTGTTTACTCTCCTGTAAAGTGCTTTTCGACACCACCTGGAGATATCCACTATTGGTCCCCCAATGACTTCAATTTTGAATAATTACATGTAATGTAGGATCACACTGTGATAGTCCTCTGACAACATGATTTCTGAAAATATGCTCTTCGCAGGTCGCTCCACCAACAGTCGATTGAAGAGCAACTGAAAACATTCTCTTTTCTGCATTAATAAGTTTCAAAAGATGCAAACAAACGACCCTACAAAGTTTTGAAAAGCCTGGAAAGCTTACCCAATGGTTTCCATTTCGCCCTTGGAAGTTCTACAACCTGATTTAAGCAGCACGACAAACATCTTTTCAAAGTTTTGCGTCATCTATGCAATTTGAAAAGTAGTCTTTTACGTTTCTTTGAACTTGGAAATATTGGTTACATTGCATTTTGTTGCGTTTCTTCACCATTTTCACTGTGAAAATCTTTGCCTGCTCTACGATATTTTGTTTTTCGCGTTCATTGTCCAGCCAATCAAATATATGGTGCACTTGCGTTGTAAGTGAATACTGAAATACAATACTAAACAAGATTATAAATCAAATAATTTCCACAATAGATTGCTTTGTGGGTTACGTACTGGTGCAAGACTATAAGAAATGAAGTCCAATTCTCATTTGCAATATTGGGTGTGACTTAAGGTGAACAATTTATGAATGGGACATTCCCAAAATAGATAAGCACAGCGAATGCCAGAAACTGCTAGGCGTAACCGTAGTCACCAGGGCCGGAGCTAGGTGGTTGGAGGCCCCCCCGAGCCTGGTCGTTAGGGCCCCCAATATACAATACATTGAATTTCACACATAGTAATTATCTAACCAAAATATCGACTTTTTTTAAAGCATTTTCTACAGCATCAACACAACGTATAAGCAGACAGACTTTAAGCATTTGCTATGTTTCAAGCTAGGGAAACGACTTTTTCGGAGTTTCCAAAAATGCAAATGTGTCTGTCAACTCAGTCATATCTAATGTTTTAGCAGTTTCACTTTCAATTGATATCCTTGCCAGATTTGTTAGCTTTTCATCAGTCATAGTTGATCTGTGAAACGTTTCAATTAGCCTGAGCTTGCTGAAGCTCTGTTCAGCAATATTACGCACAGCAGTGATCGGCAAACTATTGTTCGTTGCAATGGCCCGAAACAGGCCTGTAGGCATGGGGGGGCATTTGGGGGCAGTGCCCCCCAAATTTCTTTTGTGTCCCCCCAAATTCTGTTGCGCCCTGAATAAAGTGTTTTAAACATATTAAAAGCAAAAATCTTGCCCCCTAAAAATGTATTGTGCCCCACCAAGCCTTGAAACCTGGCCCGTAGAAACCTGGCTACGGGCCTGGCCCCAAACCCCCTACAATGGCCCCAAACCCCTTCCATGGGCTTCCGCATAAATTTTTCCATGGGGGGCAACGTCTAAATTATGCTTATACTTTTCAGGTTGCTGACGATGCAATGTAAACGGACGTTCACAAAACGCTTGCTCCATTTTGCGCCAATAGCCACAAAAAATGCACTTCGTTAGCAACAATAGCCAATTTTGCGATAAGTTACAAAATAGACAATCTGCAGATTTTTCCAAGCAGGGTACTTTTTACAAAGAAGCAAATTGCCATGGTCTTTAACAAAACCACAATTGTGTCTTTATTTTACCTAGCAAGATTTGCCAGCATCACTTAGAAGCAAGAGCTGCAAACGTCTAAAATCACGTCCAAAGCAATTAAACACCCTTTCAATAAATCCTTGCTTGCCTTTACTGACTTTTCACGGTGAATGCTCATCCACATAAACCGGACAAGCGTTCAGTCTCACACTAACAATGGTTTTACAAATTTATCACGCTTCATTTTACTAGGCTATAAAAGTACGTGGCTGTCAGCTATCATAACTCACTGTCCACCTGCGTTACTTGCGTTCAACAGTGGCATGCCGCAAAACGCCTATACCACCCAGCAGGGCGTACGAGAGGTACATTGTACGAACGTTAAAGTACGCAAGATCTGCTTTTCTGTAATCAAGACTAAAAGTATCAGTGTAAACCAGCTGCCAATATAACAAATAATCTATTTGTAAAACTTAGCATGACAGCTGATTCTCATTACTATACAAACAAGCGGGTGAACTGCAAAATGTGAACTGCAAATTCATCACTACACAACAACACGACAGTGAACCTGGTTCTTGTGCACTATGGGTGTCATAACGGCAAACAAACTGTCAATGAAAGAATTAAATCAATGTAATCGGAATCAGGCTCTTGACTTCAGGTTTGTTAGAAATTTTTGGTTCCTAGTCCCAATTTGCAAGGGGTGGCGAATGACCGTTTGTGCTCTCATGCGGACGCCCATGTCCTTTCAATGGCAATTACAGGCCCGTGCTTTTTTTGAAGGCCCAATTTCAAACTTATGTTGTATTCAGTTATCTGTAACATAGCAATGATATGTTAATGTAGTAAACCCTATAATGACGTTAATGTAGTAAACCCTATAATGACAACGTCAATGCCGTGTTAATGTCAAACAGTCAATGTTATATACAGTTGTTACAGTAGCGTATGGTTGATTCCACGTAACCAGCGCAGCAAGCACGGCCCACAACAAGTGTTGCGGGGCCCTATGCAAAGTGCTGAACGACCCACAATTGGCCCGAAGCCTACCACTGGCCTGGGCACAGTGTTATTCATTAAATAACTGGATTTCTCGTTGATGTAAAGTTTCGTGTTTTCATTGGACAACTCTGATGCAAGATACACTGGATACTATAGGCGGGCTACGAACACGACTTTATATGCTTGCATACCGGTTATTCTACTCTTGTACAGTAAAAGAATACAACACAGTCTACACAACAGTGGTGTGACTGACGGGGGTACAAGGGTGCGAACCTCCCCTTGACAAGTAAATGCACAACTGAGCCCACATTATGCTTATATTTCGGTAATCAGTACTTTTTTGGTTTTCAGTAAGTTGTTTTTTTTGCGTTTTTCGGAAGTTTTTGGACTGTTGCTTTGCGGTGATTTCAGGTTTTAGTATATGGAAATCCACATCCCGATAAACTTTCATTTCTAAACTTTTATCTGAATGTTGGCGGGGGGGCCCCTGCGATTGCCAAAGGGTCTCTTTCAGCTACGTTTCACAACCTTGCTAAAACCTCTAGCAAGGCAATTGGTCTCCAACTTAATTTCCCTGAATAATTTTTTACTAGGCTATACTAAAAATGCTTACAATCAACGTGGATTCAGCGAACGCTACCTGCACAGCATTCAGCTTACCAAGGCAAATGCTGACAACGAAGCTGAAGCTATGCACAATGCATTTAGCAATGGTTCGCTTTAGGAAGTTATGGGTCGTGTGAAGATTAATTTCTTTGACGTATTAGATAAATATGAATATTGAAAGGGTAAATGTGTGAAATCAGTTCTTTCCGAGTTCAGTTTTGGTGTCTTTATATGCCGTAACAAAGGTACTCAGTCAGATTTAGAGGCTCCTTTTTTGCCTGGCTCCCCCCTCGGCCGGGGGGTACGGGGGGCCCTTCTTCCGGCTCTGGTAGTCACAGCGCATTTTATATATCAATCCATATACAAGAAATGGTGATTAATGAAGCAAGGAGTTGAATGGAAAAGGGTGCAAACATAAATGACATCAACTGAACTTAACTACAATTCACAAAGGATCACTGATGCCAGACTTATTTTGTTTATTATGAAGAGTAACAAGAGAGCGGTCAATTATATCACAACAGTTCTTAATTCCTGTGACTTAGCATTTTTAGTGCAACTAAATTTCTGTCATTTTCTTCACCGCCAAGATTTGTGCAAGAACAAATCGTAACGAGTTTTGTTGTGTTTCAATTTAAAAACGGAAAAAGACTTTACCACTGCATCCAAAAGACCTGCGAGCGAACGTATCCAATAACGTACTGTCTCTAGTGGAACGCATTGCGAAAAACACTTAAACTGAAATTTTCTGGATGCTTCACTCGAGTCACGAAAAAGACTCGGGACTTGTGTGAACGCTGCGACCTCAGACGCAAGTACACCCGACCACCCCAACCCCAGCTCGGCCTGATTCTACGACGTCAACCACACGTATTGTGCGATTGCAGTCATGCATGATATAAATCAGGGGTCAGCAACCTACGGCCCGCGGGCCGGATCGGGCCCGCCAAGCAAATTCATCCGGCCCGCAGCCACCATACAAATTGCAGTAACTATTTGGCCCACCTTGTGGTATTATCTATGAATCTGCCCTCCTAGCAATATCTGGCATTTTATAGTTATGAGGAACGACTTTGAGAAACTGCACTACAAAGATTGGAACAAAGCTATGAATCACCGTGTCCAACCTTACTTTTGCATGCGTTAATAAATGTTTTTGTTACATGACAATACCAGCTTGTGAATGCAAGTAACTCTGTTAGCCTGTTCTAGCGTACCAAACAGTGGCGTAGCCAGCTATAAACTTTGAGGGACCAAACAATTGGGGGGAGGACTTGTTTCATTTTAGGTGAGCAACAGTATTTTGTTTGGGATACGGCCTCTCCCCTTGGGCCCCCCTGGCTACACCTATGGTTCCAAAGGTTTAGCTTGCAGAAAGGTAGCCTACTGGGCAGTTTCACCATTGCTCCAGAATTTACTGTAATAAGGAGTTAGTGGTTAATCTTACGTTCAGCAACCTGACAACTTACAAAAGTCGAGGCTGAGTGCCGAGCTTTCGATGAAGGATGGGAGAACAAGTACTTTTCCCTAACCATTTTGGTAGGCTCACGTGTTTGATTTGCAACGATTCTGTGAACAAGGAATTCAACATAAAACGTCATAATGACACAAGACGTACTAATGTTTCCACGTTTATGGGTCTAACAAGAAAGGACAAGCCTAATAGACGTAAAAATGGCTTAAAAAAGCAGCGTTCTGTCTTCCAAACGCAAACCACTTGCTCTTGCTAGCTGCAAGGTAGCACAATTAATAGCAAAAGACAAGAGACCTTTTACTGATGAAGAATTTGCGAAAAAAACGTATGATGGCAGTTGTAGAAACCATGTGACCAGAGAAAAAAAACATTTTCAAATGCCACTCTCTCAGCAAGGACCATAACCCGTATTTGTTTCTGTGATACATTTAAGAACTGAAATTTCATCCCGCTTTGGTGACATTCGTTCACTCGAAAATTATATCAATTGTTCAGTACTTCACTTGATATACAGGTGGACGTAGTACAAGAGAAGTATGAAATAGAACTACTTTAGCTCATGGGCGCAATTTTGTTGTAAAATGTGGGGGGGACAGCTTGGTGTGAGACCAACATAGTCATCGGGTCGATGCAGAAGTGACGCTTTGTAAATACAGATTCCCAATCTTATTTCCAGAGGTGTTTTGAGAGCAAAACTATCAGAGCAACACATGTCCTTTTAGATGATTTTCATGTTAATATACTTAAATTTGTTTCTGGACACGGTAGTGTAGTTCAGCCTGCTTCCATTAATATCGTATTTGGATGTAAGCAAGCACAGCAATATAGTAGAATACATCATTTAGGTTTCAACATAGCTGTCAGTTGGAGTGCACAAAATGCTGAATCGCACTGGTCGCACGTGCATATCACTCTTACAGCAGAACACTTCAGTTTTCATGCATTTTATAAGAAGTGTGGGTTTACAACGCGATTTGATGTCTTGTTCCAGTCGCTTAACCTTACAAAGACGATAAATATTTTTCTTGCACATTTCCGTTTTTTGAAAATGCCACAAATATTTTGATGCTGCTGGGCATCATGGATGCAGCCCCACCCCTACCAAAATCTTCATTGATATCCTCTTACCAGCAGCAAAAACATTTAGCCTAAAATCAGCGTAGCCTGTTTCACAAAATGATTTCAATCTATTTTTACTGTTGGTGGGTGGAAGATGCATCCTTTCATTCTCTCCTTGTTGGCCCCTGCCTAGATACACACACTGAGTTGCAAAAGGGCCTCATTTTCAAACCTGAACCCGGCCCGAGCCCGCACGCGGCTCGAGCCCGACATTTATTTTTGAAGCCCGAATTAGGTCTGAAAGCTATATTTACCGAGGGAGTTAGGATATGCGCAACTGCGGAGTATCAAAAAACGTTGCGTGCATGGGTAGTTGCAGGTACACGGTTTATCACACCGAAAATAGCAACCATCTTCACCAAAATATTGGCATAATCTGACACAAACGTAGCATGTTAGTCAACGATAATACTGCGGAATGTAGAATATAATGTTTCTCTAAAAAAAGAAACTATCACGAAACTATCTACGATGGCGCTGTAGGCATTAAAGAAACTTTCTAGGATATCTCTATAGATATGAAAAGCCGGCTTGTAAGCTTCTGAAACAAGCCAAGAATGGAGTGAGTGATTGATCTTTTCGACGCAACGCCATCGCGTGCTAATTTCCTCACCGTTGTCGTCTTCTCAAAAACAGTGTGAGACTAATCCCAGCAGAAAACAAAAGAACGCAGCTGTGGTTGCAAACAGAATTAGCTGAAGAAAAATCACAATCACTTCATTCACAGAAGTTACCGCGGTGAGCACAACAAATCTACGTCACGAAACAAAAAAATCGTTACTCTTAATGCAGGTTTTTTAAAGGAAAATGTTAGGTACCCGATATGGATCTGTAGGGACCCGATTTTCTTTTATTCTAGGGGCCCGATGATAATCTTCTCTGATTCTAGGGGCCCGATTTTCAATTCTAGTTGCCCGAATCGGGTCCCTAAAGCACCTTAAAAACTCTGCTTAATGTTATAAAAAGGTTTTGTATGCAGGCCCGAAATATTTAGACAAACTTTAGCCCAGCCAGACTTATAACTCTGCACCACGTCAAAAGTTTTATTCTAAGAGTTGAACTTGCATAACGACACAAAAATATATTTGAGATTAAATCAAAATGTAGGCTACAACGGTGAATTAGCAAAAAAGTTCCAAGTTTCACCTTCAACACGAAAAGAATGTCCAACAAATCTA
>JGI24158J21664_10003099_pt1 | contig 20628 bp, 14 predicted proteins | sample Ectturendosymbi3_FD_21664 | JGI IMG/M metagenome (IMG submission 21664) | reverse complement strand
TCTTTTCTATCTTGAGATTTCTGTTTGAAATCACTTGGTTTCACTAAGCACTGCTATTTCTACATCATTTTTTCAAATTTTAATTCTTTTTCTGTATATAAATGTTTTAGACCTTATCAAAATATATGAATGTTTTAGACCTTAAATTTAGGTTGAATTTGTAAAAATTACAATCCTTATTGAATTTAAATAATATTTTGGTATTCCTCATAGTTTGTGTCTTCAGATCAACCCAAAGTTTTTGTTTATGGAGGTTGTTTTGGTAATTTGTTTTCTGCATTTTTTATTCACCATCTTCTATTTGCTTCATGCACATTTTTACCTTCAAATGCCTTTGATTTGGCTTCTGCACATGATTTTCATCAGTTTTAAGGGCAGTTTACGTCAGAATTTAGTATGTTACAAAGACTTGCTGTTCATTGTGACAAACGTTGTGCTGCAACTTGGTTGATATGCTGTTTATGAGATGGGTTTTGTTTGTTTTGCTTTTTCACAGGAATGCTTTCAGAAAAAAGGTTGTTCTTCCATCCATTGCAGTTCAAAACAAATTCATGAAAAATTGCATCAAAAAAGTCAAGTCTAAAATGGTTCGATTATTAAACAATCGCCAAGTGGTTGAGCCCAGTTTCCAAATATCAGCCAAACTAGATCAATCAGAGTACAAACTGATTCTTCTACAGCCAGGAACAACAATGGACCTGTTAAAAGAAGAGTGCTCTTTAAATCCCAGAGAGCTCTGTAGTTCTGAAGAAATTCACTACCATGAGTGCTATATTGGGTAAGTTTTTTAAATCAAATACCTTCATACATGAAGCTATGTTAAAACAGATTTTGCAGCCACAGTAGATACATCTTATCAGCAATGCACAAACAGTGGATTATGAACATTGTGTTTGTCTGTTAATTTAGGGATCGCACCATACCATCCAATGCTCTGAGGTGTTTTCTGTTATTAGAACTTTTAATGGAACCAAGGATGTTCTGCCAAGGAAAAAAACTCTGCCCAAACTCTTGCAAATATTTACCTTACTGGTGCTTACCTGCATGTGTTCTTGCATTTGCCTTCAGTAGTGTAGCAGCAGGGTGCAAGTGCATCCCCAAAAGTTTTGATTTGTTGAAAATCAAGGCAAAATATCTGAAAATGCCGACACAAAATTTTTGACACGTTTGTTTCCTACTGAGTGCTCAATGAGTCTGACTGAACTAAAGAATATGAAAGGTCTGACTTTAACTTCTTGTACTCCAAAAAATTTTTTTGACTTCCAAAAAAAGGAAACTGCATGTACTAAAAAGTTCGTGTGAGTTGATAATGAGCAACCAACTTCTTCAGAAAATTTGTAGTGGTGAAGTTTTCCGCAAGAAAATTTTTCGGTCAAAATATCCTTCGTACCCCCAAAAATTTGTTTGCTTCTACATCTACGTTTGCCTTGTCTGTATATTGTGTCAGATCTTTTGTATGAGCATTGCGCTTGTGTAATAATCATACTAGCTGGCATTTTCTTGTGCATTTATGATTCATCATCTGAAAATTTGGGATTGGGAATAATAGGCAATTGCACATGTTAAACCACAGTTGTTTTATATATCTGTGGGCTCAATATGACCGATGTTTTGAAAAAAATTTATTGTTGATTCCTTCATTTTCAAACCCGCTTTTCCCCTGGGCAGGGTCATGGGACAGCAGTCCTAGAAGGACTCGAAATACTTGTACCTCACAGTTTTCAGCAATCTCAGATATTTCTGCTGGCTCCGCACCGAGACAGTGCCATGCAAGGTCGGAGATGTTATCACGCCACCTGATCATTGGTCGACCTCTGGGCCGCTTTCCTGTGGGTGTAGCCAGTACCAATGTTTCCTGGGACATTCTCGTCACATGACCGAACCAACGTAACCGAGACTTCTCTCATCAGAGAAGTGGCTCCACATTCAGGGATTTACGAATTTTACAGTTGCGCACCTTCTGGGGAAGTGTCACACCAAGAGCTCTTCGCAAAAATCCCATCTTTGCCGTTTGTACTTGAGATGGTACTTACCCAAGATTTATGACAGTAGATAAGGATCGAAACAAAGACCGATTTAGAAACTGACAGCTTTGCGGTGTTTGAAACAGGGCTGTGGAGCCGGGACTAAAATTTCGAGCTCCAGCTCTAGGCATCTAATTTTTTTGCTCCGGCTCCAAAACGGTTTGGTCCATTAAAAACTAAAAACAATTGTGTTATTTGTAAAACTCGCTTGCCCCGCAAACTGTGTCTATCGAACGGGAACTCAAATTTCAGGCTCCGGCTCCGCCATCTAAAATTTTATGGTTCCGGCTCCACCATCCAAAATTGCTTGGGCTCCACAGCCCTGGTTTGAAAGCTAAAGTTTTGTGACCAAAAAGTGATAAAGCTCACGCATACCTGCGTTTTCTTTGCAAACTGTATGTCAATATTTATAAATATCGCCCCGAGGTAGTTGAACTTCTCGAACTATTGTAGTGTATTTTTGCATACTTGCAGTGTGTACTGGCTTGGGTTTCTGGAAGAACATGATTCCTCGTTCGATTTAATGCTAATTTTCATTCCCGCTTGGTCGCACGCAGCTGAAAACCGATCAAATACATGTCGAAGGCCTTGTTTAAAGCATGCAAGCAGAAGCAAACCGTCTGCAAAAAGCAAATGGTTGATCCTGTAGATCCCAACAGTGACGCCCCGTCGACTCGGCTGTAACTGTCTATCCGATTCATAGACTATGAAGAGGAGCAGTGTCCATAACCATAGATCTGATGTTTTCAGGGAGGGGGCAAAATGATTGTAACTTGTACTATTTTCGTGGGGGCAAAATAATGGTAACTTGTTGTTGTACCTAACCACTAAGCATGTTTTAAAAAAATTCGCGAAGGAGCAATTGCCTGGTTGACCCCCCCTGATTGCGGGCCTGAAGAGGAGGGGTGAAAGCACACACCTTTGTCGAAGTCCAACACCTACGGTGAGCGCCACCATCACGGACAGAAATATCTGAACAGGAATAGAATAACTTGACGTCCAGTAATAGGCGGTCGTCAACACCGTACTCTCGCAGCACTCCCGAAAGTTTTTTTCCGAGGCAGCTGTTCGTGTGTTTTTTCGATGGCGATAAAACATGCATTGACATCTTTGGCATACTCCCAAGACTTTTCGAATATTTATTGGAGAGTGAAAACTTGGTCTGTAGTGCTACCTACGGCCAGTGCGAAAACCCGCACTGGGTATCCTCAAGCTTTGTTCCATTATTTCGCACATATGTTTTCAAGGTAATTGGCATTTACTTTTCCAGGGAGGCTACGGAGAGAGATGCTCCGAAAGTTGTATTGTTACACGACGCTATTGGTATGCTTGATGTCAGTGCCAGTTTCGCATATTGCAGTTTCGTTTCTCCATTATTGTCTTCCGTAAACGGTTTCAATTTGTTAATAATGGTTGTGAAAATAGAAGTATGGTCGTTAATTTGGCATTTTGTGTTGTGTTTCAGCTATGAAAATTTCAGAACTGGGCAAATTTTAAAGGCTGTGATTCCTACGGAAGAAGTTTTGTCATCATACACTCAAACTGGTCACATTGCTCATGTGAATCTCCGTGAACATCTTTTACCTTACAAAGGATTAATTGGACAGGTAACTGATCTGTGCAACTTTTGTCAAGATATTTCACTGATAAAGTTCAGGCTGTGAAATTCCTTATATTTTGACTCTTACGAATTGTCAAATAGTTGTCAGCTGGCAAACTCAAGTTATCTGAAAAATAATTAAATAAAATCAAAATTTCCTATGCACCGTGGTGTTCGAACCAGTTGGAAAACAAGCTCTTCCAGTCAAGATGTCTGAGGATAAATATAATTCGGATGTGTTGTTATGGCAACCCATACGTCAATCAATTTGGAGATTTAACCAACTTGTGCTGAAGGATCATCCATTAACATGTACTTGGTTGTCGTAAGCGGGCTCCTAGTGGCTTGCATCTTGGAAACATAAGATTAAAATTAGCAATAAACAAACATTTATACGGAGTGTAATGATATAGATTGTTCATCCTTAAGAGTTCTCCCGCGCACTGTCTCTTACCTGTGCTTAAAAGAGTTGGTGTTATGCTTTAAGGCGTTTGTTTTCTACTTGCCGAACGAATCAGTTTTTATTCCTAGGTATTATTGGACAAAATTCCAACCGCAAAAACTGTTGTGAACAAACCACAGATAATAGAAAATGAATTCAGAAACTTCGAACTCGAGCTTATAGCTGGTGAAGAGGACTACATAGTAACTACTGTGGAATACGGGTTAAAATTCAAGTTTGATTTTTCTAAGGTAGGACCTACGTATGGCTTGAATGTAGGAACTTCAGTGATGAAGAAGTTACCCTGCCATTACTACAACGGCAATAATCGCTTTAAACGACAAAGCCAACTTGCTGAAAACTGTTTTGTTCTTTGCTGTGTCAAGTCTCATGTTGGCATGCGTCGGTCAGAGTATACATTCGACTATTCCCACAAACTTTTAATGATGATTCGTAAGTCGCTTAAGTATAAAAGGCGTAGAGCTTACTTGGCACTGTGTGTGTCTAATAATGTCTATAAATATTTCATCGCTATGTTCAGACAGCACCATTTCACGCTGTGTGGTCTCAACCAGTGGATGACGCTCGCGCACGTGATTTGATCGTCTTTTTTCAAAACAGTTTTTACGCTTCGCTGTTTCAACGAATTTTAAAAATATGATTTTATTTTGTGTGAAATTGGAAAGTTCGCACTGCATTGTGCTGATGTTCTCTTAGTGTTTTTTTCTGTGGATAGAAAACGTTTTTATTTGTTTTTTATAAAACTGCCGGTAAAAAATGTATGTATCGTCTTCGATGCAGCTTCAGTGAGCTTTCATAATATGACTGATTTTTGTTATAAAAGCGTTAGTTCTGTCAAATAAGCGTTTCTTTTGTCAACAAAATTTTCAAAAATTTTTGCTCCCACATAGGTTTTTTGGAACAGTAGATTGAGCACCGAACATCGCCGGCTTGTGGATGTGATTGAAAAAGACGATGTCGTTTTTGATGTCTGCGCCGGAGTCGGACCTTTTGCTGTCCCTGCCGCGAAGAAAGGTGTGTAATTATATTATGAGGGCAAATCTTTATTGACCTGCAAACTGAATAATTGACTTTGTTGACCTAACGCAGAATTGATGAAATAATTTAATGTTTCATGAGTTGTCTACTAGAACGAACGCTGAATCAACGAGAAAACAATTCTCAACACAACGTTATACGTTCGCGTCTGTATAAGCAGCGGACTCCAGAATCCACAGCATGTAACATTCACCAGGTCCAATATTGTCACGTCACACAGGTTCAACGTGTATTGTCAGACGCAGGGTGAGCGTGGGGCAAAAAAAGTGAACTGTCTCCCAAACTCGGTTGTTGACTCCCCACGTAAGGTATTTGCTCCTTTGCACCAGGTTCAGAATCTCTGGACTATATAATTTTAATGTACCAAAGTAGAGAAACTGCACGCAGCACTCGAAATGCTAGTTCCTACTTTGTACTGTGTAGATTTTGGTTCTCTAACTTCTCTCACGAGAGGATCGGCACAAGTATAAACCCTTTTCGCTGCACTATCGCGCAGGTGCTATGAATGTTAGAAACGCAATTGACGCCTTTGCTGGCAAAAGGACAGATGTTGAGGCATTGGTGAAACGATTGTTTCCTACTCGCTACATACTGAAATCTGTACACACTGAAGAATCATTTATATACAGCTTTAACTACGTTGCTAACTTTGTGTGCGGTTTTTGCTTAACCAGTGTTAACGTAACCAACTGCTCTGCTATTCTACATTTTCATAACGTCATATGGCATGTAACAACTCATTCATCTCTTGTTGTGCCGCGGATTCGACAAAGCTGCTTTAAATCTTGAGCAGAGCGTTTGTTCAAACACAATCGGTTCATAAAACTTAAGCGTTTAAACAGTGTTGCGAACTCCACGCAAAGCAAATATAATAAATTGTATTTCAAAATATACGAAATATGTTTACCTTTCACAACACACGAAAAACCAAACTATATAGCAAGCTTTCACTGCATAACTCAAGCTTGTGCTAACAACTCACAAAACCCTTATCACATATCACAGTTGAGGCAAGCCACTATGATTTTTCCCACAGAGGGTTGAGTTTAAACAGGCAGTGACTGTCGCACAGTACAGGCTGTCGAAGATGATGCCCCCTTACTTTAATAACTTCCCAACACACTAAAAAGTTTATAAAGCGGTCACGTTCTTTGTTCATCCCCATTTGAGGCGTTTAGTCCCCATAATATTTCTTTTGGCGCCAACACAGTTGTCACAAGTGGAACAAAGTCCGTTGCAAATTAGGAAGTGGTTTAAACACAAGGAAAAAATTTAAATGAGAGCCTGGCACCACAGATTTACTTTGGCGATAAGCTTGAACTCAGCGAATGGAAAAACAAGCAGGTCGGCAGAAAGAAAAAAACGAACTGTTCAACTGCAGTGTATAGTTCAACAACCATAGTCATTCCTAGTGTTGATCATGCTAAGATCACAGGTTTCAAATAAAACAAATCTATTAAGTGTCATTGACTTGTTTTCTTTGTGCGTGAAATATACCATTGTATACTCTGCACAGATATGTAAACAGGCCTCATTTTGAAGTCCGAACCTGGCTCGAGCTGGACATATATTTTTAAAGCCCGATTTGGGCCCGAAAGCCAAAATTTTATTGAAGATTTAATTACCTCGATTGCTTCAACAGTAACCGGCGATAAAAGTATCCGAAAAAATGTGACAAACTTAAGTCCGAACCTTGCCCGAAACCCGGCCCCACCCGAAATACCCGGCCCGTGTTACAACTCCGCTTAGCAACAGCACCTACTGTGTATACAATAAGAACATTCAACTTCACTTTTCACTCCACAACTCAATTAATCAAGGCATAAAGATTAATGATCTACTGTGCAGCAATGGTTCTCAAACATTTTTGCCCATGCCCTACCTAATGACTTCTAAAATCCTGATTGCCCCCCTTGAAGTGATGTATAAATCTTATGATTTAAGAACTGAACTCCGTTTCAGCTAAGAAGCTTAAAACGCAAATACTTTGGTTTAAACGAGCTTCCAAAAAGCACAGCATACATGAGAAATAAAATGAAATAAAAATTCAATTCGAAAATTTGGACTCAGACCTCGTCAGTCGGCCTCGATGGCCCCTTAAAAATCAAATTGCCCCTTGTTAAGCGTACGCACCGCGCTGGGAACCACTGATCTACAATATGTGCACGAAAATTTTATGCTCAAGGTGATAGCTAACCTGAAAGAAATATGATAATTACTTCAGTATCTGAAATTTATCTAGTTCATCACCATTGTTTTCGGACACATCAACAGCAAAGTTTCAACATTTCTTTGGTCCATTGCAAATCGTTACAACTGCCACGTTTGATTATCAGGTTGTGTCAGGTAACTACCAGGCGATAGTACAATATCTATAGATCGATGACAAAACCGACTTCAATGCCTTAATAGTGCAGTGAATAGTGACAGCAGTTGCAGTGTATATAGTTGTTTTTTTTAATGAATTTGTTGCATATTTCACCTAAAAGAGAAGTTTAGAATTTGGCGTATGTCATACAAACTGGTAACTGCAAAATCTACCAGAAATATACCAAACAAAATATACCAAAGGGCTTCAAAATACGCTGTATTCTCGATATATGTCATGTGAATATGTCAGTTGGCAATACTATTAGTGCATCGTCGTCGACAAGTCTCGAATCATCACTGAGTTCATAATCACGACGGGAGTAATGTGTTAAACCTACTTGTCGCAGCTATTCCATCGCAACACAGTCGCACATAATTTCGTCTTTGTTGAACTGTTGTATCACAATCGCTCAATTGTGACACGAGGTTCTAATCTGTACTAAAAAATCGGCAAGATTGCAAACTGGGGCAAAAGTTATTGATCATCAGTTTTTCTCGCCAGTACAAAAGAAACGTATGACCAACGGTGTTGTTTATGAAACATGTTACCCGAAAATTAAAAAATGGTTTTTTATTGGCCTACTAGATCAAGAATCTGAAACCTGTTTTTTCCGGAACTCTTATCAAAAGCCACGCCGCGAAAAGTTACTGGCAAAAACTTGACTTTGTGGACAAAACTTGCCCTAGTAGTTGTTTTGAAAGACATGCAATTTTTCTCCCGCCTTGGGTCACGCTCTCGTTCTTTTCACCATCTTCCTCAGCATCTGGTGCTGCGTAACCTAGTCTAAGGAAATATCCTACTGTAATTGGTCTTGCTGATAATGATTAGATGAGACTGACTGCAACTATCTTTGAGTGGTTTCTGAAAATGTTGGCAGACATCGAATTTTTTCCTCGAACTGTGTCGTACATATCGTCCATTTTTAATATTGGTATAACGATGGCGTGTTGCCGTTTTATGTGAAAACAAAATTACACTTAAACTTTTTGCAGGTTGTCATGTTTTCGCCAACGATCTCAATCCTGAATCCTACAAGTGGTTGGTTCATAACGCTAAATTAAACAAAACGGAATTAAAAGCGTTTTGCATGGATGGAAGAGAGTTCTTAGTCAAAGAGCTGAAAGCCTTCCTGTTGGAAAAGTAAGTTTAAGCTGTAGATTTCAAATTGTGACCATTGAAACTTATTGACGTTACTGTGTACACTAATACCCCCTTATCGGAAGTATCAGGTACGCAGAGAAAACGCGTTAACGTTGCACTTCACTTTGATGCAAAGCCCTTGGCTCGTTCGAAGAATTGCAGTGTTCACGCGAAAACATCACAACTGCTTCTACAACTTTAAGCGTAGTGTAATTACTTGGATAGTATTGCACTCAACTGAGATCATTGCGAAAGTAACTCTCGGTAGTTCTTCGCTTTGTTCGTGCGGGTTTGGCATCTTTTTCTTTTGTATATTTATGTTATCCCTTGGTTCTCACTGACTAATAAAATCCATTCGATCTCTCATTTATCACAAGTTGCGTTTATCACAGTCAGAACCCCAAGCTTCAGGTGCATGTCATAATGAATTTACCGGCGATTGCTGTTGAGTTTTTGGATGCATTCAATGGCATGCTTGACAAAAGCATTGGAAAAAGCAAGTAAGATGTGATTACTATTTCTGCTCTTAAACATTGTTATTGACATGAAGAAAGATTACAACTTACATTTCGTTTGCGCCAAAGCTGAATCACAAAGTTGTAATGTTGTGTGTCGCTCACGCCCCTTATTCGCGAGGGCCTTGGGCACGAGGGCGATGCAATCTTTCCCCAAACTTTGTTCCTAACACTCTGAGGAAACCGCGAAATTAAGCACAACAAAATAATTTTTAAGCTGAAAAGCCAGTTTTGAAAAAACGTGTCTGACACTTATTGATGCGCGCCTTTTCCATTTACAACCCTTTAGGCATGGTGCATTTCAATCAAGAGTTTTGCTGCTTGTGTTGAACTCACCTGCTGGTTAAGCGCGAAAAGGAGTTACATCTCTTTTGGTATGCGTGACAGAATCTCTCAATGTGCAGCGCCCGTGCACACATTCATTCTCATTCTGTTGCTGAACGTTTTTTGTGCCCAATTAACTTTGCAAGTTTTTTTCTGCAACCACCATGACAATAGGTAGTGATGTTGAAGGCTCATGTCGTGTTTTCGGATGAATCTAGACATTTTCTGTAGAGAATGTCGCGACTCAAGTCTTTTTTTCGGTAAGACTCCACTCGAGTTGGCACTTGCTGAGTAATGTATTTCAGTGGAGAACCTTTTTTGCAAAAACCAAACTTTTCCGACAAAATTTGAAAAATTTTAGCCGAATTTCATGCGAAAACTACAATTATTCTCCCGCGTTCCAGGCCTAAAACCTCTACATTACCCGTCCTTGTTTAAAATTATTTGGCTCTAACGACACGATGCACGTCGCAACTCGACTCGGACTCGAAGCTACATCGTGTATGACTCGAATAGACTCGAAGTAGATTGCGAATTGCTTGAACTCGGCTGTGTGATGGCTCGAGCACTCGATTTCCAGGTTCATGATTTGCACCCATTTGTGGCAAAATCCGTTTGTACATCAGAGGTGGAACCCCCTGTGAGTGCGGTCTGCCTTGTCGTAACAACTTCATGGAGGGCGAAGTGCGTGCTGTTGAGACATTGTCATCCTCTGCATCGCCTTAAATCTTTTCCGAGGCGTTGTGTGTGCGGTATTGTACATTGTTCGCATGTACTGTAAACTTGTGCTCATTTTTACACGCGTAGCGACTCGTCAAAAACATGACGGCATCCGCCAAGTCGTAGCCAGTACAGCAATGTGGTAAAGTGTTTTCTTTGTTTCAGTGAATCCATCGCAAACAATGATGTGAGAAAGGAATGGCAGAAACGACAAGATATTCTACCGAACATTAACATACACTGTCACAGCTTTGCTCCAGCTGAAGGCGGCTCAGGTACAAATGTTAGCATACTGGTACTATCCAGAAGTGTCAGTTGGTGCATGTTTCTATGGCAGCTTTTCTTGTATGTACGCTATAACCATGCAGCATTTAGTTATTGATATACTTGCAGACGAATTGAAGAAACGGACGTGTCAACACCTGGGTTGCCAGCTGCCTCAAGATGCCACCTTCCATTTTGTTCGGAAAGTTTCTCCGAACAAACTGATGTTTTGCGTTTCCTTTGTTTTGCCGAAAGCAGTGCTGTTTGAGAAAACATCGCGTGAGGTTGATAGCACATTTGCGGATGAACCTCCTAAAAAGCGGTTAAAACCGTGATCGGAAAAAAAACTTCTACCGCCAGTGAGCTGCCAGGTCTGTTTTGACGTGTCCCAAGCGCCTCGCTCACTTTCGGGTCGAGGAACAGATGGGTGGTGTTGATGGGAAACATTTCGTGGAGCCGGTAAATCGAGCTCATGTTTTGACGAAGGGGATTTTTTTCGGAATTGTTGCGGAATGGCATCGTGTTGCAACAGCTCTGTGCAATTGATTGTTTGTTTCATATGACTCAGCTGATTTACAGACACGATACATGAAGCCATCATGCAAAAAAGTAACCAACTGTTAGTAGAGATTAGATTAAATGAAAACACATTCGCAAGAGAATCGATCAATGTAAACAAAGGTTGTCTCTGTGTCAGATAGGCTTGGTAAAGGAAAGGACTGTATGTGTCTATTGCCCGTAAGATGTTGTCCAGATCCTTTTCCTGTGAAACATGCGTGTTTGATGCTTATTTGAGCTGCACGGCGATAGAACTGCGTATCTTCGTCACAGTCAGAGACAAATTATGTAGTTTTTGTATGGCCAGTGATATTTTCGCCCAAGACTGGCTTTGCGGCTTCCTCAATGGAGTTTCGAATTCCGCAGTGAAAACTTCCGCTCGGTTTAAATTTCATAATGACGAAGACAGATGTTATTCATTTTTGTGGATTAGGCGTTTGAGATACTTTTACTTTAAGGAATGCTAAATCTCGAAATGATTTTCGCTGAGCAAATTCTCTTGCGACATTGATGTGTTGCACAGAATATCCTTTCCAGATGATATGTAGGATATTTGTTGGTATCATTATATCGTTACCGATCATTTACAAAGCCTTGGTAGTTATTTGAATTGCTTTGCGTGATCGTTGGATTTGCCCAATTTGGTTAATCGGAATGAACCTGAGTAAATGCAAATCTCACCAATTTTTTTCATGAATTTGCACCGTTTACTGTTCTGTACAGTACACTTTCCTCATGCTGGAAAAGTTTCAGCTCTTTCATCCATTTCATGTTTTGTGGAAAACAGTTTTCTAATTGGTTGCGTGCTTCCTTTTTGCTGATTCGCCGAAGAAGACATTCACTTTTTTACCTGTATCTCTAACCCCAAATCTAGACCAGGATGTTAAACGCTGTGTATCATTTGTTCACTGTTTTCTGCTACTACAGGTGTCATACAGTGTACTTGTGATACACCAGTGACACACTGAATATGATTTCTTGAAAGCTTAACGATATTGTTTTGCATCGTTAAACTTCCAGTTCGAGCGCATCTTGTAGAAAGCAGTCGAAACCTCCAGGGCGTTTGTGCATGTTTTGCAGTGGGTTCGGTTGGGCGATCAAGCTTGCTACACGCATCACAAGTGTTTTACTCAATAATGGTGTTTTTCAGGCGAGACTAGGTAGGTTTTGTTATTCTGTATAAAGTTATACCTTATCCGAAATACAAAAACACCGGAGTATGTTTGGCAGCTTTCTTCATATAAGTGAGTACAAGTTTGGAAGTTGTGTACGTTTTGATTTTAATTGCAAACATGATTTTTATACGGTGAAATGCAATTGGCTATCACTTAAGCTGCCGATTGAGAGCGCATGATCTACATGTCCCAGACAAAGGGTTACTTTTGGGATTTAATTTCAACGCTAACTCGTTGTAGTAGATAAAGAAATTACCAGTTTTAACCTGAAACGTTTCGCGAATGATGTGATCTCCAGACAATCTTTCTTTGACTGCCGTAATGCTGTCACCGTTCCCAGCATCATCTCGGCATACAAAACTTGCATCTTTTACGTAGCTCTTGATAACGTACGTGGTATTCCCCCCCTCAGACAGATAAAAAGATAACGAGTCAGGAAATTTCAACATTTCAGTTTACTACGATGTCGCTGATGTAGTTAAAGCGCCAGTTAACGAACGGGCGAAATAATTTTTCTCAATATAACGTAAGCTGTTTTTTTCCAAGTTGCATTCCTCTCTGTAACTCGCGATTCTATGAAACATAAACAGAGTTTTTACTTTGAAATCCACTTTCGTACAGTTGTACCACAATTTCTGCAAAATGATTATTATCATAGCATTTCTCTCTACATCCGTTACCTTATATCACTTGTTCGCACGACACGCTTTCGTTAATCGTTGTGACAACAATGGCAAAAACTGAACGATGGTTGCAGAGTTACCACTTTCCCATTAACTGCTGATAAGCTGTTGTTTTTCTAGTAGTTAGGTGCATGTCATTCCATCAGCTTAACATTGACTGTAACAAGTCACATCTTCCATTTTAATAGTTCTTACACCACTTCTTTTTAGCATTACATCGCCTATTATATCGTACAGAAAACCTGATAAGAAGCAGCATATTTGTGTCTATAAACATCGCGGGAAGCGAATGATACTAAATTTCGAGGTATAGTGACTTTTTTTACACGTTTTCCTGGCAATATGCGTTCACATCGTCAACTAACTTTGCATTCATGCTTGGCGGTTTTAGCTTCAAATGAAGCTCTGCACATGTGTGAAGAATACGTGGAAATGCCAAGAATTGCAGTGTTTTCCAGATAAAAAAGGGCTCGCCTGTCACGAACTGTTTGTTTTCAGTGGGTGTAGAAAATAAAAATATACTTCGGGGATTTGTTGTTGAACCGTGTAAAAATACTGATGCATTTGCTTCAGTGTGTGAGTAACCTCGAAAAAAACTTAAAAGATATATTATTTTTTAAATTGTACTCATTGGCCAGACGGTTACCATTCTGACCTTCGTCGTCTGATCTGTCGAGCATTTTTGCAAATGATTTTGTTCGTGAAGTGATTAAAAAAATCAGTTAACGTATAAAATCTCGTAACATAAGTTTCTCTTGTTGCAGCTACTCTCCCTGTCGTTGTTTTCGTTGTCGCCAAACCAGAAAAGATCTTGAAAGTTTTGGATCCGTTGCTTTTTGTATTGTTTATTTTTGCAGCAGCGTTTTCTTATCCAATCGTCATTTTTGACGACACACGGTTGATGTTTGTTGCTCAACACTGCTCTTTGCCCGATTGCATTGTGTCATGTCAAAACGTGTTCTTCCAAAAACTGAACCCCAGCTCCTTTCCGCTGTTAAGCTTTAGTTTTGTTGCTTCATTCACCGACAGCGCGTTGTTTAGGACAAACTCGCATCAATCCCACCCAAATATTTTGTGCAACTTCGCAGAACTTAGTTACTTACGCAGGAACGTGGTAACGCAAATATGGCACTGAGCCTTTTAACTCGAATCAAGTGTTTTGTACAAATACGAAGCTTCTCAACGCAAGCAACAAAAGAATTGTGGGAGCTTTCTACTTACAAGTGAGGAATGTAAACGCGTCGGACAAAAAGAGTTGGTAGTTAATAAATATGCTGTATATTAGCAATGAGCATAGTTTTGTGATGTGTATATAGCGTTCCACGGAGATTTAAATAACCTGTGATTTACTTCACTTGCAGATATTTTCTTCCGTTCCAAACAAGGTTCAAGGACAATGATGCCTATGGTCATATTAGCTACTCTGTGTAATACTCTCTTGTCGGATTGTTGACAACCAATTACTTCGCCAGGTATTGTTTATGCTGCACATTACGAGAAAGCTGCCTTTTGAGAAAATATGTATAAGCTACAATCTATGCGCCCTGAATAGCTATAGGTGGATTGCACAACGCGATTTTGTGCCAAAGCGAAACCTCTGCAATATGCTAAAGCTTGTGATCGCCAGAGCAACTTCATACAGTCGAGCGCGCTTTCAGTTGCGAATATGCCCATACAGGTGTAATAACACCTTCTCGACAACGTTTCGCTTCTTTTTTCGTATTTGCAACAGTCGGCAGTCGCGTTTTCAGATATTATAACATTTCAACTGATGTTTTCATAAGTAATTTCTAGCAGTGCGCACATTTTGGTTCTGCTTGTGTTTTTCTTCAGAAGTTGAAAAAAGTTTTTGCTAAACCGAAGTTTATCTTGAAACTTTCACCAATATCCGGCCACTTTTTGCTAATGAAGCAACTACGGTTAATTAAACACGGCACAACGCCGCATGTCGACTTGCCGTTTATGTTCAAGCACATTGTACTATCGTATTCTTTATACACATGGGCGTCGGAAGGATTTTTTCCAGGGAGGGCAATAGTGGATTTTTCCAGAGGTAGTCAATAATGTTTTTTTCCAGGGGGAGGCAAAATTGGTGAAATTTAATTTTTCTCTCTCGGAACTGAGAAAACAACCTTATTTTGCTAAAAATGTAATTGTAAAATGTCAAATTTTAGAAGTCGTGGGAGAGCAAGCCTTCCTTCCGACGCCCATGCTTATACAATAAATCCGTAAAGTTTTGCAAAAGTATGTCAAGTGTATTTCTTGCCAGCTCACAGTTCTACTAGATTTTAATTTACGACTGTGTATAATTTGCAAAGCGTTGAGGATGTTTTAATCCTTCGCGATTTCCTTTCCGTTGATCTCACCGACTTCGTAATACTTGTAGACGCTGCGACGGGAACGCGTACAAGCAATTTACTGTCGAGGCGAATTGCAAATGCAAGTATGTTTAAACGTATTAGATATTTTAATTCTTTTTTTTTAATTGCTGCACACACGTGTCTTTACGCTGCACCACGTACTTCCTAGAATCAAAACTGACGTGACAGGATTTTAAAAATTACGGTGCCCGCCTACAGCAAATGATTGTAGTTACTGTTTAAAGCAATGCGTTGATGCAAAAATTTCGTAAAAATACCAGTTTTGCCTGCAGCTGCGCCTTGTTGGTGCACATGCAGGTGGTTATTAGCCGTAGCGGTGGTTTGCTGCCGATAAAGTCTCTTCATCTGTATTTGAAGTGAATCTATCAATTCAAACCATCAAAATCATATTCACGTGTGCTTTTGCTTTATGCGTATGATCAAGTTCCTGTCCTAGTCCTTTGATTGTTTTTCTTTATTTTTGGCACTTTCTGCATTGGCGTTTTTCCTGCAATTGGTTTAGAAAAAATTGTCTAAAACAGTGGTTCCCAAACATTTTTATCTGCAACACACTGCAAAGTTATTTTAAGTGGACAAGGAACCCCTGCCAGATCTACCAAGTAAACATAAACGCTTTTTTCACCCAAATTGCCGTTATTAAGGTTTTGTGCTGTAAACAAAATTATGCACAATAAAAGTAACCACAAAGCAAGCTGGATCAAGTGATATAGCGGCCGCCACACGCCCGAGGGTTAAAGGACATATCAGCAGTTTTTTATTAAAACTGGAAAGTATAGCTCGCGGAACCCTTTAGATTTGTCTATGGAATCCATGGGTTCCGCGGAACCCACTTTGGGAAACGCTGGTCTAAACTATTCTCAATGCAAGAAAGACTATTCCCTAGTTTCAAATTTATCCAAAGGACTTCACAAAGCAATGATAATTGTTTTTGTCTTCCTTTACCTCTTTCTTTTTCACAGGTCTTCACTCCGTTACCCTGAAATCGCAATCGGTGGACTAGGCGTGACAAAAATAGGAAAGTCCAGCGTAATTTCCAAAATTGGGTTTTTCAAACCGAAGCAGCTGTGCGGTGTTGATCCCATAAAAGAATCTGGGCTCAGTCTTCTTGGATCATTTGCTGACGATATAAACTTGCCTGCTATTCAAGAGTCGTACGTAAATGAAGCGGTTGCGTTGGTTCATATTGTCCAAGTGTGTGTTGACCCCATTACCGAGAAGCCAGTTGCTGGTCTACCTGAGGTCGCTGTTGAGTCGTTGAAGAAAATCTTGNTTGGTTAATATCAGTGATCGTCGAAACTCACCACATTCTGGGATGATTGTTGGTTCGATTGCGAAACCGCAGGTGTTGCGATGAAGTCGCAGTAATGATTTGTAATTATTGTTCTGCAACAAATTTGAGTGTAACGAAGTTCACCGGAACTTGATAGTCGTTACAATGCTTCCAGTTTTGGCAGAGTCTTTTAACATCGCACTTTAACAATACTCTATTTCCTTTCAATCACGAACTTTCTGTGGAAAAATCGAGTTCTGTTTTCTAGAGATTTCATTACTAAGTGCACATTAAGAAACTGCATGCTGGCATGTGCAGCCGGTTTTTGTGCTTTGCTGAATTTTAGAACTTTCAAATTGTAACGTCGGCTATGCATTATAAAAAGCAGAATTTCCTTTTTTAGCAACAAGTAAAAATTTTTTTCGCAACTTTGGTTTGATGTGTGGATGACGGAAACCACGTGCTCTGAGATGCGTTGTGTGTAGCAAACACAAACATATATTTCGATAACGTTGCTTGCTTTTGTAAAAGTGATCTGCTGCTCTGGCGCTCTTGATTATTTGTGCAATATCTTGTAATCAAACGTGTGTTGTGTTTCGCCAATAGTTGCAAATTGCCAACCCGTTTGTACATCCGATGCTTTCGTATTGCTTATTTTTTGAAGGTATATCGACGTTTAATAGCAGTGTTGTTACGTTTACTGTGTGTCTAGGGAAATCACTTTTGCCACGAATTCGTTAGGAACAACAAAAGCACGTTTTGACAGGTTTCGTGTAAGTCTAATAAAGAAGTTAACAACTTGCATCGTCGTTTGATGCACAGTGCACTGTACTGGGTCTAAGTGGTTTTGGGTGGGACGCCAGACTACTATCGAGACAAAAAGTGGTGAGTTTAGGAAAGACTCTCATATAAGTTTGTAATGAGCTCATTGACTTTTCAATGAATGGTCATTGAAGGGAGAAACTCACGTGACTGATAAGGCTTTGCACCACTACGTCACAATTTTTCCCGCTTTTTTCTTATTTTCTTACAGCGCCCTTCTCCCTACTGGCTGCAGAAACTTGCGGCAGGCACACTAAACTTCATATTTACTTGTACTGGTGATGGTAGCGGTGGTTACCGAAACGTTTACGATGGCTCTGACAACTCTGGCTTTGATCGTAATTTTTATCAATTTATATCATCGAAAGAGAGAAGGGTTATGGGCACAGCTTCTCAACATCCTTAAACCGGTTAAAACATTTTTAGGTCCATTAACTACAAAAAAAATCACTGACTTCTGAAAAAATATTTGATATTTGAACTTTTGAATTAAATCAATCTTTCGGCCAAAGAAATTTTTTTTGAAATACAGTGGCAAAGGATTTAGTATATTGATAATTTACAGAAACTATGTACAGCAGTCCATCTCTGGTAACACAATGGGCCCCGAGTGTAATTCGATTAAATGTCGTAATTGTCATTTTTGTTGACCCACTTCACTAATTTACAGAAGTCCTGATGCACGGGGCATTCTCGTCCGTTCTCTTGGTGGAAATGTGTAACATTTTCCATTTATTTTAATGTCCTGGCTTTTACGTAGCTAGTCTCCGCAAACGCGACCAAGTGAATCTATCAGCAAATTTTTTTAATAGGAAATCGATTTCACGTGACACTGCGTATCATCCGTCCTGAGAATAAGATTTGGTAGCCAAGAATCATTACGGGTTCACTACTGTAAGAGAGATGAAGTATACTTCACAACACTGCTGTGACAAAACAATGGGCGGCAAAATGGTCTTATATCGCGAATGCGGTTTTCTGAATTGTACAAAATCATGGTGAATAAAGGTAATTTTTGTAGGTTTTAGGGGGGCGATGCGCCCGTGGAATGCGAAGTACAGCATTACGTGAAATCGATGTTCTATCAAAATTTTTTCTGATGAGTTCACTTGGAAATGAGTGACAGTAAGCGACAGGGAACGTGAAAGTTAAAATAAAAATGCCGGCTGGTGACAGTGTATATAACAACGCAATAAAATAGTGAAAAAACTGCATGGAAAAACGCACAAAACGTTACTGTGGAAAGTAAAGCAGTAAATAGTGTGAACGTATGCGGTAAACAGCGATCAATAATGCGATAAATGCACACAGCAGACAGAGAAAAGCCACTCCCACACAAACTCTGCCGTTTCACGTCAAGTTTATGTAGCCTGCATACCCTGCTCGTTCAGCATCTATATGGTGAATTTTTTCAACATATGTTTTGGTATGGTCCAACATCAGAAAGAGTTTGGATGTAGAGAAGGTAGAAAAAATGGTTAAAATATACGGATTTTACAGAGCTGAAGAAGATAACCAGTAGAATTTTCTCAAACTGTTCGAATTATTCTCTATTTTTCAAGTCCTTCAAATTTCGTTGCTGTTCGTTTTGTTTCAATAAAAAATGTACACTTAACTGTACAGTGTGCTACTTATTTTACTTTTAACTTCATAGTACATTTTTCAAAGGAAAAGAAAAGAGTGGGAATTTGGTGGGTTTTATTGGTTGTATTAAGCGAGCTTTTTTAAAAACGCCTGGGTAGTTTTTTTGGTTGGGTCCAATTACATCAACCCTGGAGATAATTATGGACCTTTAATGATTTTCTGAGTCAAACTTCAAAACTGTCCTATTTCAACGTGCTTGATTTAGCTGATTTTATGATGTATCAGTAGTTTCCCGCTTCGTTTTTTGTGCTAATGCCGTCACACACCTATGCTTGCAATATGTGCTGCGTTTCGAGCTTGGTCATTAATTGGCAGTTCAGCCGGATTGATCATAACGGCACACACAAGCCCGTATCTGTTCTGCCCCCCACTAGTTGTACATATAACAGCCACATAAAAAACGAAAATTTTCTTGTGCGCATTCTCAATTATTGTTCATGCGCATTCTTAATTATTGTGTAGTTTACAAATTTTAAACTGTCAACCCAGGGTGTCCGCCATCCCGTGGCGTAACTAACGGGGAGCAGAGGTGCGTGCCGCCCCCCTGTCAGGCCAAATGTAAAAATGGGCCCCCCTATTAGCCTGTATTTTGGTATTTGGTTTGCTTTAGATTTTTGTAGGATTTTGTTTTTAGCATTTTTCAAAGATTTCTCGGAGTGTTTTCGGGTGTTAGTACAGACGAATCCAGTTAATCGCATAACCAATTTGCGAAGATTTTTTGTATGTGTTTAAACGGAACGTGCGATTATCCGTATCAGACAAATATCCGCAAGTTTACCGCCTAACGACACAGGGGGCTCAAAATTCAGTCCCGTCGCCACGGAGTCTTTTGTGGGCTTGTCCCCCCAAACAAAGTTTCAACCACCAAATTGAAATGTGAATCACTAGAAATCACTGTAGTTTTTATCAATCGGTATTCTGTTTTTTCCTGTAATTTATAGAAAGAGCAGTACTTGCCTCTGTTACCTAGAATAACATGATCCACTGATTATTTTTGGTACATTTATGAGGTAAGAAACGTATTTGAGGTTTGAGCCTAAAGCGTCACCATTCATTGCCTGGAGTGTTCAACGTGAAGCAGGGTGCCAATTTGGCTTTTTTGAAGCCAGATTTTGAAATTCTTAATTTTTTTAACGCGCTCGGCTTTTTTTGAAAATAAAAAAAAAAAACAGACAAAATCTGGATTTTTCAGTCGGAAAAGCTTGACTCTGGCAAAACATTGTCTGAGCTGCATATTCATTGCAAATCTCTTCTGACGAGAGTCTATGACCATGCAGGGTGCAAAGAATATTGCAAAAGGTTTTACTGTTGCCCTGAAAATGTTCGATGTGATAAGAAACAAATATACGACCATGTACTAAAATTACGGTAAAAGAAAATGCCTGTAAAGATTAGAATTGTGCTATATCGATGTTTCTGATGAGTTTTAATATCTATTTTGTGTTTGGTTATGCATGTTCTATGTGTATATGTCTTAAGACTGCTATGGCTTTTTTTGGGACAAGGTCTGGATTTTTTAGTGAAGGCAGGTTGTCAACCCTGACGTGAAGCTAGCCCATATGCCTAGTTGTATATGTCCAGAAGTCAGACTTACACCTGATTAACGTATTTTGTGTAGTGATTGTTGTCAAAAAAT
>JGI24158J21664_10003096_pt1 | contig 20634 bp, 9 predicted proteins | sample Ectturendosymbi3_FD_21664 | JGI IMG/M metagenome (IMG submission 21664) | reverse complement strand
TGTTCAGCTCCATGATTGAGCGGTGTCCTTAGTGAATTAAAGCCTGGCTTTCTGCAGATAGTGTTTAGTAGAATTCGCAGGCGAGTGCACGACACACAACATATGTGCTTTACTGGCTATTCTTATCACAAGCAATTTTTCCTTTTCATAGCTTTTGCTTCCATAATTTCAGCCCCCCCCCCTAGAAAAATCCTGGCTGCGCCCCTGGTAACAGGTTTATGAGAGGTTTGCCAAATTAAGTCATGAGCTAGCGTGGTCCAACTACTTTTGACGTACAGGCCACTTTACAAAAACATGACTACTTGCGGGCATTTCTAACAAAAGGAAGATAAGTGAGTGCGTCATTGAAATAATTCCACAATAGCAAATAGAAGTTTATTACAAATCTCTATCAGTGGGATGTTCGTGATCGAGGGTTCTCTGACACTATCGTTCCTTGATCAATAGGCTTACCAGTGTTATTGGTAGCAAGTCGGAGACTATCGTCCAGTGTTTCGTCTGCCATTCGATTTCTGTTCTTAGATTTGACTTACTTCATCGTAGAAAATGTGCTCTCATTAGGGTTGTCAGATCACTTCAACTTTTTTCAAGGACATTTTGTCGTTTTCTGATTATTAAAATTTAATTTCATGCCTGCTTTCAATACCATTTAGTTGTACTGGCAGTGGTGTAGCACATTTTTTTAAACAAACATTGCTGAAAGTAATGGGTGCTTACACAACTGTTTAAGATGGAGCAAATCTACCTGTTATTCTGTTCAATTACATTTTTCAATCTTCATTCTTGAATGTTCAATGTAATCAATAGTTCAATAATGAACAATTTCACAAATGTTTACGAATTTTCAACGACGCCGGAAAATCTTCAAGGACAGCAAACTGTTTTTCAAGAATCAAGGACATAATCAGCTTCGATAGCAAATTCGAGGAAAGTCCTTGGCGCTCAAGGACGTCTGGCAACCTTAACTCTCACACACGTACGTGCTTCCAAACATCGAATACATTTTTAGTGCAAACTCTTTCACCTGGGGATATCTGTTTTTTCTGACTAATTTCCAGAAGCCTTCTACAGTCTCGTCTAACGTCGTTGAACTGCACATTTTCATTAAAACGTTTATGCTTGTACTAATTAAAATGACCTACTATAACATACACATAATATTAAATCAATGCTTAGAAAGATCTCGAGCCATAGAAAGTCTGTCCGCAGGCCACATGTGACCCGCGGACCTGTAGTTGGACCACACTGTTATAAGCAAAAGGTGTTCATGGCGAACGGGTGCGAACTGTCGAATCCCATCTCTGCTGTTATATTTATTTAAAATATGTATCTCACGTGCAATTGCACAGCAATGGGTAAAATCATGAGGTCAATCTTTACTGCAGTCGAACAAAATGACAAATTTCGTTTTCAAGAAACATTTTGCGGCTTCTTTTCGCCTTAAAGTCGGCAACAAATGCTAAGCACACTTATCGGGAAAAGCAATGGTGTGCGATGAAAGTGGATTTGAATTCAGTTGGATCAGTGGTTCCCAAACTTTTCCTCATGATGTACCATTTGTGGGACCCACACTGTCACCACGTACCACCTTGCTCCAAGCAACTCAATCTACCAAATATCATTCAATCAAAAGTTTGGAAAACCAGAATCGACACAAAGGCGACATGAAGATAATGGCTGTGAGAAATTATAATGGCCATTTTAAAAACTAACAAGGAAATAGACAAAAATTCAGGAATTTATTTGCAGAACCCGATAAGTAAAAAACATAGCTGTAAATATACACTGGGGAAGATAAACAGAAAGTAGTAGGCCTATTCGCGTACCACTTTGAAGGCCTTCGCGTACCACTAGCGGCACGCGTACCACAGTTTGGGAACCGTTGAATTAGACAAAACCCAAACTTAGACACTAGCGGCATTGAATTAGAATTCGTGATGTAATTACCTCCAACTTATGGGCAGTGAGCGAATGCCCTTCCTGTGGCTGTAAGTGCTGCGCCTGCGTTTTGACTGCACTTGTTCTGGGCCACCAAGGCTTTCAATACAGCAGCTCAACCATTTGCACATCATCTAGAAATAAGCAGCACTGGATTGGACTCCTTTAGACAAAGTCTAGTCATTCTTATCTTATTTCGCAGTTTTGCGATAGTTTGCCTCAACAAGTAAGCACTGGTAGTACTGTACTAAACGTTAATGTCAACTCCATCTGATATTTAAGATGTTTTGAAACCCGAATGTTTTCGATTTTGGAACATTTTTCGCTTTTGTTGCTTCCAGTTAATGCGAGCAAACTGACAACTTTCATACGGAGTGTGCAGCAGACCAAACAACTTATGGATGAAGAAAAACTAAGTGAAGGTCAAGATAATGTACGACGAAGAATGAAGCTCAATGAGGTAAACAAAAGAAAAAAGTATCATTTTCTGTTGAGCGTAAACAGCAATAAAAAATACAAGTACTTTAAAAATGAGAGTTAAACTCTAGGCTACTGGCCAAATAATGAGTTAAAATTAACAATGAACATGTACGAAAACAAAACTTTAAAGATCAATTTACAACTTTACCAATTTTGCATAAATATTTCTACCTTTATGAGCTTACAATACACATTAGTACAAAGTGCATATCGTACGACACAACTTTAGTGAATACTGCTGAAAGCAAGCCTAAAGACCAATAAGTGTTTTTTCAAATTAACTAGGCGGGGCATGGAATTTTTGACGAAATAGCGGTGATTTATTGGATATTTTTAACCATTGATTCTACTTCTTGTCAGAAAAACTAAAATTTCGCACATCTTCCTGCATGCTTGTCTTGCCTTTGTTGGTATTACCGAAGAAAAAGAAAACAATCACTTCCCATCGCCTGAGAACAATGACTCTTAAATAGTCCGAGATTTAATATCCGCCGGGAAAGTTACATGTTGTATCTGATTTTCGCGTTGGTTACACCACGATCTTCTTGATGTCAAAACAGTAAAATATGTTTAACTGAAAAATTAGGCCTTCTGGAATACCCAGTTTTGCCCAACTTTCGTCTTTTCTATCCCATCTAATGACAACTTGTGACTTTCCCATCCATCCCATGGGATCCCCACGAAACTAGTATTGCAAAGCACCTTACAGCATGTCCATGTCTAAACTCTACAGAATAGTTGTTTCGGCACCCAAACTCCTCAATTAGGTGGGGAACGGCCGTGAGGGGGTAATGAAAAGGGGTAACCCTTTTTATAGATGTCGCTTAAATAAGGGCAAAGAAACAATTTTCGGGGCCTCGCATAACTTTACCAAGCCACTGATCCTCTACGTGTATTGCTTGCTGTGCTGTTCGCGTAATAAAAATGGTACTCAACTTCACAATATTTCTGCTATATAGCGTTAGAATTACTTAGAATGACGCATGTGACAAATTTCAAGTCTACTGTTCCAATCCATGGGAATCCAAATACCATGGAAACGCATAGAAATACTCTGCACAAAAAACAATTTGGAGTCTTTCAAAATTTTCTATAACTCACCAGCTCTGCTTAGACACGCTTTCAGTTGACCAACCGTGGAGTTTTTGTATAGTGCCTAAATGAAGAGTTGTAAATGAAAAGAATGGAATAAAGCTTAAAAAATAGACAAGATGTTAGAGCAGGGCCGCACAACCTTTCACTATTACTCGCCGCTTTAGGTTTATTTTTACGAATTACCGCCGTCAGTGAGTTCAATTTATTTTTTTCTGCATTGCTTCAGTTCTGCTTCCACACACTGAGCCTAGCTTGCGTCCACACGTTTGTTTGGTCGTCTTTCTACGAAGTATCCTCATGCAGTAGACAATTAAAAGCTCTTGGTTTGTTGTAGGCATTCGAGAAATCAGCTGACTGGGCTCTGCTTTTATCTTTTGGCGATGATTCAAACTTGCACATAGGTTATCTGTATTCAAGTAACTAGTCTCTGCATGCGAGGCAAGCAAGGAATCTGTCGGCAAATTTTGACAAAGATCAAATGGCCTTGTCGGGGCACTCTTCAGTGTTCAATGGCATTGTAAATAAACCACCTACACATGAAGCTTACACTGTTACTTTCACCGAACAACACAGTTTTCACTCTCTGGATAAGTGTGAAGATAAATGCTATCACCAACTTGAAGCACAATTTAAATTCAAAAAATGATTCTTCCACATGTGAAATAAATTTTTGCTATCTTTTTCGTTGTCGTTGACGCGTTTTACCCTTTTTCACTACCAGCGTGCTGGCAATGTTGTTAACATCCGTCACAGCGTTTTTAAATGTGCACGCCAGAATTTGGTTGCCAACGCAACGAATTCACTCTTGCTTGAGCATTGTGCCGACCTTCTGAATCATACCGCGTGTTGTTTCAAGCCTAAATTGGTCTGTTCCTTTGGCGTCAGTTAGATTTGAAATTTTAGTGAGAGCAATCATTTGAGAAAAACGTATTTTCCAGTTTTTAATAGTTGCACCATGTGTTTACATTTATTCCCTTTAGTCTTGAGTTTGTTTGCTTCCCCTGCCCTTATTTTAGCCTTTCAACATTTCACCTGTTAGCATTGCTTACAGATTTCCGAACTAACGATGCGTAGTGTTACGTGAAATCGATTTCCTATCAAAAGTTTGCCGATAGACTCCTTGCTTATCTCACACATGGACAGTAGTTACTTGCACACAGTAGACAGAGAGTTTTTCTTATGTACGGCCGCCATAACTTGTATTTGAAATTGCATATGTAGGGCCGCACAAGTTTTTATCTAAGGCCGCAGCTTGTGCACCCCTCGCTTACAGGTAAGTGGTTACTCGGTGCTGAAGTGCCGGTTTCTCAATCGAGGAGTTGGGTGTTCGATCTACGGCCACTGAGTGAATCGTCGTGACGCTCCTTGGGCAAGAAACCTCAACCGCCCAGGAAAGAAGCGATGTCTAGGTTCAGAACAGCCGCCAATCATTAACACCCAAACCATAATAAACAAAAAATGCTTGGTGCACGCATCTTTCCTTGGTATGTAAGTAATAAGTATATTTACGCTTTGATTTGAAACTGTTGAAAATGATAATATGTAAAATAAAACAGCCAAAGATACAAATTTTAAGTCTTGGAATTCCCGTTACTTTAAAATTTTGGAAATGCAGCCTTTGTAGATTGTTAGGTGTCTAAATAAAAATTGCTTAAAAAATGGTTGAAACTACTTTATCGAATAGAAACAGCTCCATCGTTATAGTGTCTGACGTTGTTGCATTTTTATAATGTAACAGTTTCGTGAAAACGACAGATCCGCTGGGATTGTTGCGTTTTGGTCAAGCTTTATTTGAATATATCGTGACGTACAATTTCAAAGTAGGTCGAATAGCAATTTTCAATCAAACTTAACAGCCAAGCACTTGCATGTCAAAAGCGAATAAACAACAGAAACATAAAACAAGGGAATGTAAGGAGTATACAAGAGCGGTTGTAAACCAGATTTTCATGAAAACAACGTGTTGAAAACATAATGAATGTAATCTCCTCAGTATTACTGGAGATTATTGATGTTGTTGTTATGTTTTCATGAAATCGGATATTAGGTGAAACTTGGAGGTTTTATGAAGTCGTATCAGAAATAATAAAGAAACAAACAACAATTTTAATGAAGTCACCATAGGATTTCATATCGATCATAGCTTATAGAGTTATTTTTTCTAAAATTAGATATTATTTGGCAGCTTTGAAACTGCAAACAAACGCATGTGATAACAATGCATTTTTTACGATTTTTTCGTCAGGTATTTAGTTTAAGTCCGGAAATGCTACCGAAGTACCATCACGAAGCTCCAAAAACACCAAAGAAAATAATTCTGCATTATTCAACATTTAAAACCATTTGGGACTGGTTCATACTGATTTTAACATTCTACACCGCCGTCATGGTCCCTTACAACGTTGCTTTTCAAGTTAAAGACAGGCGAACAGCTTGGCTGCTTTCTGACAGTGTGGTGGTAAGTGTTTCCCGTTAATAGTAGTTTTCTTTATTGATCGGGCTGCTATAAAAGACTTGTAGATTTTTTAAAAACGTGTTTTGAAGGAAACTAGGTTTTTGAAGCTCATCGTTGCTGTTTAAATCAGTCGTTCCTCAGGAAAATGCAGCGCAAGTTGGATGTCAAACGTCACCTAAGGTTGTATGCAGTTGAATTTGCATAATCAGGACTCTCCCCGTCCGCAGTTTGATCAGACACAGATCATTTTTCGATTGGGCGCAAAAGAATGTAAAGAGTCAATGCATTTGGTTTAAATTTTAGAAAATAAGCATATACGAGTACATTCACGCATCCTGTCAAGGGCATCGTGAACCAAATGCAGGTGTCAGTTGAGTTCGCTTGCAAAAGCTCAATGTCAAAACAAACAATTTAGTTTATAGCAGTAAAAATTTGAAAAGTCTTATCGCAAATTTCTGTCAGCTTTTTGGACTTTGCTGCATAAGCTTGAAGTTGTTGTACTTTCTCTTTACGTATTTCAGCACCAGATTCCATATTTGCTCCTACTTCGTAAATTTATGTTGTACCTATTTGCAGTGATGGCGTGACTCGAGCCAATGACTCGAATCGACTCAAGTAACGATTTTTAGTGACTCGACTCGAGTCACGTGAAGAATTGATGTTGTGATGACTCGACACGAGTCACGTTTTTTGCCGAATGACTCGACTAGACTCAAGTCACAATGAATGACTCGAGACTCGAGTTACAGTAGAGTCATATTTACAAAATCTACCAACGTCTTGTGGACAAACACAATTAGTTTGCAGTTTCACACAAAGAAATGAACTTTTTTTACTTCAGTGACACATATAATTAGTAACATTTTGGCATATAGACCTGAAACAACATAGGGAAAATGTTTGATTTTTTGAACTCGGCGTTGACTCAAGTTTGCAAACCAATGACTCGAAATGAATCGACAGTTTTTGTGACTTGACTCCGACGCGGCTCGAAGAAATTTTAGATGACGTTGCCTAGAAGGGCATGTGACTCGACTCGTTACTCGACAAATATGACTCGGACATATCATTGCCTATGTGCATTGAGTTGACAAAATTGCATCTGTGTTGTATAATCAACATTACGAAGATCATAATATAAAGAGATCAACAAACCAAAAAATTTTACGATGACGGTGGAGCCATAGAAGTGGTTCGCAGCACTCAAACAATTTGAGAAATTATAGTGAATCCGGTTATGGATGACTATAGTAAAACACGAAATCACCAGAAAACACTTCCACAAAACTTCGGGAAAATGCAAAAACCAACAACTTACTAGAAACCAAAAAATATTAAAAAACGAAATATATGCTAAGTAGGGGCCCGATTGTTACATTTAGCTTGCCAGGCGGAAACTTCGCACTTTTGCTCCCGTCACTTACGCCACTGTTTTCCTCATGTACCACATAAGTTTATCGCCGGAAATGTTTACCGAAAAAGCTGCAAGCACCTGGCAATTCTTGAAAAATGTCTTTTTAAACGACAAACTGTAGCGTTTTGTCTTTTGTATGAAAACTGCATAATTTATTTTTTGTCTGCACATTGGAAGCAACCAAACAAACAACAAGGAGGGAATAGTTGGCACCAGATGTTCAACGCTCTTATCTTCGATTGGAGAACAACTCTCCAAACGTACATCAGGGCGTTTTTCGCTTTAGGATGTTTCAGTTTTACTGACGATAGCGCTACGTAACGTTGGAGAAACGATCGATATTTTACGGAGTAACAATTTCAAAATGAAGTAAAAAGATATTACGTTTACGCCACACATGAATACAAAAAGTCATTCAAAATGCAAAGAGAAGCTTTTAAATGGAAATTTACAGTGAGTCTTTCTTTAGCATTTGGTGATTAAGGTCTGAAGGAAAGATCGTTAATTTGGAAGATTTCCTCGTAAGATTGCCCGGATGACTGGCTGACATAAGTAAAATGAGTGCAACGGATATGTAATTAAAAGTTGTGTAAGTTTTTTTTCAATGACGCAAAATTTCATTTGCTCTTAAGAAATCACTGTAGCAACGGTCAGGTTTGATATATTATTCCCACAATATTCAAAGTCCCTTGTTGTGTGGTAACATTTACCGCTCGAATAGATTGCTACATTTGCTTCCAGACAAGCCGGGCAGGGGAACATTTCTGCCCTGCCTTCCTACTGAAAGAAGTAGCGTGGTGGAAGATTTCCTTTTTGATTATCAAAATCATTCTTTTTATGGTCTCCCAATATCGTCTCAAACAAATTTATTGTGAAGTAATGTGCATCTTCAAAGACAAGACGGCTTTATTATTTTTCTAGCTCCGAATGTGCAGAAAATGTACAAGCTGCAATTTTTGTAAACATGTGTACATTTTGGCATTGAATAGTTGGTCAACAGTTTTGCGCATAAAACGCCTTTCAGCTCAGCCACGTCTTGCGTTGCAGCCCTCAGGTTTTTTTCGTGCTCCTCCTCAAGTTTCCAACAGTCAGGATTCTTCATTGCAGCACTTACAGCACAAGTCGATGCTTTGGAAAATCGAAAATGCCTGCTGCAAACCTTTCAGTTCCACTTAAACTCGTGAAAAACGTTTGCTGAATTTTCTTGTCTTGCTGATATCAAACCTTCAAAACTTCCTTCTTCATTTGTTGTTGTATAGGACCTTGTATTCCTAGGGGATATTGTGATTAACTTTCATACCACTTATGTGGGGCCAACCGGAGAAGTCATCTCTGACCCGAAGATTATCAGAATGAACTACCTGAAAAGCTGGTTTGTTATCGATCTTCTGTCTTGCTTGCCGTACGACATGGTTAACTTTTTCTTCTCCCAAACTGATGGATATACAGATGAGGTAGGTGGCCAAAATAAAGGAAATATATTTACTACGAGATATGGATATTGCGTTTGTGTGCAGAGGCCCTAAGATTCTGTATAGTATATTTTTCAGATTAGTTTAATTTCAAGGAGCTTTTCCCAGGTTTAAACTGTTTTTGTTCATCCCATTGCGTAAAACCGTTTGGGTGAGAGTATATAATTCTCTCATTACTTTTCAAGGGGAATGATATGCTTTAAATGTCCCAGTTTAAACCGAGAATGGCGATGCAACAGCCTATCCCGCTATGAAAACATATTGGTTTAAGTCAGTTTGTGAATCTTAAAAGCACAGATTTGTTTGATGAATGCAGGTGATTTTGTGCAAAAATTGGTTTCATTTCACCCTGTCGCAAAAAAAATTCGCTCTCCCTTTTCATGTCGTCATACATGTCGTAGTTGCTCTAAATATTTACATTGAACGGCTTTACAGTAAATCATGAGCACTAATCTTTATTCTCCATCATTTGAACGTGTTTTTATCCACGGCTTAGCCGCACTAGATCTCGGGGCAGGTGATGAGCAGCCACTAATCTTTAATAACTGCAAACGCGTACGTGCTACCTCCGATGCTCGCTAAGATTCTTTCTCAAGTTTTTAATCTTCCGAATTTGGGGTCGTTACTAAAACATCAACGGTGCTTTCCAGGGAATAAGCAGTTTGTTCAGCAGTTTAAAAGTAGCACGGCTACTTCGTCTTGGCAGAGTTGCACGGAAACTGGATCACTACATTGAATATGGTGGAGCTATGCTGGTTTTACTGGTAAGCTGATGCAGCTATTATGCATTGTTCGCAGTTAGCATACTTTTACTACGTCATTTTACGAATGAATTTTGTTCTCAATCATTTATTTTCAGTTGACAAGCACCCATTAACTGACAGTCGATAGTCAGTTACCGTTATGTTTATGCCACCACTGACCAATTAATGCATATATATAATTTATTAGAGAAACATGATCTCGTTGCAAAAGCCTGCTGGCCCATTCTAGGTCACAAAATCGTCAGAGGATTAATGGCACAGTAAATTAGAGATGATCCACGAACCCAGACCGATGGCTCTTGAAGGTTTGGTAAAAATTGTTTTTCTATGTCAAAAATGACCTTTGAAACCGAAGAAGATGTCTTCTTTCGCCAAAATAACCCAACCAGATGAACGTAGTCAAGAATGAACAAATTTTTGGGCAAAGCCCTCGGAATACTTGTGAGTTTGCAGAAAAAGTGATCGATTACCTCTTTTCTTGTCATTTCTTCACAAAACTGACAGATGAAATGGATGTTCCGTCTTCTTGGTCCATCGGCGCACTGAGGTCTACATTCTATGTATGACGATAAAGAAATCTGTAACAATCACCTTCCCATGCAATAATTGACTGTATATTTTCGAGAATAGACCTTCAAGTCTCTTTTCAGTAAGCTTCTTTTTCAGCAGCAGATGACACTGACAGCTCGTTTGCGTTTTTACACAAGGTGTGTTTCTTTGGGCTATCCGGCCACTGGTTGGCTTGCATTTGGTACAGCATCGGTCTCACTAACATAAGCGTGAATGGGACGATCGTGCAGCACAATTGGTTGGTCATGCTCGGCGAAACCATTGGCAAGCCATATATTGTTTTCGGTAAGTCGCACGTTTATATATGATTAAATGATTTACAGTGTTTCATATGTGACTCAGCTAATAAGCAGAGACAATACAGAGAACCATCGCGCAATGAGGAAACCAATTGTCAGTGAACATTATAGTAAATGAAAACACAATGGCAAAATAACTGATCGATGTAAACAAAGCGTGTCACTGTGTCACATAGGATTGGGGAAGGGCCATGGCGGTCATCTAGTCAACCAGCCCCGTTTATCACTTTTTGGAAAGTGCTGAAAAACAACGGTTGGAAACCAAATAAGTACCGTTAGAAAAACAAACAAAGATAGAGCACGGTGAGGTAAATTTACAGATGAAGAGAGCAACGAGCTGATTGTAGTACAATAGTCATCAAAATGGTTTGGAAGCAGTTAGTTGCAATAAGAGTGCATGAATTTGCCTACTAATAAGGTAAAAAGTTTGGGAAGGCATGAGATGTTTAAATGCTGGAAAGTTTCTTCCAGAGATAACGATTAGTTGGTCTTATTAGTTTTATGAATTTATTTTGGAGCTTAATGAGAGGCTGAATGGTTGCGTGTGAAGCACGTCCCCAATTGAGGATTGGGTAAGGTAGGGATGAATTAATGAGTTATAGACAATTTTCAATACAGATGGTGTTGTGTAATGTTTAAGTTTGGATACAACTCCACAAGCTTTTGACAGTTGAGTTTTCACCTTTGTTGCCTGAGGTTTCCCGCTTAGTTTGTCGTCAAGAAGAACACCTAGGTATTTCAGAAAATGCCATACATAATAACTTCTCCGGGAAATGCCATTTGCTATCGCACAAAATATTACAATTCAATCGGGCCTAAGCTTTCAGTCAGTTTGCTCACACTACCAGTTGCATTTCTTATCTAACGATCCGTAGTAGTAGTATTTGTGCTATGCTCTTTAGGAAGTGCATGCTCCGCTTAGTTGAAAATGTCTGCAAATGTTTGGTTCGTTCCTCGTGGGTTTTTCATGTCCATTCTTAGTCAATTGGGTGAATATCGGGAAATATAAATTTATCACAATATTTTTTTCAGCAAATGGTTCCGTGGGGGGCGGACCTCCACTAGCTGAGTCTTATGTCGCAGCTTTATACTTTACAATGACAAGTCTCACATCTGTTGGTTTTGGAAACGTTGCCGGCAACACAGAAAGCGAGCAAATTTTTTGTGTTATAATGCTCATATTTGGAGGTGAGTTGTTTTTGTTTTTCAATAACATGCAGTGATGCGCAATTTTAATGATGGTGGCCAATAACTTGCAGTATCTGGATTTCTTCTTACTACTGTTGCGCCTTTCAATATATTGAGGTAGATGTCGGGTTGTCTTAAACAAAGACGCTGAATAAGTTGCTGCTGGGCTTGCGGCTGTAAGCCATCAAATCAATAATCAACAATGCTGTGGAGCTTCAAAACCAACGTTATAGCTGCCGAACATTTTATTTTAACCCCTTTACAAACTTTGTACTTCGCAGCTCTTTTATACGCCACCATCTTTGGTAACGTGACAACAATCATTCAACAAATGTACGCCGATACCAATCGATATCACGACATGCTCAACAGCGTTCGAGAATTCTTAAAGCTTTACGAAATTCCGTCCGACCTCGGCGACAGAATAATGGATTATATTGTGTCTACCTGGTCCATAAGCAAAGGAATTGATCAACAGAAGGTAAGGCGGCTGGTTACCCTGGTGCTGTTAGTTACCCTGACGCTGGTTACCCTGATACTGTTGGTTACCCTGACGCTGGTTACCCTGGTGCTGTCGGTTACCCTGCTACTGTTGGTTACCCTGACGCTGGTTACCCTGATACTGTTGGTTACCCTGACGCTGGTTACCCTGATACTGTTGCGATCGGAGGGTCCGCGCTGCACGCGCAAAACTTCACACTGTGGCGGCAAGCAACAGTAAAGATCACCCGACGAGATCACTCTGTTACTGCTTGTTCGCGCCACTTGCATGTGGGTGCTGCTGTCCTCCATTCCACAGAGCTGCAAGCGACAGCGTCAGAAACCTGATTGTCACTTCAAGCAAGAGTGGCTGGTACGCTTTGGAAAATTTGTTTCTAGGTGGCGTTGGCTTAGGTAAATCTAGTTGTTATATATTTGTTGGTTAAGTTAACACAGACATTCATATCATTTTGGTACAGTAGGTTTTACAATATCTCTGAGAAATGTTAATGCTTTCTGCATTCTGCAAGAATGCAAAAAACTTTTTTATATCTGGAAAGACGGAAAGTGCCACCGCACTTTGTAAAAGACAAAATGCTTTTGGAAATAATCAACTGTTTGTCGATTATTCTTTCAACACACAAGCACAAGCAATAATGTTTCTCCACTGCGTAGATCGGGCAATTAGAAATTACGGGCCTAAGCAACGCCGAATCAACCCTCTGTTATTTTAGTCAGAGATAAGACATTCTCGCACATAAAGCAAAGCCAAAAGAATTTATTAAATATGTACAAGTTGAAAACCTCGTAGAAAAGCTGAAAAGTTGACAAAATCCAGTGTAGGTCTAGTAATGTATCCTAATCGCAACCCAGTTAACTGGCAAAGTGCACTCTTAACACAGAAATAAGACAACACAGAAATAAGCTTCAAAATGAACTAACTGAGCATAAGGACTAAAGTACCAGTCGTGGAATAGTTAACAAGAACACTGAAAACATTAACATCAGTAGTACAATCTGATAACTGTGAAAAAACACGACAGAAAGTAAGAGCTGACATAATTCAAAATGCGCAGAAACGAAAATGCAGACAAGACGAGAAAGCAAAGAACATTATGAAAAACATCATTCAACTTTTGTAAAATCGTCTGGTTTGCATCCCTAACATTACCGTTAAAAATTCATGTCCGAATGATGTTATCAGTTCGATGCATGTGCCAAGATCAGTTACGAATCGGTCACTTTCGTTATTATTACGCATTACTTGATCGATAAAATTATTTCTCCTGCAGTGCCTCGGTTGCAAACACATATTCAGAAATGCGGCTCTTACGTCAGCATCTCGTTCACTGTCACTATTTGCCTGTCGCGAGATGTTGCCTTTGATGTAAAAATAAGGTAGCGTCAAAAAAAGACATTTGCAGATTTCGTTTACTGTCGATTGTGACTGAATTTTATCACACTTGGGTTTTTACTATTCCCTGTACATCTGATTTTTAGATACGTTGAAGACTGAGCAAGATTACAAATTCCAGTAACGGTTTTCTATGTCTTATTTTGTTACTGCCAGATATAAACTGATTGTATGCTCCAACCGTACCCTAGCGTTACCCATAGCTGGTGCTCTGACTTCCAGCAGACATTTATAAAGGCTCCAAAACCTGTCAGCGGAATAATCGTTCCTTCTACAAAGTCTCAGCATTGGCAGGGGTCGACGTTTCATTCACCGTTTCAGTAACTGCAGTTGGTTTATCAGCAAAATTTTTCTTCTTATGGACTACTTATACTTGAAGCGTCGCACTTTTGTGATACTGGTTTTTCAAACGCCTGCGGTTTAGTTAACGGTTCATGTCTTCTCGCTAGGCAGCCAAATATTTCAACACACAAGTTAAACTTTTTAGTGATTCAGCAATTATTGACACTGTTGTCCAACTTTGATGAGCAATACGAGTTGTCTTGTGAATGGTATTGATTGTTTTAGAAGGTTTCACACCAACATTATTAGATGTAGAACCACATTCATTTTCCAAGCTTTCCCAGAGAGCTTACCCGCTCCATCTTGTAAAATAAGCACTGCTTTATTCACACAGCGGCAACCATAATATAGTAGTACTTTGATGGAGTGGTGAGTGTGAGCAACTGCTACACTTTTTACATTGCTTTTTTATTCTAAAACGTGATCATGTCTCTGCACTATTTAAATTAATGCGTCATATTTTCATGTTTTCAACGAATTTGTAAATGGACTTTATCGCGCTTTTTACTTCCAAAGACGCGTTTTCGTTACTGCGGCATTTTTTCTAAAAGTGTGACTTCGTTATTTTTCACTTTTATCCGACAAAATCAAAATATAAACGCAGGCAGCTGAAATGAATTGTACGAAAATTAGAAAAGAACGTTAGCATCCTTTATTTGACCACACTATCAGGCAGAGGCGGATCCAGGGGGGGAGGGAATTGGGGCGATCGCCCCCCTAAAACCTAAGAAAGTAGCTGTGTTCTACATGATTTTGTGCAATTCAGAAAACAACATTCGCGATATAAAGCTATTTTGTCGCTCCTTGTTTTGTCACAGCAGTTTTGTGAAGTACACTTCATCTCTCTTTTACAGTAGCGAACCTATTATGAAACTTGACCACCAAAAATTACTGAAATCGCCCCCCCTAAACTTACTGGCTGGATCCGCCCCCTGCTATCGGGTATGACTGAAAGATTGTAAAAATAAGACTACATTCTGCTATCAATTTTGGCAGGTTCTTAATTATTGCCCCAAAGACATGAAAGCGGATATATGCGTTCATCTCAACAGAAAAGTTTTTAATCGGCATTCCGCATTCAGGTAAGTGCTCTCGATTTTCGACGAACACATACTTCTGCCATTTCAATTTATGTTCGTCCTGCTGTTCACGAAGTTCTCACTACAAAAAATACAAATCAAAAGCATTTTTATTACCCTTGCTTATTTGAATTGGAACGTTCGCGTAAATGTGTACGTAAAAATTGCGGACAACTTCACCACAAACTTGTTTTTCATTCTTTTCCTCGCTCTTGCAAGAGTTCACGCAACGTTTTTTCATGAGGCGCGGTCGAGGCGGAACGCCCAGTCAATCCAGCAAATCCAGCCAATCAAAATAGTTTGCTGTTTGTATGCAGTTTATTAATGAAGTTCTCATTAAAAATGTTGACTGATGGGTTCGACAAACAGCTAATTTTCTTCTAAATTTGTAAAAATTTCCTTCTAAATTTGTAAACAGATTGCACTGTGCTTTTAAAAACGATTTGACGTTTCGAAGATCCTGGAAAACCTCCGTATTTTAGTTTATCCTCATCAATTTGTTCCCCTAACATTCTTTACTTATTTTGAAAAAACACATGAACTGAAAAGCAGCATTAGCTTTTCATTAAATCAGCTTTTATAGCATTAGTACCACTTGATCTTGTACACTAATATGTTGTTAAAATTGAAACTGAAGCATCTCTAAAATAGCATAACTTTTTAATTTCGTATTTTTATTTATAAATGTTTTTTCAAAACAATTTGTCAAAAAATTATGAATGCAGGTGATATTTCGGAACTCAATTATTTGCATTTTGCTAGTAGTCTGGCAAGCGACAGTTGCCTTCGCGCACTGGCTATCGAATTCACGGCATCCCACAACGCACCAGGAGATATGATTTACCATAAAGGGGAAAGCCTGGATGCCCTGAACTTCATCGTCTCTGGGTCATTGGAAGTGATACAAAATGATGAAGTGGTTGCCATACTCGGTAAGAAGCGTGAAATGAGAAACACTTAGCCTAGGGCCGATGAGCACCATGAAAAGCTGATTACCAAACAAATCTTGCTCATCGCACGTTTTGAAAATTGAAATGCCATGCCCAGCTTGAATATAGTGGCGGGCGGAAACAAGCACGGTGAAGTCGATGTGTGCAAAGCCTGAATCGAATCGTATAGAGCCGCCGGTGGTGGTCTTAGCAGTTTGGGGGCACCTGTGCACGGGATTTTATATTTTTGCGTTTCGATGACGTCACCATGTCCACTCAACCGGCAAAAGAGGAGGCAAAATACTATATCACACTGTGGAGGCCGCAGCCCAAACGCCCCCTGGCTGCACCCATGGCGTAGTAAGTTTACCACCTGCAAGATAAGCATAAATCTAGCATCTGTAGGCTATTTGTTCCAAACCACTGTAGAGAGTCTTGTCAACCATCTAGTGGGGAAATTGTTCACAGTGAGTCGATTTCTTCTTCACCATCATGTCCATGTTGATGTGCACATTTTTAAACTTATCAGATTGTTTGTGCACAGTCTATGAAGTTCATGTAGCCCATGTGGTTTTATTTCCCATATATGCACCACATTCTACTACATATAGCAAAATATAACACCCCACTGCTGCTTGCAGAAAATACTTCAGCACAGGGAAGCTTGGGAAATTTTTGGAAATTTGCCTTTTTCCCCACATTCCTGGATTTAAACAACCTACATGTTCCATGTGCACTCTCACAAATACTCTTGCCTTCCAAACAGTTGAAAATATCCAGTTTGACATCCCAAACCTAGAGAATAACGATGGTCAATAACGTATAATGATCATTGTTATGTCACCAATCGATCGAACTTGTAATTTGTAGTTTATTTCCTGAACAGGCTAACTGACTGAAGCTCACGCTGATTCCGCTGAGCAGCATGGTGAATTGATGGAGGGTTGATGGGCACGGTGAGATCATTCGGCAGGTTGGTCTCCATCTCCAGTATAATGTAAATCAGGGGTCACCAACCTTTTTGAAACTGCGAGCTACTTCTTGTGTACCGATTAATGCGAAGGGCTACTAGTTTGATATACACTTCTGAAAAAAAAATTTTGCTCAATTTACTTTCAATTATTTTCGTATTGATATTCGTTAATGTGAAAGCATTGATCATGCTAATGTCATTTTTAGAACAGGCCCGCGGGCGACCTACATCGTCCTTGTGGGCGACCTGGTGCCCGCGGGCACCACGTTGGTGACCCCTGATGCAGGGGCGAATTTTCATTTTCGGGGCACTAGGCTGTTTCAAATTGGAGGCACATCTGGAAGGTTCGCGACGACTGATGTCATACAAATCAGCACTACACGTGCTCGTTATATCCACTGAACAACTTGTTCCAATTCATAAATGTATTAAAGTACTTTATTCTGAATTCCCTCCGTATCAGGAACCAGAGCCGCGTCAGCCCCCCTCCATACCCCCAATTGGGGTGCCACGTTGTCACATGGGGTCCAAAATTCAGTGTTTACCTCCCAAAATTGAAATATGTAACACTAGAAATCAGCGAAGTTTTTGTCGATCCGCATCCTTTTCTGTCCTGAAATTTTTAGACGGTGCATCACCTGCCACTGTTACTTCGAATAACATCGCCTGGTCAGAGCAGGCGCTACATTTTGGCAAACGTGGTGGCTGCCTAGCTAGGGCGCTAGGCCAAAGGGGGCGCCAAAAAAGAGTCAAAAAATATACAACTATGCGGTTCTGAAAGCAGGGCCTATAAGAGGGGGTCCAACAGGTACATTGTTCCGGGGCCCGACAGCTACGGAGGGGCCCGAGACTGAAGGAATATTCGAGTGTTAGTTACTAACAAACTCGGAATAATGTAGCGAAATTCATCCAGCTGATAAAACTGGTCTGGCCTAAAAGATTTGGTAAGCTAGTGTGATGTATTTTAATGTAAATTGCTGGCAGTGCATTTTCCTGATATGATGCATTGATAATTATTAATAGTAATTATTTTTGTTGGACTTGAATGTTTGCCTACTTTGTCGATTTAGACATTCACGATTACTGTCCCAGTGTGTCCATTGAACTGAATTTTCTTTTACGTCTTTCATTTTCAAACAAATCCTTTAATAAAACTCTCTCCAATAAATCAAGAGCTTCAAACTAAAAGATAGCCTACTTCAAGTGAAGTTTTAATGTAAACATGCCGGTTTACAATAAAATCTAATCTAACAAAACAGTAGCCCGCAAATGTTGCGCATATGTGTAAGATAGCTAAAACGTTTAAAATTAACAAGTAGCTGTAGTGCAGAATGCAAGTGCTTACGAGTATAGTGCACTACGGCGGTGTAACATGCATTCTGCTGATTGTAAAGCTTGCGCCGAAAGCAGATACAGGCTTAATCAAATGTGGGTTTAACATTAGCGGACATAACCAGAATCTGAAGTTTTCGAAACCACACAGGAGAAACTAATTCCTTACAGTATTTCGACAGAATGTATTAAAGCAGTGGTCCCCATCCTGTGGCCTGTGTGGCTATTTACTGTGGCTCACGGTCAAATATATAAGCAATAGTCGGTTGACAAAATATTTTGTTCTGTCCCTTCGTTCTTGTCATAAGTAAGCTCATTCCAAGGATACAGTTACTCAATGAGGTCGCAGTCTCATTTCACAAGCAGCGTTTTATTCAACTTCGATCGACTCCATTCATTCAGAGACTGCGGCATTTTTTTCCAATTTCTTCTTCCTTGATAAGATTTTACTATGAACATTTAAAAGTCACGTTTAAAAAACGGTACTATTGTCACATTACGTGCTTGAATACCGGTATGTTTTAACATATTGTTTTGTATGTTCAATAAACGAGCACTTCTCATTGAAGCTTGATGCGCATTAATTAGCCTCAATTTTTATTTATTTCAAAACACTCCTGCAACTCTGGGACCCGAAAATTGGTTTTGTTCCGCCTAAAAATATTTCTCGTGGAGGCCCTGTCTGAAAGTGACCAATGGTCCACCAAGCAAAGTGAATGAACATGATGAAAGTGAATGGAACACACGTTCACGCGGTTTTTCAGGTTTGCTGCATAGGGTTAATACTTTTGTTATTAAATTTCAATTTCACATATTATTCAGGTAATAAACTTTTCTAATGTACAAAAACTTCCTTCTTATTTCCGCAATGTACAATGTGATGATATGGAGAGTAAGGATCTTTTGTATAGGACGGGTGGGCACTTGAATGGATCTTGCCCAGGGCACGGTTGCCAAGTCAAAAAAGACGTTTCAAGCTGGAAAAATTGTAAAATACCGCTAGAATCCACTTGAAAAAGACCAACCAATTGTGTAGGCCGCGAGACCATTTAGGCCAACAGACCAGTTATTTAGCTGCTATAGACAGGATGAAAATCCGCTAGATCTAGCGGAATATCCGCTAAATTGCCAACCCTGGCCTAGGATCCTTGCAAGTCTATCAATAACGTGCTGTTGTCAAGACCAGCAAGGCATGCCCTCCTTACCTTATCAACTTCACTTCAAAAACTTAAAGGTTACCATTTCTGTTATTCTAATTTCTTGATTTTCCTGGCCCTGCCGCTTTACTAGAGTGCCTTCATGTTGAAGCCTTCACTAAATCATGTTTCGGTCATCCAGTGTAGATAGATCAGGAACGCTGTCGAAACGCCAGCATTATTGGCGTTAATAGATTATTTGACCAATCAAATTTTGATTTTAGGGCGCATCACCTTTTTTAACCAAACAGATTCTAGATGGAACTGATGACTTTCTGGCGACGGTTCTGTCGAAATTGTGTCCGCAAATGGAACTAAAAAATAGTGAAATAAAAAAAACAAAAAATTAGGATATTTTGTTGTGAAGGCCATTTGGCCTCGGGATGTGTCTTAATGTCGAAATATTCTTTTAGAAATAACCATTGGGGGGCCCCTGTAAGGATTTTGCGGAGTGCAGAGTTGGGCTGCTACGGCACTGTTAGGAACCAAAACAGTCACAATGAAACTAACGAAAAGGTAGCGGTGAAGTTATTTGACCACACTCCCATTACTTATTTACTGAGTACCTCGCTGGCCTAATGTAATCTGAAAAATGGATTCAGGCGTTTTGTTCCACACATTATATGTAACAATAACCAATTCTCAATGCCAGAAAAAGAGAATGCTCATCGTCATTCACTTCAATCCTTCGCGCTCATTCTTCTATAGAGATCTTTTGTTAGCAGCATAGTAAAAAAACGTGCGTTGAACCAAAACAAAAATAAGCTCATGTTTACAGAAATGCTGGAAATTGTCTTTAGGGGAAGGTGAGGCACAGTGGGACGAGGGGCACAGTCGTCTTTTTTGATTTATTCAAAAAGTTAAAAACGTTGAAATTTAAAATTTCCATGGTGATTTAGTCTCATACCAGCCGTAGTACTAAAGTGACTTTTTCCTTGATAGGCAGCTGTTGTTACGAATTACAGAGAAAGTTGTGTTTTTGCTACCCAAAAATAATTTATAAAATCGCATTCAGATTTGAGTTTTGCCCACGTTAATCAGCATCTTCTGTTCTGAGTTTTTGTGACGTTGTAGTCAGGGCAGTGCTACATTATTTGATAATGCCAGATTTTAAATTTTTTTAAGTTGAGTTGGTACTTCTTCATTTTATTTTTTAGGTATGCATGGGGCACATCTGACAGAAAAAATGGGGCACACTCGACACATTGCCACTA
>JGI24158J21664_10003095_pt1 | contig 20634 bp, 10 predicted proteins | sample Ectturendosymbi3_FD_21664 | JGI IMG/M metagenome (IMG submission 21664) | reverse complement strand
CTTGACCAACCGTCATATTGAGATTCATGGAAACTCGTTGGAAGACTCTGGCGTTATCACCACGAAAGTTGAATAAAACAAAATTTCGTGAATAATAATTAAGACATATATTTCTTACGAAGCTTAATCTAAATGATCATATACCAGGCATTGACTCTATGCGTACCACAGTTTGTTGGAGGCCCCTTTGGATCTTGAGTCCCTAGGCTTAAGCTTATATAGCCTATAGGTAAATCCCGCCCTGTTCATAAGCTTGGGGACTGATTTTCATCATCGCACAACTCAGCTTACCCGTACATGCACTGACTCGAAGGCCTACTTTGCTCACGTGCCATAAGCAACAACATCTAACTACACGTCGATGCATTGCAAGTAGTGATCGTCTGTTCTTTACATGCATGAACACGTGTTTACTTGCTGCGTTAGAAACGGTTTTTACAATTTAAATGCGATAACCGCATTGACTGGGGTTGTTTCAACACTAATTTTGTGATGTCCAAGCTGACACCAACAGCGCACGTCATTTCAACGTGAAACGTTCGACGTTTCTGCAAGCACAAGCCAAAAATGGTGCATGAATGTCTATTCAAAACAGGAAAAATACTGGAGAATGAAAACCTCCAGGTTTGGCTGTTAAGCCTGCGAGAAATCAGCCTGCCACGTACTAAAGTTAAATAAGTTTTTTTAAGGCATTTTAGGGACCCGATTCGGGTCCCTAGAATTAAAAATCAGGTCCCTGGAACCAGAGATTATTATCATCGGCTCCCAAGATTGAGAGAAAATCCGGTCCCTAGAATCAGAGAAATTGGGCCCCTACAGGTCTATACCGGGTACCTAACATTTTCCTTAAAAAAAAACCTGGTTAAATACTAAAAATGTTTCTGTAATTGGAATATTACCATTGATTTTATTTGGCTGGCGGCACTGGATGACTCATCCTCATTCTATAACCGTTAGCTGGGTTTATACTTTATCTGCCACGCCCAGATTTTTGCGCATCTGAGCACCTGATCCTTAATCTGGCAGCTCTTTCCCACCTATACGACTTCGATCTCAACTTAGCTTGCTATGGAGACTTTATCCATCAGTCAAGGCGCAAAGACTCGATAACCTTCGTCTTTTTCGATGCCGTGGCGTTTTTGCAATTGCTATGGTTTCTTTCTCATGTTTGAAATTCTTCACTTTCGCCAAATAAACTCAACTCATTTTCATTTTCACAGCGCAACTAATTGTGTATTTTTACACAAAGGCTTTAACAAGCTCACTGTTTGGTATTAGCACCATGCAATAGAGCTGTCCATAAATTGCAAATTTAATTAATTGAAGAAAGTACTTAACAGGGTGGTTGGGGTTGGTCATCCATCAGTAATTCAGAGTCATATTACTAAACAATCAGGGACTTTTTCTAGTGATGTTGCGTACAAGCAAAAACATCGAGCCCAACGACATTCAAACTGAACACTAATATCGACCCTAAAAATTTTAAAAACAATAGATTCTTGATAAATATAAATGCTACAATAATTTGAATCTTTGCGTAGTTTTCTTAACCTAGCTGTGCTTCACATATTATACCTTGAAGTATTTTAATGTGGCAAACAAATGTTTAGCAAATATGTCATTCATTCATTCATTTCATACCCACTTTTCCTCTGGGAGGGTCGCGGAGACAGCAGTAATGGCCTTTTCTTTCCTTAAATATTTGTAGGTTTTAAGGAGTTTAATCCAGTGACATGGCGGTAAGGTTGGTGGAGAGTTGAATCGACTTTGGTTGCATGACACGATCTTCCCCAAACAAGGCAGGATATACCAAAGCTGTTGTTCTGATTGTATCTTGGTTGCTTCCCTAATATGCTTTTGAATAGCTTCTTCAATATGTTGTTTATCGTTTATAGTTTGGTTTTTGTTTTCTGGATATATTTCTTTTAGCTGAGAATGCGGTCCACTTCGATTCCAAGATAGACTGGATTTGCGTAGTAACTTAATGTAACTCTAGTCCAGTTCACTGACTAATGTCATGTGGCCTTTTTATTTCTGAGTTGAAAAGCACACAATTGGGTCTTGGAGACATTTGGCTTGAGATGGTTATTGATGTAGTGTTTTGTCGGTAGATTTTGCAGTTCTGAGGTTTTCTTCAACGGCTTCGAAAGTGCTGTCTTGTGACTTTATGTACAAATCGTTTGCGTAGTAAGAAACACCTGGTGACGTCATCGGTGGGTTGGCCATTCCTGTAGATGTTGCACAGCAATGGAGCCAAACCACTACTTTGTGGTCAACTCCGGTATTTGCCCCAGATGTTCTTTTTTGGTTCAGCTCTACGATGAACGATAGGTCGTCAACTAGGGTTTGGTCTGAAACCCACAATGGTACGCGTGGCTCAGTAAATGAAACGTCACCCTCCACAAAAAGACANAATCAAACNCAGGGGCGTAACGAGGTAAGATGGCGCCCGGGGCAAGAAGCAAAAGTTTGGCGTCCCCATGTTCGAATCTGAGGTCTTTCGGAAGCAAATGTTGGCCTACTATAATAAAGAAAGTACCTGTAGCATTGTTAGGGCTTTTCACCCCTTCCCGCAGTTATTCGTCGCCCCGATAGTGATTCGACGCCCGGGGAATCGTGCCCCACTTGCCCACCTTGTTACGTCCCTGATCAAGCCACAACGCAATACGCCATGTAAACACACTATTGCCGGGGGTGACGCTTGACTGAGTTTGGATCAAATAGTTTTTATTCAAGGGCAGACTCAGGTTTACAAACCAGGCACGGCACAGGAATCGGCAGGCCGGCAGGAAATATCTTCCCATTCTTGTAACCCTGCTGCTGAACCTGACAGCAACGTATTCTTCAAGTGCTAATGACTGCACAACTCAGTGGCCTAAGCTTTGTCTGGGCTCACTTTGGATACTTACAGTACGACCTAAACCTGGTAGTGATTTTCAGCAAAACACTTCGCCCCTTGCAGGTGCTCTTTAATCTTTTCATGATTTTTCTCTGCACAGACGGTTATCCCAGATCATGCAAGGACATCAAAGCTGCTAAGAGCGGGCTGCAAACCATCCGACCTGACAACTCTGAACTTGAGTTCCAGGTAGGATGAATAAATGTGCCTGAGTGGGGGTGAAGATCACTGTCCGTTTCATTTCCATTTCTAGACATACTGCGACATGGAATCGGTGGGGGGGGGATGGACCCTGGTCGCCGCTATACATGAGAACAACATAGAAGGGAAATGCACTCTGGGAGACAAATGGTCCAGCGAACAGGGATCAGGTTATTATCAAAAGTATAATGGTAAGAGTCCTTTTTGACGTTTTATTCTTACTGTAGATTCAGTGGTGTAGGAGTTGGGGGTGCGGGGGAACAAACGCAAACCAAAAGTTTTTATTTTTCAAAAATTTTAGAAAAATCTCAACAAATCTGGGCAAAGAAGTTTCGACATTTTACTGAGTATGTAAACAAAACTTTATTATGTCATAAAAAACACATTTAAATATATATCAAATAAACAAACTGTTTCTAGTAACTTCGTGTTTTAGTGTGTGAGAGTTGATGAGTAACTGATTCACTTAAAAATTTTGGTAAAACAGGCGTTCACTTTTTTGCTTTACTCATTGTGCACTGTGGAAATCGGGTATGCTGCAGCTGCAGGGCACCTACTTCATATTAGTAGAGTCCATGCTAGGCAAGAACAGAAAAGCTTTGCTTTTATTTTAAGTACTGTGTTTGGATGAGCACATTTTACCTTGCATTGTACTGAATGTTGCTTGTATGTCCTCAGCAAAGTGTGAGGTTTCTTGCTTACAGCAACGACCTTGCTGTGAGGCAGATGCTCAGAGTACTGAGCCATCTGGCTTCTGACAATGTTCGTGCACAGCCAAGCGTACTTTTATCAGTTGGGTTATTAAGAACCAAATTTCAAATACTACATTTTCTATTTTCAAGTCTGTGGGCAACGTGATAAAGGAAAATAGAATCTATCAACATCTGCAGAAATTTTGTAGGAAGATAGCTTGTCGCATAAAAGCTATTCGGGCAAACTTGGGGAAATTCGGGCAAAATATCCTTTGCGCCTCCATATGCTTAGATTGTTCGGTAACGTTGCGTTTTACCTGTTATTGTGTAGGAACAAGAAATTGGCAGAATATTAATCTTTTCGGTGACATCAACGACTTAACAAAAGACGACTACAAAAACGCTGCCTACTTCAATTTGCAGGTGCGCTGTGTATATGCACAAATAGGTGTGCTGTTTTCATGTGCAGATGCGTTGTATATGAAGTACAGTATTTGTTTAAAACGATCCTCCCGAGACGTACGTGCTTACATGCGCTTTCTATTTTTCAGGGGAAAAATGTAATGATTTGGCACGTGCCCAACAACCTGCCTATCGATGAGATCAGCAACCGCGCGTTTTTGAAATATTACACTGACAACGACTTCCTGAAAAACTATGGTTCTTCTTTGTTCTCGTTGTATTCAAACAACGCTTCCATCGATTCGGCGGGTGCGTAACTTCCCGGTCCTTGAACGAACTGTTGCTGTTTCGAACCAAACTATCTGCACTGCAAGTGATGGAACGGAAACCGCAAGCATTAAAGACAAAAACGACCTTCCAGTTCATAATTGATGCTGTTTAGAGCTCCGTTGCCGTTTTGTTGCTTGTTTGCTGAAGACTATTTCAGACGTATTTAACGAAAGAATACCCTAACCGTAACCGTTTGACTCCGCTTGAATACGCATTGTTCTACCATGAAAGTTTGACGCAAAACTCCAGTGAACTTCAAATTTGCAGTTTTTTCGACTCGATTTTGATGTTTTTCTACAGGATCATACAGGTACTACAACCTCATTGCACCACGCATCAAGTATCTTGTCGGGAACGACACTGTCGTCATGGAAGGGATTCCAAAATCACAGCTACCACACGTAAAAGCGGGATTCGTCCAATTTCGATCGTTTGATCATAGAGGATTCGCCTACGCTCTATGTCCAGGCGTCAAGTATGTACAAAGTGCTTTGCTTATTACAGTAGGTGCAAAATGTGTTATTGTTTAGTGAAAACACGATAAATTGATCAGTTTAAAATACAAATAAAAGCAATGAAATGTTTTCAAAATGGTTTTGAACTATTTTCAATTTTAAACTTCAAATACGGCAACAAAAGAACTTGTTCAGCTAGCCTGCTGGCCTAAAACATTAAATATTAGAATCTGTATGTCCTCAATGAAGTGGCCTAAAACACTTAGTAAGCCAAATTAAATATGGCGGGAAAACCTGTCCCGCAGGCCCGTAACCAGGTTTTACGCAACGGGGTTTGATCTGGCCTATCAAGATTTGAAATTTGAAAAAACATATAAAATTCAGATTGACTAAATCCCGCCTCGTACTCTCATCATCAGTGCTCCATTCGATAGGAGTTTGGTTGGGGTGTGGTCAGTACGCATTGGTTGAAACCCTCTGTGAAAAGCGACGGAAAACATGATCGTCGGAAAGATTTTTTATAAGAGTGGATAGTGGATTTTTCCAGGGTCGCCAAAAGGATTTCTCTAGTATTATGGCGCGTTCTGACGTGCATTTTAGCCCCAATGCGAGTGCCACTGACCCCGCTAAGTGAGCACCTGCCCCAATAAGACTTTTGACGCATGAAAGACCCAGGGGTAAAGTCGTTCCATACTGTGACCCAACAGCTGAATTGACGACATGAGAAAATGAACTCCGACTAAAGTCAACGCATCAGTCAGAGCCAGCGGCATTAACAGTTTCTCACTGCACAAGTATTTTATTCACTCTGGCGTCAAAAACTTAAAACGCACGCAAAAACCAAAAGAAACCTTTGGATCGCGCAAACTCTTTTTCGAGAAAACGTGATATGTGAAACCACGAATTTTAGTTTGTTTCAGGGCTCATGGCATTATTTGCTTACCCTGGCTAAACATTCAGGAGCGGGAAACACAGCATGAAAATCTGACCATTGTTTAACGGGGTTCTCTTAGATGCCGGGACAAACCCCCAGATATGTGCGATCTTTTATGATTTGAACGTTTCGATGGTTGGTGACGAGTTTCAAGAGATAAAATTATGCACAAGTTGGCGCCATGTTTGAATGTACAAAAGGGACGACGACGACACTTCAAGCGTTCTGATTGGTCGTTGCTTCTTCGGGTGTTGCTCCTGCCTCGAATCGTGCTGAGTCATTATCTTCGCGCGGGAAAAAATATGTGCTGCACTTCCAGGTCTGAAAGGCCGTTTGGTGGCGAATCTTTATTAAGCCGACGTCGCAGAGAGGCAGGGACATCGCCTGTTCTTGCCGCGCTGTAGTTTGAAGCATGGTTGTCGGGGGTTTAGGACTCACGTTACAATTCGGTGTTTGTGTTGCTAGGCAACAAACCCGCCGCAACAAAAGGGAGGCCAACAGTGGNGGAATTTCATTTCACCACCAGCTTCATCAGCTCGAAACTAACAAAAAACGTTTTCTACATACGAAAATATCAAATTTCTGAATCCAGAGGGGCCAAGGCCACCTCCTTCTCCCTTTCGGACGGCTGTGAATGTAAACCTTGCTGTTTGCTGTCAATGTTCGTTAAAACAAGTGGTAAGCTTTTCCCTTCCTTCCTAACTGCAGGTAGTTGCGTGGTAGACTTAAGACGTATTACGAAACTCGTTGGATGTGACAAGGAAACTTGCAAGGGCTCTGCGTTTAACCGATTTATCTGTTCTAGAATGACGACCGGAGATTCATCTGAGGTATGCGTGGGCGGAGGGAGAAGGCGCACTTCCAACACATGCGGCGATTTTGCCGGTGAGTACGGACTTCACTTGCTAAACCGGCGATTTCTTTGTATCCTTAGCGCTCTTGCAAAATTTGACAAACTTTGTTGTAAAGCAGATAATTGTGAAGCTGAACTTGCCTTTGCTGTCATTGAGCTGAGCAGCAATCCAAGATTTTATGATTTTCGAAAGATGTGCTGGAACTGTGTCTCTGTGCGCAGCAGTTGCTTTGTACAAAACGAACTAATTTTCTACGTCAAAGTAAAACTTGAAAATTCGGAGTAACTTGCTGGTCCGATGTAAAGGTTGATGGATTAGGGGAAACCATTACGTTTNATATCGCGTTTGCTTCCAAGCAGACATTTGCATTTTGGTTTGATGTCTTCGCACGAAGGATTTTCACGATTCACGTCATGCTATTGTGCACTGAAGCACGATCCTCTATCGCTATTGGTCACTGACCACACTAATGCACCTCCCGAGGTGGTCGTGCTGACAGGCTATTCTTCTCCACCTGTCAACGAACAGCGTCTGTCAAAAACCTTTAAGCTGCGAAATGACGTTGTACTTAGCAATAAACAGTGCAAATTACCAAGGTTTCCAAACTTACATCAACATTTTAAGTCCCGGTACTAAATTACAGGGTTTATATTTTGTACGAAACTTGTAATTGCTGTAGCTTGCACAACGACAAATTTTAGTAATGGTGCTTTTGCCCAAAGTATTTTTAATGAGTGCAACATGGTAAATATTAAGCCTGCACGCTCTTGCATACAGCTCTTTGAGAAAATTTTCTGTCTGAACGTTTATGAAATATACGACAAAGAAACTCTGCAGCATACGATGCATGAATATGCAAAGGGGGGATCTTCCTTGTGAGAATGTTGTATCACACTCATCGTAACGTTTCAAGCGTGGACGGAAAATGTTTTTTTTCGCTCAGTTTTAGTAAATTTCATCGACTTTTAACAACCTGCCATTCGTCAACAGGGTGGGGGGGTCGACGCGGAGATGTAGCATCGGAAACTCTGCCATCAAACTCAGGAAGATCCCTTCGCGACATCAGATCCAGTATTCTTATTTTCACAAGATGAGTAGAAATCATCAAGAGATGGACTTGACGCGCTTTTTGTACTGTATATCAGCCTCAACGAGTTTTCCTATCGCCATTTTATCCAACATTGCAACCAAGCACCCTGAGTAAGCTGTCCGGTCATCCTTCAGTTGTCCTCACCATGTTCACACTCGTGTTTCATTAAAACATTGTACACGAGGAATTTGAGACAAGTTTACTCACACACTAAAGCAGTTGTATCTTCTTGTGTGTATTTGATATTTATTTCGGGTTTGTTTTTCTGCGACTTGTTTATAGAAAGATGATGATATTTTGTTATTCGTAATTTTCGTCTTAAATAAACGGCAAACGTGTCATTCTAACATTGTGGAGTTAAAATTTGAGAAAAAACTATGAAGTTTTAAAAAACTTACATAAAAGTATAGGAAAAAGAACTCTACTGCTGTAGGATTTTTATTTAGTTCATTAAAAATAGAAAGGTTATTATCCACGGTTCGACATTGCCTTAGGAATTCGCGCTTCAAAAACTTCTTCAATTAACTTTCAAAACTTGCTTGATTCTATTTGATGTTTTCACTTCTCTCACTATTTTGCCTCCCTTGGTTCTTTTCCCCAATACCTTGCAACAAAACTTCGAAGCATCTCTGCCAAGATGTTGCGAATGGTCAAATATACCGGAGTGAAGTCTGCTCTGTCACTAAACGATTGCTTTCAACATGACTGTTTCGGCAAAGGTTCAAGATTCTTGCAGCAAAAAAATCAGTAAAGGCTTGCTTCAGCACTGATTTCAAAGAAGTACGTAAATACGACACGCATATGTGTCTGTAGTTCTCTGTATTCCAACAGCATCGTCTGCACAACAGTATAATTGGCCTTCCTTATAACAGCAATGCGGAAAGTACAATGCAAAGTTACTTTATTCTTCCATATTTTATTAAGGTCACTGAAACATTTAAGAGACAAATGGATGTTTAGCAAAAGACATGACGTGCCATTTAATCTGATTTCATAATCTTGCTGACAAGCGTGCTGTTTTTTAGAGTACTTTATATTTTTAGTTTGGGATGCAAAGAAAGGCAACTATTGTCTACAGAACCACTGAGCGTCTTATTCTCGCCCTCAATAGGAGTTCCCACAATCGGATGTGCGTGTGCCACAATGTCTATAGTAGGAGTCTCAAAACATGCGGGCCGCATGTGGCCCGCAGTGGCGCTTTGTGCGGTCCGGGATGCGTTTAGGGAATTTTCAAATAATTAACATTTACGTTATTTAGTTGATTCACCAGTGTTTATAAGTGCTCGGTCAGCGACTGAACAAGTTCCTTTTAAACCAGTGGTTTTGAACGCGGGGAAATCACCCATTGGGGGGCGATTTTATGCGTTGTGGGGGTGCTTTTGTGATTTACGAGATTTGGGGGGGCGGTTTCGGTTTCCAGGGGGCNATTTTTGCAGGTTAAAACATAACGAAAATATTGAATTGGTTAAAAAAACAATATTTGTTGCTTTGTAATTAAAGCATTTGATGCACTTTCGACTCCATGATTCAAAAACAAAGATTATAAACCACACATCGGACTGGTCACGCATCAGTCAAGCTAATGGTGTTCTGTGCTTCTGTGCAACGCTTCACTGCACCAACTATCCACGACCACTGAGATCGTCACTGGTTGAGAGCCAAGCATTGCGGATCTCACGAAGATCATAGTGCAACCGATTCTGTGACCTGAAACTGGAAATTTTGACTTTATTTTGACTTATCAATTTTCTGCGTTTGCAATTGCAAAATAATTCAGCCTTTCGTCTTGAGGTTAACTCAGAAGCATATTCATTCAGCGTACTTTACATTTTTAAAGCATTTGGTTATTTAACCTTAGCCATGTTATGTTTTGGTAGGCACATTAATAACTACAGTATTGTCAAACCTGAGAATATCGTAAAGGTAAAGTACTATATATTCAAAAACCAAGTAAGTACTTTAAGATCACGTTTCTTGCCTTACCACGCCATAGCTTAATATGCAATCGTCTGGTAGTGGGCAAAACAACATTACCACATCAGAAGTCGCAACAAACCAATTATTATTTCAGAATTGCAACTAAACTTGCAATAGCATATCAATATCAGTTGTAGCTTCACTAAATATTGGTAAGAGAAAACTGTGCTGCAAGAAAGGTTTGACGCAACGATACATTTTGACCTAAGACCTTATGACTTTGGAGTCGCTCATGGTATCAGCGTGAAATTTGGTTTGTGAACGTTTCGTAAGCTTTAAAAACGGCAAAATTTTTTGAATTTATGGACTGTTGGTTGCCCTAATTATGAATGTGCAGGTATTTTGTTGAGTCTAATGTTCAAAATAAGATAAAAGAATAGAGAAACTGTTGCACTGAGTAGTTTGCTACTGTAGGTTGGTTAACCCAGTCCCAATCGTTGCATGATGAACGTCACAAAAGGACATCAAGCAATAAAATTTGCCACCCTGTATGCATCAGCACACGGGGTTTGGACGTTTCTTGTATAGTATTAGTTTTATTGTTCTGATAGTGGTCGAAAGCAACCAACACTGATATAGCTATCGGAAAATACCCAATTAGTCAAATGCTATTTTTTAAGAGGAAGACTTCAGCTTCTTTGAAGGTAGTAACAATATCCAAACAATCGTAACACTGCTACCACTAAATCATCGCATCGACTTTCGCGACGATAGTGAATATCAATTGCAAGTTGCTGTCAAGTTTGGCCCAGTTAATTTTCGTCGTGAACTGTCACAAATCCCTGCAACCGTATGTGCTAGTATTAGCAAAAGTGCCTTGAAACAAGTCTTCATCGCCTTCGGTAAAGCATATAGCCAAACCATTGTTTCGTAGGCAAGAAATATGGCAGTCCATTGTCATGTGTTTTTTAATCTTTGGTTGATACCTTGAGTAAAAACAACGTAGGCCTACTGAAGTGTGTTCTGTTGTAAAAATACTGAAAATATGGCTGTTGTGAGACAATTTACGTAGCAATTAACGGCTAGGAAAACTAGTAACAGCTATAGCCGTAAGTTGTAGAACGTGCTTTTCGTGTTTTTCAGTCAGTTCCAGTGTTTTGGTGTGCTGTGGATATAGCTGTACTGTGTTCATCTGACTTATGACAGAGTGTAACAGAACAGTAGGCTGGAAAGGAGTAATTTAGACCCTCAAGTAAGAACACCCGATCTTGGCTAAACTAAGGAGTCCAAAAATCCTTTTCGCCACCTGTTGTTTGATGCTTGCTATGAAGTCATTCTGTTGTGAGAACACGCCGAAAGTAACACTGCATAGAAAGTTATTGACTGAAATACCTTTTTGGCAGCTAACAAACGTAAGCGAATGCGATTACACCATGCAGGAACGTCTCATCGACATCCAAAGCGACGATGAAGCCCGTGCTATACTTCATTCACACAATTGATCAAATTTTGGATAAAGTGCAGAGAGCGTTTTTGAGAACGTTGTGGAGAAGTGAAACTATTATTATTAGTGTTTCCCACGACGTATTTTCCTGAGCAAGGGTTCTGCCAAATACTACACACGCGTAATAAATACCGCAATCGCCTTGACATGAACAAACTCGGGGAAACGCCATACGACTTAAACTGACCAACTTGCAACATGCTTTGAAAAAGCTTGCAGAAAAACACCATCGCATGGTTCGCATTAGTTGGAATCAGCTGTTTTTTTGGAAATGAACATTTTTTCTTCAAATGCATCTGCATTCGTTTTGTTTTGTGCTAACTGCTTTGCCCGTTTATATTTCATTGGCACTGAATTATTTTCAAAAGAAAATAATATTTTCAGACCACGTAAAATAATAGGAAGGGGGGCGGATTTCAAGCAAAGTTCCTGTAGGGGGGTGATTGTACAAAAAACGTTGAAGACCACTGTTTAAACGAACACAGAGACTGCTAGAAATGATTTGCTTATAACTCACGATACCTTTCGCAGGAAATAAGACGTAAAAGTTGTTTCTAGTAAAGTTTAGGTACCGCCATTGTTGCTTCAGCTTCATAACGCGGCCCTCGGGTTACTTTATAAGTCCCCATTTGGCCCTCGGCACAATTTGAGTTTGAGACCCCTGGTCTATAGGATTTTCTGAAATGCAAACCATGCTTTTTCAGGCTATTTATTGAAGAAAACCTAGAGAAAGGCAACATTGGTCTGAACTTAAACAACTAAGACATTTCGTTTAAACTTGCTGTTACTCGAAGTAACATTCAAATTGATATCCAGCACTTTAATTGCTGGACTTGTTTACTCTGAAGATCCCGTTCATTGCTAAGTAAACTTTCAGAGTTGTGACATTACCGCCAGATCTGCTGTGAATTCGTAACATTGAAAATAAACAATGTGTGCGTAACATGGAAAAAAATTTTTTAAATAGCTTCAATATTGAAAATAAAAAGTCTGATCTAACATGTTTGAGATTAAATGAAAGACCAAACTCTCTGAACCACCCGGATTTTGCAAAATCAAGTTTTCTGTCTTGCAAAACGAATGCAGGCGGTGACGAGCCAGATCGCTCGACAAGTGTGTTCATAAAACGCACCATTATATTTAGTTTTGCTCTTTTTTTTATTATGGAAGCTCGCACAAATATTTTAACACAAAGTGGCTAGCCAGCTTTAAAATCTCAATTTTATATATAAACCGCCCATGGCCAGTTACGGCCTTGCGGCAGCCTGCTGCTGTTTTTTTCTGCCCGTGAGTCTCTGGTTTAACGTCATTTCCTCCGCAAACAAACGATTTCTTCTCTTCTCCAAACCGGGGACTGCTTTGTGATTGGTTCTGCTAGAGCAGGTATGGGGAAGCTATTTATTATCACGGGCCGCGTGAATTGTGCATTGTCGAAAGCGGGCTGCAAAATCAAATGATTTTATCCTAAAATTCTACCTTTATCTAACTATGAGGAAGAGTGACTTCTCTTGACTTACTGTCTAAGTACCTGCTCATCATGGAGCTTCGTTTTGACACGATGTTGTATTCCAACTTGGGTAACGAAAATTCTGTTGCGGGCCGTATCAAATGTTCACGCGGGCCGCATTTGGCCCACCGACCGTAGGTTCCCCAACCCTGTGCTAGAGTAATGGCGCGTTACAATATCTTCGGAGAAATTAATGGCAGGTTTCAAAAACGTCAAATTTCACAAATGGGAGAAACCACTCAATCGGCATGTTGACTAAAGCGGCTTTGGTTTAATTTGATGGCATTTCTGAGAGAGCATCTGCTTTTTAACTTCTTTCCACTCATAGGAATAGTAAAAACGGATGATGATTTTGGCCAAGAGCTTACAAACAGGTGGACGCGTTCTTGTCTATCGATACTTAATCAAAATATCATTGTGGAACCAGACCCCGTATAGTTAAAAGGCGTGAAAGTCGTGAAGTTAGTCTGAAGTCACGTTTTGAAAGATGAAAAAATTAGTTACGGAAGTAACTAGAAGCAAGGTTGGTGGCAAGCATACGATCTTGAAAAGCATCAAAATGTGTTGTTCTAGTTTGTTTTTTGAAGTGCTTTGCTTGATCAACGTAAAATGAAAAAAAGGTAGAACTACATTTCTGCCCAACATTTCTATTTTATTGATTTTGTTTCATTTACAATGTTTGCTGAAATACAATGATCATACTACAATGACCAGTGGTTTTCAACCTGGGGTTCGTTTGCCTTTTTCCTAGGGGTCGCGAGAGCTTCTGATAAAAATTTTCAAACTTTCTTCTGCATTTTATATTCAGCCTATGGAACAACTTTTTGTTGTAGCGAAAATAACAGAATCACCTGGCAAAAATGATTGCCTACTTTTTCATTCAAAATTGTTTTAAGTGTGATTACGACCATTACAGTACTGTGGCGTTCGGCAACGCACCAGTAGCAATAACGTTGTGATGTATGGATGTGTTGTGTTTGTAAATTAGATATCTGAATACCCTAGCCAACTTGGGAGTTATTCTAGTTTTGATTGAGTTGTGCTGTGGAGTAATTTGCACACGACACGGTTCTCTCTCACTGATGCTCCCATGTGCATAATTTAATAAACGANTCTATGTTCAACCTGATGATATCGTACGTTATTTTCTAGTCATCGTGATTTTCTGTTGTGCAAACACAACTGTATTTCACACGCCTGACTGGAAATTTTCGCAAAGCGGTCGTTAGGTTAAATTGGGTTGCAAAATGGGTCGCTGCATGAAAAAGGTTGAAAACCACTGCTTTATCGTAACTGTAGATTAACAAACTTTATTTTCGATTTCTGCTTCGCACATGTATTGAAACGTTTAATTATATCTCACCATTACCATGGAAAAAATGTCGTTTTAGCTGGGGTTGAAAATTTTCAAGAGCTCCATGACGGGGTAAGAAGTTTGCAAACTCCTGCAATCCTGTATACGTCGCGCAAAATCTTCAGCGACTCGAACGCATTCCTTATGGTATGGAGATTTCCCTGATTTCCAGGATTGCTAGTTTCAGTTCACCATTTTTGAGGGTCGTTGCGTGCACGTTATGCTCAAGATACCCCGCAGATAAAAATGTGGGGTTCAAGATGAACGCGGGGCCAACTCAACGTTACCGTTCTTGATGATCAGTCTCTCCTGAAATCGCTNCCGAAAAAACAATTTGGAACATATTTTGGAAGGAACATGATTTGTAACCAAAGAGACGAAGATAATTGAAACTTTGAGGAACGATAATATACAGAGTGAAGCTGAAGTGCAGCAAAAATCATGAAATTTGCATGGGTTCTGTGCTTTTGGGACACAGTGCACCACTTGAAAAATGCTTTGAAATTTTCAATATACGAGTATGGGATTGGAAGCATTTTGAAAACAATGGAGCACCGATATATCAGCATTCAGCACTGTTTCCAACTTATGGCCTGAATTGAAGTGGATGATCTTGATTTATGCAGCATGAACGAATGTCTTCGAATGACAGATGTTAAAATTTCAAATTTGTTTAAAGAGCAATAATTCGATATATTGTGGAAACAACAGAACTAAAATGTGCATCTGTTTGCAACCGCATTGCTAAGATCTATCATCGTAGTTACCGCGACTGTGTGCGGCATTCTATTGTGTGCTTTTACAAAAATATGGACTGCATGTGCAAGCACCAAAGAATCATAACTTGATAATTGCTTTCGCCCGCAGGAAAAATTCATTCGATGCTCGTAAGCACAAGCAGTGACGTACCGAACATAAAAACACCTCTCTTCTCTGAATTCACATCTTATGAAACTTGACTAATAACGTTTATCAAACAACGAGGAGTTGCTGAAATAATCACAGGCGTTCGCAATCAACGAGAGATCCTTGTTTTCCTAAACGTTACGCTGCAACCCATTTTGGCTGCGTAACATAATTCGTAATCAGTCACTTCATGATCGTCGGTCGTTTAAATTGAATATCACGCACTTGCAATGTTTTTGTTTTCTTCTACCAAACACAGCTGCAGCTGACTATTTTCGTTACGCCTGTGACGTCAATGGTTTGATGATTCACAATTCCCCGCAAGCACGAACTTTCTATAAGAATTTTTGTGTCGCAATCGTTTATGATGTCCGGTTTCGATTGGCTGCCAATAGATTCCCTCCCCCTTCCGGACGCAACTCAAGTGATTTTGTACGGTCCTGTGCGGCAGAAGAATGACTTGCTTAAAAATTCAGCAGCGACGGGGTAGCTTCACATGCAAAAACAAAAAAGACGACAGCGTGAGCAAGCAACTGCTGTGGAAAGACCGTTGATCGCTTTGTTAGCACATTGGGTGCAGTCATAGTGGCGACTCCAGCACTCTGGCTCAGTCCGAGACTTCGATTACGATTTGCATTGTAGAACGTGAGCTTGCTTGCTTCGTATATTTGTGCCACCACCCACTACACTGATTAAGGTTGTTAACTCCATCGGGCTCTTTTCATTAGACCTTGTCAGCGTTCATATATTTTCGTTCCATGTTTGGCCTTGCGCGTTCATGTTGCAGGTAACCTGAATCAAAAAGGATCCCGCTCGTCCAGGCCTTCTCTCCACTTCGTTCGCCCACTCTTTCTCGGGTTCATCCGTTAGAGCCCCAGCTGCCTTCCACAATTAAGTTTTTTTTAATAGCCTATAATTCATATCAGATTGCATGTTTTTTGAAGCAATTAATTTGCCTAAAGCATTGAATTTAAATTCCAATGGACAGTTCCGATTCGAGAATAATTTCAAACGAACGAAAATTCTCCAGTACCTCGGGCTAATATGAATGAGCCTGGTACGCAGAAGACTAAAGGCGGCTTCACACAGAATCCGGTTACGGCTTACGAACCGGCTTATAGCCAGCGGCAGTCTTCCCACATGCAGCAAGAACACCATCACCGACAACCACGGCAATCCGGCTCACTTAAACCACTTTTAAGTAAGCCGGAAGCCGGTCGAAATCGAGAAAATTCACCCGGATACGGCCAACGGAGCCTGTGTGAAGACTGTCGTTGGCCATAAGCCGGATCGTAAGCCGTAATCGGATTCTGTGTGAAGCGGCCTGAAGTGGTGCTACCATTGCTCTGTGACGTACATCACGTAACAATGGACGAGTTCTCATGAGAACTTCTCATTCATTGTTACGTGACACCACTGAGCAACGATAGTGAATGGAAATTTCAATGACGCAAGCCTCGAACGATTATTTTAATCACAAAAACCCAGAAAGCTCTTAAACGGAAATGAAGTGTGGAACAATTACAAAGCCATCCAACTGACGCAAACATGTTGTTCTTAGTTGGTCTTTCAGCAAAACTTTCAAAAAATCATGGCTGATACATAAAACATATCTGGTTTTCACCGTAATGAATTCATTCCAAACGCATGATCACCATAGGAAAGTCGTTTTCAAACAGAATTTTGAACACTGTCAAGCTCATACAAAACATAATTTCAAACACGATTTCCTTCCACTGAGGAAACCTAAGTTGCATTCTTCATCCACTTACCACGTACGATTGTGATTTGGTTCGTTCCTGTGTTTAAACACATATCTTCCTCAGTTTATGCCCTCATTGACATAATGCGTTTTAGTCATTGATCGGTGAGAAAAGTTTTGCATCGAATATCAGCTGATGACGTAGCAATTTACTACAAGTCACTGCCACGGTAGGGTGCTGAGTGTCGCGTGCAGTTGCGAATGGTTTCAATGCGCAAAGCTGGCAATGCAGCCGAGTCACTGACTTTCTTTCAGTCACAGGATCAACGTTTCTACAAATCAGACCAGACAGCGAAAATGTATTGAAATATACAAGCGGGCAAAAAGCGGCTCATTTTTAGGAAGTTACACCGAACCTTCAGGAATGCGCTCTACAGCATCAGTTAGTTCACCTCAATAATTAGGAAAACGATCGTTTTCATTGCCAGCGGAACTTCAGTGAAGGAAACGCAATACCAACTGAACAATAAACCATTCTGTCGCAACATCGAGTGGTTTCTGAGATTTTTGCGTCGTTTTTTCATATACAGTATGACTTTTCAAGACTTCCGAGATTCAGTCACTTTCAAAATGTTTTTTTTTCACTTCCTGAAGTTGTGAGTGAGAATTAGCGATATTTCGCCCAGATGAAGCGCTGATTTTTGCCCAGTTGGATAGATTTAGCATGCGCACATTTTGGGCAGAAATTTAAATTTTACTCAACAGTGTGCTGATGCCTGAAACTTTCAAACATTTCATCATGCATCAGAGGTGTTTGGTGGCGATCACGAACCAGATACGTCACGTGATCTGCAGCACGAACCGTCTCGAGGTTGTGAGACTCGCCACGAAATTTACAAGCCTGCGTCAGCATCTTCGACTGCTGCAGAGTTAACGGAGCCTCAGAAGTAAACCGACTGTCCTATGCTCTCTGGTTTAAACCTGGTGTTAGTCTGTAACGATTAAAAATTGGCCAGGTCTTTTCTTACGTTTCAGGATCTAATAACAGGCAGTTCTTACACCCGATGCCTGCTTTTCTTCTAGAATACGTATATTTCGGAAGGTCGCAATTATTGCAAGCTTCTTACAGATTTACGTGAAGTTGATAATTTTCCTAATTACGGAAATGCGAAGGTCAGTTATTGAATCAAACTGCAGGCGGAGCAACAAAGCGCTTGCATAGCGCAAGATTCTAAAACTGATTTTGTTTTGTCAGCTGTCTTTTGTTATCAGTTTGCTTTTAAAACAGAAACATGAACATTAAGTCTGTTTTTTTCGCTAAAGATTTTATTTTTACATTTCTAGCTGCGATGAGCCGAGACAAATTTTTACGATGGTTTCCTCTGAATAAAAAGCCACGTCGTAAAAATTGACATTTTGTGGTTGAAGCTTTGACTTCTGACTTTGAAACAAAGTTAATGGGCTTGTTTTTTCAAACTGTTTCAGATATCAGATCAACAGCTTCGAAAACATAAACAGAAAAACATCGCTTAAATATATTAAATTGATTGTTTTTAATAAATTGGTTTTACTGCTAGGAAACTTCACTCCGTTTTCAAATTGAAAAGTTAATCGCGCCAAGAGAAATTGACCTTGAAGTTGTGTAATATTTTTTCATTGCAAATCAGCTTTGTCTGATGTGTGCGTGGAAACCGTGAAAAGAATAATGTTTTTCAAGATTTATTGTAGGATTTGCAGAAAATCAGGTTGTCAGTACAAAAGCTCTTTTCTATAATGGAAAGTATCTGGTGGAAGATCATCTCCTTCCTGGCATTATTTGTTGGGTTTATAGCGTTGATCTTAGCCATTGTAGCTGAGGTGAGATTGTTAGAAGTTATATGAAACACGATAAGAATCACTGCAGCGGCTGTAGAAATGACAACTTACATGGCAAAAATTTTCTGTATCTATACCAAGGGATCCCAAAGAGGGGGTAAATTACCCCCGGGGGTAATATGTGATTCTTCAGGGTTAACGCGGAAGCAAAACCATAATGTTGTTCTGTATTACGAGCGATCACTGCAAAATAAATTTTCGACCTGAAATGCGAGCAGAATTAAAAACAGTGGTGGCTGTCACCAGTTCTTTTTACGACGCAAATATTAAGGGTAATAAGACATAATCTCTACCTTCATTTGGGTAACGGCTCGAACAAGTTTGGGAACCACTGATCTATACGAAAAAATGTTGACGCAACCTTATGCTAAAGCTCAAACGTATGAACTGAAAGTGTTTAAAGTCAAAACCAGCAATCTCTTAAAAAAAAAATCTGGATTTTCTTTAAAAGATCAAACTACATATTTGCTTCATGAGTCCAGCCCGGCTGGAACGATTTAAAATGTCGTTAGCACAACCCAAGAAGCGTCTTCAGTTTTTAAAAATGTTGTTGTTTCAGGACCGCGCAAAAAAAAGCAACAAATGCTCGACACAAAGTTTATGTTCTGCAACGTCACAACAGCGTGAGTAAATAATATTTGAAGAAGTGTTTCCAGTAAATAATTCTGGTTTAACATATATCCGTTGCGCTCTCCGTAAGACATGTTTTGGACACCTCGTTTTTCAGGCAGAAAAATGTCAATAAATTTGAGCCAAAGTCCTTCTGTTTAAATGCACACACGTTTTGAAGCTGGACTTGAATTGTATTTCCTAATGTCTATTTGAGAAACTTTCTGACGGCCTGACAGATAAGCATGGTTCAGCCCAAACCTTTCGTCATTCCTTTATGACTAAACATAAACTTTCGCTTTGTTACGCTTCCGGATTATACGTGAATTCTCTCACGATCGTGGTGATTGGCGTAAAATCGTGGAATAGCGAAACAAAAATAGAAGCGAATGGGCAGCAGGGCTCACGCATAGTAAGGATATCGCTAACCAGTGATGCCGCCCAAATCATTCAACACAACTTCAGGCTTTAATTGCGATCAAGCATATTTGCATATACTTTGAAGCCTGGCTCGTTATTTCCATGCGTATTTTGCTGAGATCAATATCTTGATGTCAACAGAAGCAGGAAATTTGCCAAGATCTTGTCGGGATGTGACGTCGGGCAGTGGACTTTACCGAATCAGACCTAACAACGACAGCCCGCCGTTCTACGTGAGCTTGCTTAATCAGTTTTGGCCTCATATTGCGATATTTTCGCCCCAGTAACAAGTACATGTCCTTGCCAGACTTACTGCTTCGTGGAGTCAAAAGGACAGGGATGGACACTTGTGGCTGCTGTCCACGAGAACAACATAGACGGGAAATGTACGATAGGAGACAAATGGTCCAGTGAACAAGGCACTACTACCACGACCAGCGCAGGTATTATTCACCGACGTGTACGTTGAGATAAGTTCTGGGTGGAAAAATAAATTTTCTCCTGATTTTATTGTAGGATCGGGAAGTTGGGGAAACAAAGACGTATTCGGAAGAGAGTTGACGCGCTGACAAGTCAAGATTTCAAAAACCCTGCTTATTTTAACCTAAAGGTAGATATATTACAGCTGTTTTTTATTAGTTTCACTCAGACCCAGTACAAACTTGTGCATTTTTATTTTGAAGGCATCGGATGTGATGATGTGGCATGTACCAAACGATGTGAAACTGAGCGAGATGAACGACCGGGCTTTCTTCAAATACAAAACAACCAACGGCTTTCTAGGAAAATACGGATACAATCTGCAGACACTGTTTTCAAAGCATGTTCCAATCAGAATGGCGGGTTCGTGATTTGTATTTAGAATTTAAACCGCTGTTAACCCGAACAACCCGTGCGCCCTCAAATAGGACAACCGGAGCATTGCCCCCCGAAATTTTCAAAAACATATTTAGTTGTTAGGTACAACAACAAGCTACCATAAC
>JGI24158J21664_10003094_pt1 | contig 20637 bp, 14 predicted proteins | sample Ectturendosymbi3_FD_21664 | JGI IMG/M metagenome (IMG submission 21664) | reverse complement strand
TTTTTATCTTTTTCTAACATGCGCGATGGTGTAAATCAATTAATTTTTTTAGTTATTCAATTCTTTCGACTTCGCGTTACACTGTAAACTTTTAATTGAGGCAAACAAGATAGAATCAGCTAACGTCTTTGCATGACACGCAATCTCGAACTTGGGTGGCCAAAATATTCTAACACACTCTTGCAACGGTAGTTCAAGAAAACACAGTTGGGGTGGTCAGCCATTACATAAAGCAGTTCTTTTGAGAATAGTATATATATCTAGGTTATCTATTGCCTACTTTGTGAGCTGATTAACTATTACAGGGTTTAACAACTTTGCATCTGCAGACCGGTGGATAAACGAAAAGCGTTACGGGAAGCCAAAAACTGAGGAGTCCCGCTTCTAACTGAAAAATCACATTGGACTTAGCTCTGTTTCATTAGTTTAACTGTACCATACCAACATTTACATTAGCCATGGCCCGCGTCGCCTCAGTAACAACACCTGCTATTGCAAATATAACTAACGCTTGTTTGACAATACTTACACGCTGATCAATGAAACCTCAGTGAAATATAACATCAATATGTTGTATACGTTCGCAGAACGTGGGATAGCAAACTCAGCTGGAAGCAGAATGGCATTTTGCCACGTGAGGTGCACAGTATCCCTAAAACCATGTTTGGGGTAGGTCTAACTAAAACATTTAAGCCAATTCATTTAGGGCCACACAAATGAACAACCTGATGATGAAAACAACCACAAGTCAACCACGCTGCTATCTAGTACGACAAACTAGAAATTTCAAGCCACATGACACAACAATTTTCCTCCGAAAGTTTAGCAAGGAAGTCTTATGACGCATTGGCATCTTCTTCAAAATTGACGTTGATTTACTCGGAGCTCGTGCTTTCCACAGGCCTGGTATGGAAATATTGAGTAACTTTGTGAGTGGACGACAGAAGGTTTTCCTCTCGCCAGGGTTGTCCATGGGACATATATATCTGTCCCATTCCCATCCCACAGCAATTTATGCCTGTCCCATCTCATCCCATCACATGGGACGTTTCCCATGGGATTCCCATAGGAATGACATTCCCATGGACAAGCCTGCCTCTCGCAATCTCGTATAATCTAGCAATCTATCACCATTTTTATTTCAAAACCCACTCTTTTACTTCTACATACGTTTCATTCGAACTGAGATGCCTCCCTCACCTTTTTAGTGATAGGACAACTGCGCTAATACGATTTCTGCCGAATTGAATTGTTGTATCGCAGTACATGCAAAAGAACATTCATGTAGAGTCCCTGAGCAAACGACGTTATGACCGCACAATATAATTAATATGTCATTTTGATAGACCAGCTATATGTCCAAATCGCGCCCTCGTGCTGCATGCGACCTATAGTCGAAGGCTTCGTGCGGCCTAGTAAGATTTTCATAATTGTGTATGTACAATACAATGATAATCTGTCTTTATTTTGATAACCTGAAGTTCCACATTTTCGATGCAGTGGTTTTTAGTGTCTGTTTATCATGTATTATGCACTGGCAGATTTCCACCTGTCCACTGACACCTCGGTGCAAAGTTGATTTCTACTATTCTGATTTTTCAAAAATTTCCTCATGCTTTTCTGCTTAGTTACGTTTTTATGGCATACTGCAAATGTCTGAAACGTTTTTCTGATACTAAGGGATTGTTTGCCAACCTACCACGAATGTTACTTAAAGCTGTATATAAACGCAGCCATGATAAATGGTACAAAAGCCGTGCACGTGATTCCCATTACAGTCAAAATTCGTCAGCATATTTTTGACGAGAGGCAGCATTGTCAGATGAAAAATTGTACCTGGCATTCATTGCTACAAGGGAATAAAAACTACCGTGGCAATTCACTGTCACAATTGCTTTTGTCTGGCGATCGCCGTAGAGTAGGCAAAAATGAAGAGCTCACCACCAATTATGTCGAAGAAAGTCATCCCCGCACGGTGTGGACATACCAAGGCTGAATCTAGATCGTTTTTTATCGCGTCACCTCTCACTGCGCTAGTGTCGCGCTCAAACAGGAGCTTTCATTCGCAGTTAGCTCACGATTAATCCTTTCTCGCAGATGAAATTCTAACGACTAATTGCCGCATTTTATCTTTTTGATAAATGTCTAAAATGTTACTTTACCTGTGTTTCATTTGCCTGGCCAAACAAATTGAAACAGCCAAGTGGGGGTGACTTGCATCTCAAAAATAGTGAATGTATACCAAAAAGTGTTCGTATTTTCAACCAAGTTAAAGTGCGCTCGTATTGCAAACTAAGCTGCACCAAAATCTCCACGTTGATTTGGACTTGAACGTGAGCAAGAATCGTAACCCAACTGAGTAAGAAAAATTTCCAGGGAAGGTTTGTGAACCAAGTGACCAAATAAAAATTCTGGAGATGCAAGACGTTTTACTGCAACCGAATTTTTGCAATTACTACTACATTCCGAGTTTTAACAATGTCGGCGCAGTTATGAGAAAAGTGTGTGTGGGGGGATCACTCGTTCATAACTACTGGATCAGATGTGGTTGTTGCAGTTTCACCAAAAGACAACTTTACCATACCTTCAGAAAGTATGCGCTTGACGTGTGCGTGCTGTAATCGGCTGAAAAACGTTGATAAAACCCGAGAAAAAGAACAATGTTTCAAAAACAAAGAACAAAACTTCAGATCCACGTCTTTCAAAGTTTTTGCTGACCCATTGGCGCATGCAACGAAAGACAAGCGCACGTAGAGAGCATTCTCCTTCGCAAAGTTCTAAACGCAAACATGTTATTGGTGGGTGATTATTTGCAGTATCAAATTTTTCATATTGAAGGATGCCGTTGATTACTTTCGGTGAAAGACGTCGCGATCAGAGACAGGTCCGTAGCCACGGGGCATTCGGGAGCAGTGCCCCGTCGATTTTTATGCCCCTCAAATTTTTTGTTCCTCCCAAATTTTGCTGTGAGCAGAAGAATTTGTTTTGAAGATACAATTAAAACAAAAATCTTGCTCCCCTAAAAATATATTTCCCACCAAACCTTAAAACTTGGCCTGTTCAGAGATTGTCGTCTTGGCTATGGTTAACAGCATGGTTTTCGTCACGAAAAACTCGTCCATGGACTTTCAAATATACAAATATAGATATATATCTAGCACGAATTGAAATGTTTGTGCGTTAGTAAATCGTCGTTAACTTACAAATCGTGGCAAATATACTGTAAAGTCTTTGATTACAGGTGAGAGATTGGCTTAGGTAATGGTGATATATTATTTGCTTTGACAGATGTTGTAGTGACAAGTTGTTTGTGCTGAGAATAGTCTTGAAATAAATTGTTTCTGTTAAGATGTTGCAGTGACCATGTGTTGGTGGTGAGAAGTGCTGTGGCGATAGTTTTTACATTCAAGGAGTAACTGAAAACATCTCTAACAACAGCAGTTTTGGACGGTTTTCTTTCTCTGCAGAAAACTCTTCCAAGTGCTTCAAAGCTTGCTCCGTCTTTTATGCAATTCTTACGACTCTATACTCAGATGCATAGCACGTACGTTGATGATAAATCTGAATTCTGATACTGCTCCCCATTATCTTTCAAAACGATGTCCTTGAAACGTTACGACGTGGATGACTTTACCACAAGCTGGAACAAAAGAGATTACCTCGGGGGAGGGGCTTTCGGTGCTGTGAGAAAATGCGAGAACAAGCAACTCGGTCCCGTGGCGATAAAATGCTTCCTCACGACAGGATCGGACAACTCGAGCGAAGCTGCGCATGAGCGGTAAGTTTGGCGTGAATGTCATATTTTTAAATTCAACATATTTTGCTAAACTGAGTGAAACGTAATACCACAACTGCGCTGCAGATATATTTTGCTGCTCCTCGGTAAAAACCATGTGGGCAGGGTAAAAGTTCCGTATTAATTCCAAGAGGTTTATCAATCAGAATTAATATTTTGTTTTATCCACATAATTTCCTAACAAACAATATTATACTTTCGGAACAAGTTTAAAGTACCTATTGGTCGTAAGATCACTCGAGACACTTTTTAGCAAGTCTGTATGGATCATGATAAAGTTTTATGCAGTGTTTCATTTTATCTCTATTGCTGTTGGATGGCTTTTCTTGCATGTTTCATGACATAGGGCGACTCAATACTTATTTCGGCCTAAACTGGTATGGTTGGAGCCTATTAATTATTTTGATGATAAGCATACGACTCTACATAATCGTATATAGTTAATTGTTGAGATTAACTCTAACTTGTCAAAAATTCCTCAAGAAAGAAATCGTTTATAAGATTGCATAAAAGCTGTTCACATGGTTGCGTGACATTTTTGCTGTGATTTCTGCGTGTTAGTGCTAACTTAAACGAGATGAAGAGTGTTAGTCGGTTGGACAATGGGTTTAGTGGGAAAGTTCTCAAGCTTTAAATTCTTGAGTTGATTTAAAACAGCTGAATTAATTGGGAGATTTCGGGATCATCTGTGAGCGTGAGGTACAATCAACCTCACCAAACATATGTGATTATTCTTATAAGCTACTCGAAAGTGAAAGGAGCATATTGTGGTTGGTTTTAACCGGTAACTTTAAGCTAACTGAAACCATTTTTGCCTACATTTGTCTGTCAATTACGGGCACAACTGCCAGTGAAGAGTCAACAGACGGCGTGTTTCAGATTATAGAAAGTGCCTCTAACATTGCTGTTTTCATAACTACTGGCACCGTTTCAGCTACACAAATTTATCCGGGCTCAAAGGTAACTTTTACTCCGGTATGAAGTTAATATGAACACCACAACTGATACTACCATTACACCTTCTGAATGGATGCCTTGATAAAGCTCTTGATAGGCAAAACTTTATATTTTTGCGTGGAGTTGTCAGGACAAATAAAAAAGATAAAATAATGTTAGTTATTTATAACGTCCCTTTTAAGATTGTTATTCATATTACAGCATAGTTATTTTTTCAAGAAAACAACAGGTCAATCGTCAGTGAATATGACCATTATTGCGCCTTTTACAGTACATTGCGGAATGCTATTTAAATTAAACGAAAAATAGTCAAATTGCTGGCGATGTAACAACAGTTTGCAGATTACATTTATTATTGTAGTAACACCAGCAGCGTGGCAGAGAATATGCTACAAATATATATGTTAATGATCACATAGTAGAGATCGCCTTGTATGCAGCCTGAGCTGAGACCCGATAAAATTTTGGGAAACTCCTATGCTAATTCTTTTATAGTATTTCGCTGTATGCAAATGACATATATAATGCGAAGGGTGGTGTTTGGATTCAGGCGAAAGGTGACAGCAGTACGTGCTACGAACAACTAATTATTCATCGCTGTACTAACCTTGTAATGGCTTATAACGTTGCATGATGATGTAAGAGGTCTTTGTTCTCAGTGCTCCGATCTGGCGTGTTTACATTTTTGCTGGTGCCCTCTCGCAATACGGCAAACGTTTTGGTAAAAGCAACATTCAGAACTAACTCCTAGCAGTTGCGTGTTAAACTATTTTGCTCAAGTAACATAATGTAACCTACAGATACCGGTTTGCAATATATTTCTGGTGTCAACATTTCTAGCCGTGACTGAATTTTGAAGTAGCCTACGTACTGGATTTAGTAATATTTTCATGTGTTGAAGGTCTAGCTTTCCGTCCTAATGCCGAATTTTTCACAAAGGTTTGACGTTTGTTTTGTTTTAACGTGATTTGTCAATCAGACAATGGTAACTTCCTGGTGCCACGGATTTTGTGAAACACACGAAAGCACATACTCTAACACGCTTACACTGACTAGCCCTCAGTAACTCTTAAACATGATGCCCGCAGAAACCCGGTATTGAACACTTGCATAGTGTGGCCGAACCACAATTGTCGAGTTGCGAGTCAGTCACAACCTTTCTAGCCACGGACATCTGAAAATTTTTCGCGTCGATTCAGAGCTAAGTCACAAAAACTGCAGAGTCACTAGTTTGCAAGTTATTAGATATGCGTGCCATTTTTATTTTTTTGTGATTTTTTCTTTTGGCTCAGATCAATTCTTGTTTGAACAGGATTGTGGAGTCACTGTCTACCGAAAATAATATTTTCACAGCCAAGCATTAGACACTAAGATTTTATCATAGTGTATATTTCTCCTACCAGTTGGGCATCATCAACTCTTTATTCAAATATTGTTGTGGATGTTTTGTAAAAATGTGTGAATCCAGTCATGCCATCACTGCTTGCATGGTGCTTGATCATGATTTGCATTGCTTGCACAAATGTATTTGCTGCGTTGTGTAACATAGCTGGCATCCTTAAAATTTCTCATTGAAGAATTAAACATTTTTTGGAAGTTATTGCTTTCTTCAATGTCCATTGATCGCAAAGTTTCGTCTGAACTTTCTGAAAAGTTGAAGTCTCCTTAATCTTTTTCATTTGGAAAACAATGCAAAAATGATTTGTTTTCTTTCCAATAAGCGTTGATTTTTCATTGGCAAGTTTGTTCCATTTTTCTGTAAGTTTGTATATAGTACCTCTTCTTTCTGTAGTACCTTAATCCTTGCTAATGCTCACGTCACCCTCCTTGTACTGATAGTTATGCTTTTAACTCTCTGCGTTTTATGTTTTTCTTTGATGTTGTATTTTGTTGCAAACTTTTGTAATTTTATTGTATTTCTTCATTTTTCCTATTCACTTGAAATGTCTTCAACTAAAGTAGTTAAACGTAAGGTCTTGCGCCAACACTTTATGTCTTAAATGCGTAGTTCACATCATTTTGAATTCATAATGTCCTCAACTGCTTTCTCACTTTCATTTTTATTAGCATGCAACTAACTTTTGTGCCACTCAATGTTTTGTTCTTTTTATTGCATTTATATTACTTCCTGTTTTGAGTTACAAAAATGCATGCATATACCTACCTACCTGCTTGGTGTTTGGTCAAGATTACTGTGCTTACATTACACGCAATAACTGTGGCTTTTCGATTGTAGCCGACCCAAAAATTGTGGTTGAATTCCGTCACAATCAGCAGTGCGTTTACATGGCGGTTTTTGATTATCAAAACCTGAGCTGGACCCGCAACGAAGTGAAAGTTCCAAACTTCTCTTTTGGTTGCTGGCTTGCTGCCCCACATAGTGTGAACATGCCATAGCACTTGATGGAACTAAGATTTCGCGTCCGTACATGCGCGTGCATGCTGTGTACTTTGCCAGTCACAACCAACCCAAAAACTTAAAAATGTTGTTTTTTTTGCATAAACACGGCTTAATTTCTGCAGTAGAACCAGCTCTTTGTAATTTACATACATTAATATTATTGATTGCAGGTGATTTCAGTATCGCTTGTGTGAAGTTGAATGTTGATCTCAACCAGGCCCGTAACCAGCTTGGGACACCAGGAGGGGCGAAGAGTTGTTTGAGAAGGGCCCAAATTTTTTGAACTATGTCCAATAGTTTCAAAATATATTCAACAAATTTTTCCAGGAGGGTCGAAAAATTTTCTAGGCGGGCTTCGCCTCCCCCTGGGTACGGGCCTGATCTCAAACCACAACACCACAACGTTTTACAGAGAAAACTGTGGCCTTCCCGTGCATACAAATGTCAATTTAAAACAGGAAAACACTCAAACTTTTTAGCAATTGGAACATTATGTTTGCAATTGATTCCACTGTTCATTTCTGCAGTGCAACTAATGGTATGCTTTCACGCAAAAGCTTTAACATGCTCACTTTGTGGTATCCTTGCCATGCGGTACATTATAAATTGCAAATATACAGTGACTTCACGAAGAAAGCGCTTAAATAGCCTGGTTGTAATGAAGTTGGTAATCAGTAACTTCAGAACCGCATTCCCAAGCCATCAAGAGCTTTTATATTGATATTGCATGCAAGTAACCACACGAAACCCACCGAATTTGAAAATTAACAAAGTTATCTATTTCATATATTGCAATGAAGCATTATTGTGTGGGTGACAGATGACCCTTTAATGCCCGCGCGAGCCACTAAGTGCCTGATCGGACATATTCAGTCATAACTCGCCAACCGATTGAGCTAATGGAACCTGCTAAAGATGCAGAAAATCTTCTCGTTTCGGTTTAAAAAGTCGGGCAGTGTTGGTTTTGAAAATTTTGTGGGGTTGCATCACGTGACGGGGTAATCCCGATGACGTCATCGGGACCTGAGAAAAATGTTCAAAAAACAATTTGTTTGTTTTTTCATATAAAATAAACTAGGCTAAAATCCTCACCTTTAGAACCTTTGATTGGCCTTCTACCGTTAGCGATTAGCACGTTATGCCAGAAATCGATTTTTGTGTTTTCTAATAAAATATAAATGTTTAATAAAATTTATTTATTAGAATTTTCTTTTCTAACAAATAAAAAAAGCAAACATACAGTCTCACAAGCTTTCAGATGATCATCTGATCCACCATTTGGTAATAAGCCCTTCATCTGATACGTGTTAAAGCAAACTGAAAATGAAACTAAATTTAATATAATGAAATGTTTGTAATTTGCTGTAATGTACGAAGCCTTTTGCAACAAAAATTTGTGTGATGTTTATTTTTATTGACAACATACGTCCAAAAGACCAAAACACACCAAGAAGCAGGTCATAGAGATTGTTTTTTTCAGATTTTTTTGTGCAGCTGGTAGAGATTGGACAACTGCCCAAATTCTACATTATGTTTTGTTTAGATTATTGCGGGAGCCGAAGCTCATTTCGAAAATGCAGCATCAAAACATCGTTTATTCGCACGGAATTGTGAAATGGAACAACTGCATTGGTGTTGTCATGGAGCTGGTAGAGGGGGAGTGCATGCAAGACTTGCTCACGTGCAGGACAGTCAAAAATATATCATGGGATCTGCGACTTCGCATTGCAAAAGAATTATCAGATGCTTTGAGCTATTTGCATCAACACAGCACTACTGTTTGTTTGGTTCATGGTGATTTGAAGTCAGAAAAAGTGCTGCTGACAAAAAACTTACACGTGAAATTAACCACTTTCTGTTCGAGTGACGTGATGAATGCCGCAACTGACGCTCCTATCTCTCTTGGGATGGAGTTGTCAATGCAATGCACAAATCTGTATGCTGCCCCGGAAGTAATAGAAAACCCTAACACGAAACGACAAACCTTTATGGATATATATAGGTAGGTTCACCTGATTTGTCTCAGTCAGAAGCTAACTGACGTGTTTGGTTTGAAGAAGGTTTGCTTGGCTTACCGTTTGCCAAGGTTTGAATAAGTGAGTAGTTTCTGCATTGCTGCATTGGGAAACACTTCTTTTGTGAGCTGCTGTATACGCATGAGTATGACATGCAACGAGTGCTTCCAAACTAAATGAAATGCAGACTAAACTGAAAGTATGTTATCTGATATTACTGCCCAACAAAATTGAAAGGCTTGAAAGTTGTCTGTGGTTGTTCTCACCCCCACAACTTACAAGTGCAAAAATCGGGCAATTATTTTTAAGTGCTCTTATAGATCTGAAAAATCAGCATATTTATCGCATTAAAAAAATCAAATGATGATATTTTTGGGACCCAGTACAGTGGTTATACAAGGTTAGTTGCAAACTTTTTTGTGCTGCTGGCGATGAAAAAATCTTCAACCTGATCTTGCGTTTTCCATTGAAAAGGTGATACGATAGTTGTGTGTTCCCTCAAGGCTTGAGCCCTAATCTCGTTTATCCTGTAGGAAAGTGCTTATGCCAATTGTTGTTGCTTGCTCATTGGCAATAATTTGGCACTTCTTGTTTCGAGCAAAAATCTAAAAAACGGGCAAAAATGTTTCACATCCCCAAATATTTTTGTTCCCCTACGGCCATGCAAAGATATATCAATCATGAGAGACAACTTCGGTTAACGCAAAGAAGAAAATGCAGAAGCCAATAAAAGAAACAGTTATCGTAAAGAAAAAGTTTTCAAACTAGATTTGACTGTAAATGAACTGGAACAGCATGGTCATATGTAAAATTTGGAAAAACACGGCATATACCAATGCCGGAGAATTAATCTAACATCGAAGTAAAATATAAGGTGCTGCAAGTCCCCAAAAAAACTAAAACAACTATTAACCAGAATGCTATTGATGTTATACATGGAATAAGAGGAAAATCCCAACCTATTCAAATCTAAGCATGCCCTAGTATTTTTGTCAGGTTCTGTTCCAGGAAAACTAACGATGATATGTACAGATCAAGAAGAAAACTGAGGTCTGCTGGGCTCAGTGATCCCTTACGTACAGAGTTTTTATCAATGAAACCCTCATCAAAAGAAAATTTGCCTTTACTGTAGAACAGAAAAGCCTATAATGGAAATANCTGTCGGCGAACAATGGATAAATACATCTTTGTGAAAATGATATCAGTTCTCTCATTACAATCTAATATAAAGATCTGCTTCGCATTAAATATTACATGTTGTGAACCAGGCTCCGTGAGACTAATGGATAGTAGTTTAATGGTTGGGTGCAAAAGAAAGCTCCACGCGTGGTGCTGCATGGGCATGCCACGAAATGGCGATGTGTTTCGTGTTTACGTGAAATCTGAGTTCAGAAGATGGTGGATGAACTGCGTTTTATTTTGCTTTGTACTTTTTCAAGCAAAAGTTTCCACGTCGACGATTTGTGATATTTCTGAAGATTGATCGTGTACTTTCGGTACCCAACGATTTCCCACCCACTTAAACTCCCGAAACGCATCCGAGGCACAACGGATCAGCATAGACTTCGTACAAAATTTGTTATTTTTCACATTTGAAACTTTGGTGTATTTTTGATTTTGTCTTGGTAACACTCTGCTTTCCCAGTGCAGTAGTAACTTCCTCAACAGGCTGAGCAAACTACACTATGTTAAGCTCCTTAATCCATTACTCTGAAACTTTTTCAAATTATATTAAAAATGATAATTAAGTTTTTATGTCTCATTTATATTATGTTACACAAACAACCTATCTACACATGCTNCCGATCCGACCCGGTTGTCGTATTTTCAAACCGAATACGACTCGCGAGTCAAACGTCTTGTTCGTCGCTGCTCGTATAGTCTAGAAACAGTTGCTCTACTACAGTGGGCTTCAGGTTTTTTCAGCTTACGAAATACTTTCCTGTCTGCATCTTGTTTGTGGAACCCCCTAAAAAATCATGCTGAAATGATGAGCAAAACAATTTTTTCACAATGCGTATAGAAAGAACGTGTTTGCTTTTGTGGAACCAAAGTTTCATTCTTTCATTTTATGCCGCGGCTCACAAACAGTAAAATTCGGCTATCCCAAAATATTCATTTGACAGCATTAATCAAAGCAAAAAAAGTTGCAGAATTCATGAAATTGGCAAACGTTAGGTTGTTTAGATTTTTTGCAAATTAATGTAGATAGCGTTTTCCATAGGCAGGCTTTCGTGCCTGGGATGCACTCTGAACGTGCAGACAGGTTTTTATGGATTGGGATGCAAGCTGAATGTTATTGAAAGGAATATTACTCAATACAATTTAAAAACCATGATTGTATGTTTGCGGTTGCAGCTTTGCAATGGTTTTGTACGAACTCGTAACCAGATGCGCCATCTTCGACGGATCCTCGGTCCCACGAGAAAGACTCCCATTCCTGATAATTAATTACGGTACACGTCCAGATTTAGCTCCGATTGAAAGGTTGAAAAACGAAATCATCGGATCAGAAGACCGGGATGTGATAATGCTACTCGAAGAACTGATCAAGCTTTGCTGGGAAAGTAGGCCTGAAAAACGACCCGGAATTAGTGAAGGTGATTTTTTCTTATTTCCCAATTTGTGAAAAATGTTCATGTTAGGATGCTGTCAAGAGTGACTGACAGCACTCCGAAGTAATACGTATTTTGACGCAACACTCATCTATGAAACAGAGTTTTTTCTTAAACTCCTCAGAAACGATTACATTTCTTATTCACTCACCAGACTTTACTTTCCAACCCTCGCGACACCATTAGTTGTGAGAATAACTAAAGTCGACTCCATTGCGAAGTCAGGTTTCAATTGTCATCCCAAAGCGGATGAAGCAAATATGAAGTAGTCAAAGGACGTTTGCGCAAATTTTTTGAAAAAAAAAAAAAAAGCATAGTTAAAAACGCAGCTTCAATTTTTGTTTTTCAACAAGGATGGCAAACGAATTTGTATGAGAATTACATTGCTTCGCTACAGAGTTGGTTTTTCAACACATTGCCTGCGACTGCTTCCCTCAGTATTTTTTTTTTTTTTAATGAAGCAAGAGTCGAGTTTGTAAAAGTATGATGCAGGTCTGATAATGGAATAGATTTTAGGCGAGAAAGTAAAAAAATTCAATGAAAATATTTTACGATAAGCATTTCAAAAAACGTTGAAAAGTGAACATGAACAAATTAAAAAAGAAAAAAATTTTATCTGCAAAGTGGTAGTTTGAAAGTGTGCCACGCACGCGTGGCCGCTTTCAAGACGACGGCGATTCCTGATCGATCCATGCTTTTTAGCAATATGCAGCTTTACTGAAATCGAGGTTATGACTGATAAATCACGCAGTAATATTTTTTGCGTTTTTGAGATACATGTGGTTTTTTAGAGCTTTTTCTCTCTCATTTATTGGTTGCATATCACTTTGCAGTAAGGCACCGTTTGGGCTATTCACTGGCGTGTAAAGACGCAAGAGAAATTGCTGCAGAAGTTGGAGAAGTTCGCCGGTTCTTTCCCTCCACTGTACAACAGAATCACGCCGCAGAACCCGTGGTTCCGCTTACTCGTTTTTCGCACCCATTCATAGAAGTTCATCGACCTGCTGTATGTCGCTAATTCTCAGATGGTGGAAGTTTTAAAGGTAAACATGTTGAAATGTACTGTTACACAATTAATCTACTGCGCTAACAACGTTTCAGCAATGCCAAACATTTTTCGTGTGCTGCATGCATCAAACTTTTTTCACGAACTGATTGTTACTGAGCGGCTTGGTTCTGAAGACGCGGCATTGCGACCAGGGGCGGATCCAGGGGGAGAAACTGGGACGACCCCCCCCCTAAAACCATGAAAGTAACTTTATTCACCATAATTTTGTACAATTCGGGAAACAGCATTCGCGATATTACACCTTTTTGACGTTCATTTTTATGTCACAGCGGTGTTATGAAGTGCACATCATCTCTGTTATAGTAATGAACCCGTAATGAGACTTGATTACCAAATATTACTGAAATCGCGCCCCTAAGCTTACTGGCTTGATCTGCCCCTGATTGCGATATATAGCTTTATCAATACTCAGTAAGTTAAGGTTTCTATCGCTGACGTTTTCACGGCTGACTGTTTGTTCCAACCTAAGTGATAACCGATGTTTCTCCAAATTGCACTAAAACGAGTGTTGTTTGGATGTTGTTGTTGGAAATTTTTATGCTGTCGGAGGGTCAGTAGGTTGAACAATACAATAAGGTTTTTAAAACGGAAACCATGCAAACTTTCATTATGTAACGAAATAAGGTCAGGACAGGGGTGCTCGTACAAATTTTATTCTTTGAAAACATGTGGTTAAAATATGTTATGCTTTAATTGCCTTTTACAAAAGTTGTAAAAAGAAAAATAAACATGATATCAGCAACCATTTGCTTCCGATTTTTTTGACAAACACCAGTCTTGTTCAGAGAAACACGGCGTAGAATTTTGTTTTACGACTTTCTCGTTGTTTCTCCAGGATTATCCTCAGTTACGATGATTCCATGGTTACCATAGAATGATGCAAAGATGATGAAATTTTATGGAAAGTTTTCACCAGAATTGTGTCGTCATACGATTTGTTGCCATCTTAAGAGATGAGATCAATTCTGTTGAACTTCGGATGTTTGTCAGCCGCAGCAGAATGATGATATGCGTTTTTACAACATCATTCAGAGAAATACTTTCTCCGTCAAAAGCGACCTGACATATATTTACAATCCTTCTGTTTCGTAGCATTGCTTCTTACACCGTAGAGTTGTATCCTGCTTCATCATCAAAATGGTGGGAAGTGAACATGCAGTAATGCAAAAAGTGTTGTAAGGTCCGGTAACAGCATGTTTGACAATCTTTGTGCAAACTCAAGTGTGGAGAAACAAAACGCACAACTTGTTAAAGTTTTTCAATGCTGCTATAGTTATGCAACCTGTTTTGTCAAGTAATATGGTAAAATGGTAACAGGTTAAATGGCCATTGCATCAAGACACCAACTCTGCAGGAATGACCAGAAGGATTTTTGAAATTTCATTTTATCAACTCGGAACTAAGAGAAAAACATTTTTCTACCAAAACGTTAATAGGAAAATGTCACGGGGACCAAGGCCCCACCCTGCCCCTTCCGACGCTCATGCTTCAGGACCATAGACACAAGGGCGCATTCGGGGGCTGTACCCCACCAAATATTTTTGCTCCCCCCCACATATTTTGCCCAGAAAAATGTGTTTTAAACATATATTAAAAACAAAATCTTGCCCTCCTAAAAATGTATTTTCTCCCAAATCTTAAAACCTGGCTACGGGTCTGCCATACTTGCTTAATCCTTTTTGTAGCCATCCTATTCCCCCAGTGACGGAATCGTGGAACTTTCCTTTCCATGCTGCTTCTTGATTTTCATCCGCATTTTACGCAGTTGTGCCTTGTTATTTTAATGAAGCTTTTAACGTTATAACAGAGGCGATTATTCAGGTTCCGCATGATTTGACAGTCGACACGCGCGAGATGGAAGAACACTTTCAATTAGACTTGAAGCAAAACCTACATTTTTAGGTTTGTTGCTGAAAACTCAATTTTCGCTTCTTATCAGTTATAACATTTTCAAGATATCACGATTAACATCGCAGCATTCTGCTTTCGTTTGCTTACCTTAGACTAGCGTTTCTATTTGTGGGTCACGAACCCCAGTATGTCCTAATCGGACCCCTCAAGAAGAAATGCTGCAATTAAATAGTTGAAATTAGGTCTTAATTATCGTAGTAGCAATCGAAATGTCTGCAAAGCCTATTAACCCTTTAAACCACATCCACAGATTCGTTAGGGGTTCACGTACCCCAGGTTAAGAATCCGTGCCTTAGACTATAAGCAGGTTTTGTTGATCAATTTTTAACAGAGGTAAGTTTCATGTTATTTGAAGCTGACTAGCTCAATCCAAGTTTGTTTTGCAGAGACGACTTGTCATTTGCCAGTGGCCAACATTTTTTCTTTAGCTGCGTACAAGCAACATACAGTTTATTTTCGAAGTTTTTTCAGACTTTGAAGAAATTTAAAAAATCTGCTCCTGTAATATTTTCTATCGAACAGAGGGTGTTTCAAAGAACAATTTTGACACACACTTATGAAACTAAATCGGTGTAAACAGGATTAATGCAATTTGTTCTTTCAAAAGTTCTTTTTCGCAAATCGGTCCTAGTATAGTCTGCTAGTTAATCTGCTTATCAATGTCTGTGTTTTCGTAGGAACGCTAACTGTAACTGGAGTACAAACTAAAAACTAAACTTTGAATAAATTGAGAATAATGTTGATTTCACAGAAACCGAAAAGGGAAAGACCAAAGTATGTCATGGTGGTTATGTTTACAATTATGAGAAGGATAGTAAGCTTGATGTGAATTTAATATTCTGACAATGTGAAGAGTATTGGACGGAAAACAAGTGCGGGGCTAGAATGCATGTATGTGAATGTGATGGAAAGGCAGCAAAATTCACACGAGAGTATAATTTTCCAGGGGGGGGCGAAAAAAATTTTACAGGGGCTTCGCCCCCCTGGTTACGGGCCTGGTTGCCGAGCACAGAAGATCATGTCCACAGTACCGCGAGTTGGTCTAAAGCCATATTGTGACTCAGGAAGTACATCCTCGGCCAGTGTGAGAAGTCAATGCAGAAGAATGCGGGCAAAGATTTTGCTTATAATGCTCAGGAGTAAGATGCCGCGGTAGTTACTGCAGTTCTTTTTATCTCCCTTCTTAAAGATTGTGACTATGTTTGCATCTCTAAAGTCACTTGGGACAGTCTTAGTTTCCCATATTTTAAGGAGCAACTGCATTAAGTGGTTTTTCAGCTTTGGTCCTGCATGAAGAAAAAACTCCAGCGGAATGTTATCTGCTCCCGGTGCCTTTGCTATTTTCATGTGCTTGGTATCGTGGTTTCGCTCTTGTAGTGAAGGTGGTGTAGACATCCAATGGCGAATAGGGTGTTGCGGAGAAGATCACTAGGGGTGCAAGGGTGGTTGTTTAATAGACCCTCAAAATAGGACTTCCAGCGGTCAAGGATTCCTTGGGGGTCCGAGATGGTGGAGCCATCTGCATTTTTAGGCTGCCAACTGATGACCTGGTGGGTTCAAAGATCTCCTTTGTTGCAGCATAAAAGCGACGTATATCCCTCTGGTCAGCATACTTTTGTAGGTTTTCTGATTTCTGCTGCCACCAAGTTTTTTGGACCTCGCGAATCCCTCTCTGGCATGCCGCATTTGCCTGCTGATAGTTCCGTTTGTTCTCTGCAGAAGAGTTATTTTCAAAAGCAAGGCGTGCGTGGCGCTTAACTTCGATGACGCTGGTGATCGTTTGGTCGACCTCATGAAACCAATCTTGGTTTTTCTTGCGTTTGAAACCAATTGTTTCTTTGACAGCAGCAGACATTGCGTCACGAAGAGTGATCCATCGGTCTTCAACTGAGGCATTGGTTGGTAGGTCCAGTTTATTTAGATTCTTGTCAATGGCTTCTCTGAAGGATTGCGATGTCTGGGGGTCTCGAAGCTTATCACAGTCGAATTGGAGATGAGGAATATTTGCTGAGATTCGCTTAGGTGGTCGGCGAATCTGGATATTGAAACGAGAAACGAGGAGGTGATGGTCTGTCCAACAGTCATCTGCTCCAGGCATGGATCGTGTGATGTGCACGTCTCTTCTGTCTCTTGCTCTTGTAAGGACATAGTCGAGTATATGCCACTGTTTGGAGCGGGGGTCTTTCTAAGTCGTTTTCTGGCGATTAGGAAGTTGAAAAAGGGTATTTGTTACAATGAGGGTGTGTTCAACACAAAGGCCCAGTATTAGCTCCATTTGCGTTGCATTTTCCTATGCCATGATGGCCTATGATACCTTTCCACAGGTGGTGATCCCTGCCAACTCTTGCGTTGAAGTCACCCAGCCCGACGAGTTTGTCAGAACATGGGACATTCAAAATGGTGCGGGTGAGTTGGTCGTAGAATGCGGTCTTGTCTTCATCTTCAGATGTAAGTGAAGGGGCATACACCTCAAACAACTTTTTTAGATGACTCTAAAGTTGTCAAACGGAGTGACAGGGGTTCACTAAATAAAGTCCCATAGAGGGTAACAAAGGTTCCCTCGGACAAAGCCAATTTTGTCATTTAAGACAATAAAGATTGTCTCTGACAATGCCAAACTGTGTGGCATAGGTAAATTTAGACAAGGCCAAATTCATGGTTCTGAGTATCATAGATTCACCCGGACATGCCACTAGTGTTGACCAAAAAAACATGTCATTGACATTGCTTTTAGTCTGAGAACTCAAGCCATCAACATTTGACACGTATCCCGTGACTAAAGGTTAACAGCACTCATGGCATACCTTCCGAGCCTCAGCATACCACGAGGCAGAGCCTCAATTTTTTACTGCGAAGGCTAAACCATTCTGGATGGCGTAGACCAGGGAAGGAGTTCTCAGTTCAGAGTTGAAAAGTGAACTGATCTGGATTGCCAAAATCAGCCTTTTTATATCCAGATTTTCTGGAAAGTCCCTAATTAATCATTTATTGGTTCCTCATAAAACATTACATCATAAAATTAATGGTTCTTTGGTTCACGATTCTTAATGACATCCTTTTTGGCTGATTTTTAGTACTTTTCCATGACATCATTCTTTCACGGCTTCTTCAGTCTTGATCACAGCGTCCCTTGTACTTCGTTCAATGTTTTTCCATGTCAACCATTGGTTAATTTAATTTATGCATAGTTTCTCTTTAGAATTTCAGCCTAATTGTCTGGAAATTTCTCTTTGTCAGACTGTTTGAAAGCAATGTTCCATTAGTCACGTTTTTCATGCTTGACTGATCACAGCCTTTGGACTGGAAGTTAATAGCTTTTCGTCTTTGCTGCTTGATGTCTGGACTTTGTTTCTTTTAATCAGATCAACGCTTAATATGTACAGACCATTATTATGTGTCTGCTACACACCGATATCAGGGTGAGGAAGCTTTTCTGGATGGGCGAGATTCGGATAGCCATTTGCTCATTGGCTATGGTTGGGACAAGGATGTGTTGGTCAACAAGCCAGGATCGGATGGAAAAACCTACGCCATGGATGCGCAGGTCTTCTGTGCCTTTCCCTTTCCAGAAGATGGTGTAGTTTGATCCAACTTACCTGATGTTCCCATATTCAGCTAGTCTGGTCTCGCTTAGAGCTGCTGTGACACAATTTGACCTGCGAGGCGACTCTAGTACGCTAGGCTTTAATTAACATAAAATCGCAGTTACGATCTGCAGAAACAAAGAGCAGTGTCAAGAACACGTAACAACGACAACAACAAGAAGGCTCGCTCAACACTCGCCGTGAAATACAAACACCAACTGTCCCGAGCTGTCGTGGCAGCAATCAACGTTCGGCGATAAACAAATTAAGGCGGCGAGGCAACAACACGCGAATCTCCACAATCACCCCCATTCAAATTGAAGCGACATTAAAACCATACTGATAAGAGGGTTTGCGTCTGCGGGTAGACCGGCGCGGCAAAGCCGGTTCACAGTCACTGGCAATGTCCTTGGAACAGAACTTTCGTCATTTTCCCCTTCGCCTCGTACGCCGTCAGCTTCGTCCGCTGCTACATCGCCCATGTCGTCGCCGCCCTCACCGTCAGACTCCAGCAGGAGGGAGTCAGTGTTTGGTGGGTCAGTGCTGTCGTTGTGAGCGGGAGGGCACTGTAATGTTGTGACGTCAGTGTTGTGATGTCACGANTTCCAGACACGCATGGGTTGTCATGTTNCCATGTATGACCATAGTACACCGAGNGCAAAGCATGAGTTTTCGTGTGACAAAGCAATTTGCATTTGGCTTCGGACNGTGGTGTATGTCTACTCTTTTTCTGTTAATATAAGTTATGCCCACAGTGTGCCAGAGTGGTAACTGTATTATGAACGCATGCTGAGCCATCTGCTAGTCAGTACAAGCGTGGAAACATTACATTTGGCGACGAGGTGAACGGTGAACAGGTGTGTTATTAATTGATTTTCTGCCCGCGGTCTTTACTTGGAAGAACTGTGCTGTTGCCAAGTTGATTGACGGTGAGTGGATTGCAAGTCATGTCGCAGAATTTCCTTTCCTTATCACCATTGTGTGAGAAATTTTGACATTGAGCAATTGTCACAGAATCGGAAATTTCGGTTGAGGTTTAAACTCCATTCCAGAGCTAATAATACTGCGGATGATGGCAGAAAAGTTGCTCTTTTGCTGGACTGAGCAGGTAGACATGCGCAGACATTATTTTATGCCATATAGCAGGTCCCAACGCTGATAAAATTTAGGTGATTAGATCGTGGTTGGGGGATGAGCAAACTTTGGTGATAATCATGTGAAGGTCGACCGATAGCAAGGTAATGCGCCAGCCGTGGTAAACTGGCCAGATAGGTTTGCGGTGTCCGATCTTCGCCCCACCTTTTCTAGGGGCCTCCGGTAAGGGGTGGGCTGCAGGAATCCTAAATAGGCCAGCCCAGTCACGGATCCAGCTACCGAAATCCAATGTCACCGCAGAGTTCGTTGGGAGACGATCGTAAAAAAATTAACAAATCAGTACTGCAAGTCTATACCTCTTTAACACGTAGATTATGATGTCAAATATTGTCTGATGTTCAGCTCTTATGGTGATACATGTTTTGTACATTTATCGTTGGTGTTGACGTGGACATTTGGTGCTAGTTGCAGACTTGCAGTACTAATTTGTTAATTTTTTTGCATCCTTGGCTTGCAATGGTTTGTGAATTGCCTCTCGCTGCTGGCCTCGGCTTGTTGTCGTAAATTATTGCCTTACGGAGATTTTTGTTTTAATATTCTCAGCATAACTTTTGACCCTGCATTTGCTTTCAGCGATTTTGACGTGGCTGGCTGTCTTGGGTTTGCGTTTGACGTCTTTTGCGTCTTTTCTTGCGTCACAAAGCCTTATGGTTTTGAATTGCTGACATTGCCAAGTGTTGCTTTATTTTTTTGACTGAAGATGGATTAATAATAATCCGAAACGTCTCAAAATAACATGTATAGTTTTTTGAAGGCTTTTTTAGTGTTGATGAAACTGTTAAGTCTATCCCAGTATTATGCTCCAAGTTTATCGAGAGCCACTACGGGAGAACCAGCTTAGCAACTCTAAGGCAGCTTGAGAGACTTCTTCGCAAGAAAGGAAAAAAGACAGCTGATGTAGAGTTCTTGAAGAAATGCGTGGTATACCATCTAACACCAGTTTTTCTAAGGTTCAACTTGCACGGAATTGACTTGCAAGGACTGCGAAGAGTTAAGTCTTTACGACCAAATCTTCTCATGCGAGAAATCAAACAACACCGTAGAAATATTTGTCAGACAGAAGCAACCTATCTGTAGAAAAGGGAAGATTTTGAACAAGACCTTGGTCTAATTTCAAAATTATACGTAAGAAGG
>JGI24158J21664_10003093_pt1 | contig 20637 bp, 15 predicted proteins | sample Ectturendosymbi3_FD_21664 | JGI IMG/M metagenome (IMG submission 21664) | reverse complement strand
TGGGATCATGACAGGGGCATGTTTTTTGGTTAATTATATGACGTCATCATCCGATCCCATGCGCCAATATTTTGGCTCGCAGTATTTTTGGATTCTAAGCGAGAATACGTGTTTTTAGAGCCCTCGATTGAGTTTCTAGCATTTCTGGTTCAAAAGTCAGGCCAAAAAACAGCTAATCAGTAAGGGGCTTTTCTCAATACTTTTGGGGGATTTTCCTAATTTGTTTTAATGTTTTTTGGCCCTAATCTTGGAACCAGGAATGCTAAAATCCCATTCGGACCCTTCAAAGTCCCGAATAGTAACCACAAAAACAGCTAAACTATAAAAAAAAATTTGTTATTTAAATGGCTCCTGCAGGTCTTAAAGGGAGGTCAGGCAAAAATGCTGACATCAGCAAAAAATAACATAAACATCCTATCATTATATAAGCATTAAAAAAACAGACATCCTAAACTGAAACATTTTTTTGTTTATTGCAAACTACATACCTTCACGAGTCTTTGAACAGCTCTCTAGCTCAATCTGACAGCGAGTTACTGCCTGGAGAGAAATGCCCCTCAGAGTGGCTTTTGAGGGAGAAAAATTTTGGTCAATTTTTGGTTTATGACCAATATTTTCACTCCCGATATGCTAGGAAGTCAATCAAGGGCTCTATAGATGCGGATTTTAACCTAGTTTTCAACTAAACCTTCATTCCAAAAAATGGCCTATTGGGACAGCGCCCAGGGCCAGTCAAAGATGGCCAAAATAACACAAAAACACCCCTACTTTTGATGTTCCCCCAAAAAACCTCAAACCCAAAACGAAAATTTTTTTTTTCGATTTTGACTCCAAGACTTGCTGAATCCGTAAGAGGGTTTGAACAGCTCTCTAGCTCTAGCGGCTGGCAATTTATGGCTAAAAAAGGGGCGCCAGTATGTTGACTTGCGCGGTCGTTAACACTTTGAGAGCCGGTCTATGATATATTCGTACTTCGATTTCGGCTTAACAAACAGCAGTTTTCGGTTGCCTTACCAACGCCCTAGCTCCGCCGCCGATTGCGCTAGAGAGCTGTTCAAGGGCTCAAACGGATTGGCCAGTCTTCTTGTCTGAACTCAAAAAATTTTTTGGTTGGGGGTTGCGGACTACCTCCTAAACCAATATTAACCCTTGCCAAATATATGCTACCTTAAGTGTCCCTCATTATTATAAACCCTTTCTCATGGTCCAAACCTTAATAAACCTTATTAATATATCACTATCTCACCATTGGGCTAGTGGGAAACCTAACTAGAAAACCACCTGATTATATTATGTACCCAGAGAAGATGCAAATATGATGTTGATTGTGTTTCCATTCTGTGTGTTTATTTATCTTGTTTCTTTTTGTAAGTTTTTTTTGTGTGTCTGTTCCCGAATAAAATGAACGAATGAATGAAAAAAAATATATACCAACAGTTAAAACTATTTAGTTTCTGATGAAAAGATACAATTATTTTTGTTTTGTTACAGCATTGAAAACATCACTGATGCTGCAGCTCTCCACCGACCAATGTCAGAGTTTCATGAACATGACAGTGAACAATGCTGTGGCCTTCCATATCAGGTACAATTGATGTAACGTTTGTATGGCTAAAATTACTTTGTCACAATTCCAGCTGGTAGCTGTTAATGATGCTAGCAAAAGAAGCCATAAAATTAATGGTTGAAAAGTTTAATCACATATATATGGTAAGAACCTTTGCAGCTTCTATGTACTCCAATGCGTTTTCAGATTAATAGAGTTTATTGATACCATGTTTTCCCTGTAAGTAATATCTACCCATACAATAAGATCTAGCATAATTTTTTAGGTTAAATATAGGTTCAAACTGTAATATAAGCCCAGCGAAGATCATCAACTAAATGAAAGAAACAGGCTAGTTCTGTCAGATGTTGAAACTCAAGACTGTTTTGTTGTGGTTAAAATATTGATAATAAATTGTTGAACAATTTAAGTGCACTTGCACGGATAAAATGATGGAAGTGTAACAATTGGGCATAAAAACTAGAATAAGCCTTGTCTCCATGACAACTTAGTAGTTCCAATTTGATTTTATTAACATGTTTGCAGGATCATAATTACGGAGCTCGACCCCCTCCTCCACCAACACCACCATTGTCACCTAATGAGTTGAACTCCAAACCATGTTTCAAACCACTCCTGAAAACTAATGCAAGAGTGTGCTTAGCATCACACCTACCAACAGTTTCACCACCATCATTTGCTCGTGTTTTGCCATGTCATAATGGTAAGTAAACAATTTGCAACAGGTGCTAAAGATACAGATCAATAATTTTTATTGATTGGAAATGACATTGCGAAAGGCTGATGTTTCATAACAGCAGACTAGTCTTGTTTGTGGTTTCTGCAGTGCTGTAATATCACCAAATGTTTTCTCTTCTGTGTGGTGCATTCGTCTTCTGTGTGGTGCATTTGTGGAAACTGGGCTGTTTTTTGGCTTGTTACGTTGCCCTTAAGGAGATCTGTTCAAATCGTAACTTTATTACTTGTTCTCCATCTTATAAGTGTGTGCTGTGAAGCCAAACAGATATTGTCTTTCTGGATAACGTTGACACCGAGGGTGTTGTAAAAACGTTCTGCATCACTGCCTGCTTAAAGAAAGTACAGCAGCGGACAAAAGATATTTCAAAAGGATAGTGTTGTGTTCTAATGGAAAGTTCTTTTGTGAAGGCATTCAAACCTTAAAAAGAGCTGCTCAAAACAATGCGTCTCTTTTTTTCCCTCTGGATGGTAACATACCATCTGAATCAATTTTGGAGGACGTTACACGTTGCATATGTGGGTAAGTGCCATTTTATCCAGCGTAACTCAATTTCAGATTCTCATTTTGGATTACTCACTTTCTAACATCTTGTTTTATTATCAGTTTTACACATGATGATGGATACATGATCTGCTGTGACCGCTGTAGCGTTTGGCAACATATTGACTGTATGAACATTGACAGAAATGATATACCTGATACATATCTTTGTGACAAGTGCAACCCTAGGTTAGTTTGTGCTTTTTGTCTTCAACTATTTTTAAACATTCAAATACAGTTTTTGGTCATTTAAATTTTATGAAATGTATGCAAACCTATTTGGTGTGTAAGGTGACATGTTCTTCATTTTTCAGACCTGTTAATCAATCCCGTGCTGCTGATTTGCAAGCAAAGAAGCGAAAAGATTTGTCAAGTAACTTCTATATGTGCTTGTGCCTCCTTTGATTTAACAAAAGTATTTTTATAGGACGCATGGCAAATTGCCATGAGTTATTTTTAACTACAGATATCTAAAGTGGGCTTTTATTAACATGCAATATTAATCACAGTCGATGTAATTGTGTAAACATCAGTATCTTGCTAATCTTATTGGGTCGTTCATCCAGTGGACCGCTGCACCATGCTACCTCCTTCAATTTTCAGGGTCGGAACGAGAAAGTAGCGACCCAGAAAGTGACGATATTAGTCGATCCATCCATCCGCGGGTAACGTACACTTCGCACCAGTCAACTCCAACTAGTCTGACTATCACGTCGAACCGCACCGCTAAAAGAGTTCTGTCGAATGGCGGTTCTGCTAAGAAGCGTAAGCGCAGCAGAGAAGATGGCAAAAAGAGCATCAAACGAGTATGTGAATTTGAAAGTAGACCATTCCAGCAAGAAGTGCCTGAAAACGTTTCAAATATTTGAATATTATTGGGTCTGTTTGCGTAGCGACTGGTGCGCTGCATGGTGTTTCAGGTTGTCCTAATCAGCATTTGCCAGTTGTGGGGATTCTTATTGAGTTAAAAGTTGTTTAGTAAGTATGCAGTCTACAAATCGCCGCTTGAGACCGTTTCCATAAAATCAGTTACTTGCGTTAGACGTTTTTCATTTGCTATCACGTTTAAATGGGGGAAAGTAAACTCATTCATTTATTGAGCTCCCTTGTTGGGTAGGTATTCGGTTGACAAACTGTCCTTTTCCGTCATGCTTTTTTCTTACTGATCCCAAATTATTGTCATCTGTATGCACATGCCAACCACTGCTACTTCTACAGTATGCACATTTTCTTCGTCTGCTGTATTGTCCACGTGAACTTAGCAGGACATACTTTTGTGTGGTCGATCTTAAAATAACTTCATCCACAATTTGCGGGTGTTTTCAACAGACACCTGCCAGGAAAACCCAGTCCACAATGGAGTGGAAAAGTAATGCCTACTATATGTTTTGCAGATATACCCTGACAAGAAACCTCGATCCCGGTCACATTCGAAAGTAAGCGTGCCATTATATGCTTCGCTTGTGTTTTTTGGCTTTCCTTACTAGATGTTCATGTGTCTTTCTTGATAAATTGACATACGTATCTTAAATTGCGCTTTGATTGCAGTCTTCAAACATTGAATGTATGGATGAAGATCAAATAAGCATGGCCTTCTCATGGGAAAAAAAGTTAAGGTATACCCGCACAATTGATTGTAGACTGATTATGAATAATTTATTGTTGTTGGCTGCAAGAATGATGCATCGTATGGGACTGGTTTCTCATAGAACGTACGTCATCGATGTTGTGTTTCGTTAAACGCAGCCAGTTTATTTCCATTGAGCCAATCACTTCACCGACCATTGTAACTTTTTCTTGCAGAGAATGGAGCGAATCATACAATGAAGCGCACGCCAACAAGTACACACCGGAACTACTGCAGGCAGTTCTTTCTGCATCGTCTAAAGTGAAAGAAAACAAGAACGAAACACCGTTGCTTGATCGCCTTCATCTGCAGTTGGCAAAAGTAAATGCTCTGATTACAAATTGTTCTGAAAAGTTAGCATCATTGCTGTTCGCTTGTGCCTTGTGTTTTCTGACGCTTGTGCAGTTGTGCATAATAGTTGTGTTCGTCTAACTTCCTTGCGTAGCAGCACCACCACCTACGTTTTTCAAATTTCGCCGCCTCGGCAAACCTAAAGTGACCTTTTATCAACGTTGCACGCAAGTAAACACCATTCAAACGCTTTTCGCTTCTTTCCTCAGTTGTAAACCGCTCTTCGATCGGCCTGAGCCGGTAATATGGTTACGGTATGGGTAGTCGCCCTGCAGTAGAATCTCTATCTCATCTGGTTTGTGGGTTAAAATGCTATTACAAACTTTTTTTTTGCTTGGACAAATGTGTTGCAAAAAGCGACCACGCACCTACCCGCGTTGAAAACCGTTGTGCTTGTAGATGTTCGCAGTTTTCTGCACTATAGTCAAGAGTAATTTGTCACGAAACCTGCTTTGACGCTATTCGTCGTATAGGTGCAGCAACTCCGAAATCAAGTAATGGCTATGGAAGACATTTGTCTTTCAAAACCACTGGCGGAAGTAACAGGCGATTACATGCTGTCCAACCAGTTTGAAGGTTATAACTCTGTGTTGTACAAGAGGTGAGTTCAGTTGCAGATGCTTGTTGATTGCGTTCTGCCGAAGCAGTAGTCTTTACGCTTTGTGCTTCTGTCAGGCCGTATCCGTATGTGTTCTTCTACACCGGATTTGACGGGTTGGAAATATGTGTTGACGCTCGAACATCCGGTAACATCGCGAGATACATGCGTCGTTCGTGCAGCCCCAACAGCGAGGTATGTGGGTGCAATCATTGCTGCTGTCCTTGTCAGTTGCGCTTCCTGTGGAGCGAATATCTCACCGTCACAAATATGTGGTCTTCCAGTGTCTATAAGAACCCGTTTGCTTACTTTGCTGTTAATTTTGCGTAACTCCTGTCCTTGTGATTAACGGGCATTGCGGTTGTTTTTAGCTTCGGCATATTTTGGAAAACAACGAGTTGCATCTGTTTGTATACTCCAAGAAAAACATCCCCAGCGGATCAGAAATAACAATTCCTTTTGATTTCAAATATCAAAACTGGTAAGCACATGCATGAAATGTTAACCACGTTGGTTACTGTAGTGTGCTTTTGTGTTGGTAACTGAAAACTGTTTTATTCGCTCCCAGCACCTATGAAGTGGAATGTGTGTGTTCCTGTGCGACGTCTTGCCCTGTGTACCAAGCGACTAGCTTGAATACCGAATTGTAAGTGCACATCTCTTGTCTTTTACCCTTAAAAAAGTAATGCAGTGATGGTTATTCCGCTTTTTGTTCTATGCTGCAGGCAGCTGAACTCCAAGCAACAACGTGCAAGTCAAGATAGCCAAAATAAAAAGAGGCTTCCTCCGTTGGTACTGTCGATCCCAAAAGTTGATAACAATGTATGTACCTGTGCATATCACGATTTCGTGAGGTCGTTCCTCTCTGAAACAAGACACTCGTAGCACGTGAACTTAAGTGTAATTTGAGATTAGTTATCATCCATCTGAACACGGATACTTGGAAATAGACATTATATATATATATATATATATACTCTGTTTAACGTTACAGTGTTTGGTTCTTTTCTCATAAAAAGGCTTTTTTCGGTAGATATTAATTTATAGCATTCTTGAAGTGTTGACAAGGATTGGGAGTTAAAATAAAGCAGTAGTCATTACGTTCATTTATGTGTTCAGCGAACAAATGGATACATCAGTTCTGACCCAGAAGTACCTCGCGTAAATGGTGAAGGGGGCCACGAAGATCATGCAGAAAGTCATCGTAAAAAGGTAGGATTTTTTTCATGAACAATCCGATAAGCACTCCCTCTTAACGGTAGAGTTCACAAAACGTCTTGAAAGTTGAAAGAGCTTGATAATGAGGTTGTCATTTTTTTCAACAGTCCCGTGAGGAACGCAAAATGGAAGCGTACATTCGTGCCTTCGAAAAGTTGGAAAAAGAGGAAAAACGAAAGGAGCAGTATCACAATGTCCACAGAGACGACCAACCCTCCGCAGGAAATACGACCAAGGTTTGTATTCGATGCGCGCATGCGTCTGTTCAACTGTTATTAGCGAGTGCCGATTGTTGCTTCACTATCTTTTTCGCTCAACCTGGCTTGTCCATGCGTGCTGAACCGTTGATTTTGTTATTGTGCATCTGCTGGACTGTTCTCATCCCTTCGTCGTCGTCGTTCTTTCAGTGCTCCGATTCAACAACGTCCAAAGCGGATTCCGGCGATGGTTGTTTGTCCCCGTCTCACGTTACCCCTCAACGGCGAACGAGCAGGTAAACGTCACAACTGCTTTGGTGTTACTTGATAGACCCGCCAAGCAGTGTGTAGTCAAAAAATTAGCTAGGATTACATCCTGTTATGTTTACGACGAACGTCTCTGCAACGCTGCCATTGTTGTAAAACTCGAAAACTTGCTTGAAGGAAACGCTCAACCAAAGGAAGCCGAAGAGGAAGCGTCAAGAAAAGCCGCGTGACGTCGCTCGATGCAGTACTGAGCCCTGGCGCTGTCGCCGAAACTGACTCGTGCGACAGCCTAGCACCGTTGAACGGCATCGCTGAAAACACTGCGTCGGTGTGCGGCGAGAAGGACCGCCTCGCAAGTGCGGAAGTACCCGCCGAACAGCAGCCAACCTTGGCTTCGCCGTCTACATCGCTGAACCAAACCGACTTGCCAGTACTTGAAGAAAGCTGTCAAGTGCTGCACGATACGCTTGCAGTCTCGACCGACCATGACGTTGATCGAAATTGCGATGCGACTCAGACACGAGACGACAGCGAAGCGCAGTTGACGTGTGAGCCGAACGAAAGTGCCGCGAAAGAACCGACCGTTGCTGAGACTGTCGACAAGCCTGAACTGCTAGAGGGAGAGGAAAGTGCGCGCAGAGAATGCGTGACGACCGCTGTTGAAAGCAACGGTTGGGAAAGCAAGTCGTCGAAATCGAAAAAATGTTCCGCGTCGGATGCGCCGCGTCCCGCCGTGCCTTGTAAGCAGCTAGAAACGGTTTTATTGCTCGGTCAATAGTTTACGACTGGTATTGTTGACGCCGCTTAAACATTAACTTTTCCTTGCAAGAGCGAATCATACAGCGTTTATTGGTCTCAAACTGTCGAGAACACTTAAGTGCGCCGCGTTGTCGCGTTAATGTGCGACCACGCGCCTGTTTATGTAGCCGCGCGAAGATTCTATAATCTTGCGTTGTTGCAGCTGCCAAACCGAGCGCTCCAACTACCGCCGGACCAAATGTTGACACAGCACCCGCCTGCAACTTCCATCCATGGGAATACAGACCAGGCGTCCCTTCCGGTCATGTACACATCGGCATCGGCTTCGCACCCGAGCGCAAACGGTCAAGAGCGGAGAAGCACACGAAAAAGGTAAGACCGAGCGCGGAAACGCTGTTCGGGTGCAATGTTTCGTGGCGTCGTTCACGGTATGTGTGACGTTTGCTTTTCAGCGCTGGCTCGATCAAGCAACACAAGAAAACCTGGTGCCTCGGGCTCAGTCGCTCGCATTGCCAGTTGCTGAACCGGAACGCGTCTCTACCGCTTTGAAAAAGCGCTTGCTGAAGCGATTTTTGACCAGGAGCGATGACCAGGATGTTCTCGAGCTGGCCGAGCAAACATCGAACGCTATGGCGGTGGCTCATGCTGCTACTGCATCGGCGCCGCAGCCGGCTGCTAGCAGTAGAGATGGATTGCCAGTCAGCAGTGAGCTGTCGCAAATCACCGCGGAAGCAGCCCGCCACAACAGCCGCCAAGCGTTTCCTGCAATCGAATACGAGGTACCTTGTTGCTGTTTTGTTGAGCGGTCGACCATGCATGAACTGTTTTGCCTGCGCGCATGAGCATGCTGGCGTTGAGCGATGCGCTGCTGTACTACGTGAATCAGCTGGCTTCGCGGAGCCCAGATTATACTCGTTAGTCGTTGCTTAGTTTGCGATAAACAACGCTTCTAGTGAGGTGTCCGTACAGTGGTATGACTTCGCAAGGTTGCAACCGAGCAAAGTGTTTACACTAGCGGACACTGTCTTAGGCAGGTTCGCAATCTGATATCCCTTCGTTAAAATTGCTCAATATGCGTTGTGCTTGGTGCTCAGCAGGCAAGTACAGCCTCTTACCCGCGTAAGCCGATTGGAAGCCGCTTTTATTGTTCCGGTCGGGCATGTCGTCCCTTCAGCATTTCGCTCCCGCTGTATTTTCGAAGGAATTTGCGTCAACGTATGTGTTGTTCTTGTTCACATCTGCGCTGCGGTTTTAACCGTATCACTAACCTCCAATTGCATGAATGCTTTCGCGCGCCTGTATTCCTTTATTCTAACTATTGTAGAACCTTTCCGACGACGAAGATGCGGCTGCATGTAACAATCAAAGGCAGACCTTCGAAGAAAATGAGGTACACTCTTTTGCTGGCGAAGCTGCCGCGTCGTTTCATTTGTTAAGCGAGCATGGGAACTTGCGATGCGTTTCTGGTTCTTCCCGCTTAAGCTCACGTAACTTGCATGGCATGTCACATTCTACTTTCGAAATTTCGTCAACAGTATCAACATCGTCACTGCCGGGATGTAGTCAAGTGTTGAATGGCTTCACTCTTGAGCTTGATCTCATGGGACGCGTTTATTTCGACTTCTTTGTGATTACGTCTCTGTCGTCGTGTTTTGTATTAAAAATCTACGATGAAACAGAGCGTACTTGTTTCGGTTCATTGGTTTTGTGTGTGCTCGTCGCTGGACCGCAACTAACGGACGGCATAACATGGATTACTGCTATCCACAGGGGGTTTCGCCTCGTGAGGCCTCAGAAGATCGTCAGTGCACTCGAGGATATCTTGGTGGTGCTGGCATGCCTCATGCCGATAATGTTGCGCTTTCCACTTTAACTGTGCAGCAAGACGATGTTCAGACAGCTCCCGCTAAAAAGAAGGTATGATATTCGAGCTTGCATGTGACATGCACGCAAGCGTTTGCATATTTCTGTTAAATTGTACAAATTCACCTAATTACTTGGTTGTTTTTTTAGTTGGCCAAGCGACGCATGGTATTAAAGTATGCAATCCACAATCGGTGGTTCAAAATTTTGTATCAATAAATTACCTGCGTTGCGAAATCAGCAGCGTGCTTAAAATATACCTAGATTGATTGTTCCAATGATCGAATTGTTTTTTGTCCATCCGTGTTATTGTTTTGTTTGTGAAGTAAATTGCGGGTTCAAGTGTAAACGGTTACTTCGTTTGTGTTGGAACACAACCAGGTTTCCTTGCAAGAATACAAGAAGCGAGCGAAAAGTGGCGCCGCTTCCACGAAACCCGTTACTACCACCGCCGCACCATCAACTACCTCTTCGTTATCCACGTTTAGTGCGACGGTGTTACCCGACAAACTGTGTGAAACATCTCGTTCTGCGCCATCAGGGGCTGGAACGCCGCCACGGCCGATACCAGTGCATGCTCCCACATTAACATCGACAGAGTGAGTCTCGTGTTTCTTGTTCATCGCTTTATCGGCAGGTCCGCAATAATACAGTATAATGAAATGCGTCTGTGTGGGAGGGTTTTGGCTTGATACCTGTGATTAAGTGTTGCTTTCATCTTTTTACAGGTTGTCACTACGAGGCCAAGTTGGGAACACGGACGTGAGCATGTCCACCAAGATCGACGTCACATCCGTTTCAAACCCTGGAACTAGTCTTTCCGAGCTTGGCAGTCTGTCGGCCTCCCTAACACCTAGTGCGATTAAAACTTTGCCACCGGAGTTGATGGATATTGTGTCGATGACAGTCAGACAACTGACAGATGCGACGGAAGGTTGGGAAGACGTGGCCTACTGGATTTTAATTTTGCTTATTGTTTCCTCAAATCTTTATGCTGTAATTCATGTGTTCGTTTTATTGTACAGGTAAAGCTCCTCCATCGAAAGTGCTACACACTGTAGATTCGAAGAAACGTGTCGAAGACGATCATAAAGAAGGTTAACTTTTTGTGAATTTTGGCTTTTGTGCGAAGTTCGGTGATCCTTCCTCGGATTGACGAAGCTTAGTCGGTAGTTGTGCCGATTTGTTTGCCGCCGTGCTGTAATTTGATCACGCAAGCCGCTGACGGATTGTGCGAGCCGACTATTTCAGAATGCTGTATAATGTTTAACTTTTCCGCCGACTCAGATGCAGTGTGAAATTTGTTTGCGAAACGTGCCTGCCTGAACTACCAGTAGCCCGGTGTCTTCGTTTCTCCTCTCTGAGAAATAGTCAGTATTTCTAGCGGGCCAAGTCTTCACTCGCGTGTTCGGCCTATGCATATCGCCGTCATTTGGCAAACGTTCAAATGGAATTAGGAAAGTCAGGAACAGGCCACTGTGTTTGACTACGGTACCTGGTCAACTTATGAGAGCAAACTGAAGCCGCAATTACGGAGTGTCGATTTTTTCTTTTGGAAACGCACCTTCATCTGTTACTGTTATAAAATAAAATTGTCAACCTCTTCAAATCGTATTTAAGATCTGCTATCAAGCTCACAGCTAGCTGTCGCTGTTCAAAGACCGCAATGTATCACGTTCCGACTGTTGAAAGTGCAGACCGCGTGCCTTCGCTCACATGTACCGGCAGATAGGTCGCGGTACATTTTTTCATTAACGACAGTGTACATGTTTCTTAAAACTAGACTTCTCATCGGCGGCCAGTGGTGGAAAACTCTCGCCAGCTCTACCATCTCCAGCACGATCGTCGTGCAGCAACGAAAGCCCTGCAACCAGGACAAGCCATACACCTGTCAGCCACCGGTCGAGGTCCAGTGGCAGTTCAGCGACAGAAAGCTCACTCTCCTGGCGTTCGCGCTTTCCCGCGCATATCCCATCCACCAGTCCTGCGCTAAGTCCTGGCACCCCACGGTCGGTGGCGTCTCCACATTCGGCCCGAACTCATTCCGCCTCGTCAGTTCACTCCCCAGCAACGCCTACTTCCCACGACCAAAAGCACGGGTGTAGAACGAACGTACCTCACGTCGCCAAGGGTGGGTGGCTGCCTTACAAATGTCTTTGCTGTTGTGTGTGTGATATCATAATCAGGTCCTTGAAGGTTCCTTGAAGTTCGAGATGTTCGAGCGCAGATCACTTCTGTCTCCGTTATATTTTTGATTTATCTTCAGCGCGTTCTGTTGGGGAAAATTTGTCTTAACTAGGTAAACATGTCGTGTGTCGTAACAGTGTACACCGTCGCATGATGAAATTTTCTAATCGACCCTGAACAATCTTTGTTATGTTTGCTGTTGCTAGCGTGAGCGATGTGGACTGATGCGACGGCGGAGTTTCCTTTTCTGATAAAAAGTGCCTCAAACATGAGTTAGGGCGGCGTTTAATGAACTTCCGGAGCCTAGGCGAAACCGTGCAGTCTACTATTAACAAAGGTTGTAGTAGCCTTTTGCTTTTATTAGCAAATGAATTGAATTGATCTTTGGTGAAAAAATGGAATTTGACAAGGTGGAAGAATTAATCAACTGCAGCTCTAGTCTTTACGGCCAATACATCACACGGAATTTGAATGCGAAAATCATGAGGTTCTTAACAAACGGTACCGGTAACTTGCCTTTAAGCATTACGCTTGGGAAGAAACGTGGAATGGCCGTAACAGCAACATCAGTGTGAACTGTGGTTCGAAAAAACACGCCTCAGGTTCATCACCATTACAAGTGCCGACGGTAGAAAAGCTAAATTTGTTGACTAATACGAAAGTACCTAGCTTTGAGGTTACTACCTTAGTAGTTTGAGCAAGGATAATTGTGTGGCAGCAATATTTTCTTCAGTAGCTCGATTTCGATTTTGCAGACGGCATCTTCCTGGTACTCGCGCCGCTGAATAGGAGCCTGGATTATTAGATGAGTTAATTAATGCGGCTCCGGCGAACAGCGTAAAAGAATGTCAAGCTATAGTGTGAAAATCGAACAAAAAAAATCATAGGCATATAATATGTGCAGTTTTTTTTACTGTCACGCTGAGATTCTGCTCTCCCTTGGCTTATAATGATATTGTTATGGCGACAAAGGGTATGCAAAAGTTAGGTTATTAAACTAACAATTTTGTTTGGCTAGTGAATTGAGAAAAGTACTTTTTTGTGTCTTCGTCGCCTTAATCTCATGTTTAGCTGTGATAACAGTCTACTGTAGAGCTCTGCGGAACCATAGCGTCTCGTCTGAAACAGCTTAACAGACTGTTCCACTCATTTTTATCTTCCACAAGCGGTTTGGTCGGTTTCGTGTGCTGACCTGTCTCTAAGGTCGAATTTCCAGCTCTGCCCGGTTCAAAACAAGCGATACTTTTCCAGCCTTAGGGCTATGCTACTGCATTTCAGTATATATCATCAAAGCGAAACGTGCACCATCCTCACTGTGGACGTGACAAATCGCCTTTCATGGACTGTAGTTTACGCAGCGTTGCTCATATGCTTTGTTAAGGTCGTTTGACATAAATGTGTGGCATATTTTTTGTTTGCCAACTGTTAACTAAGCCATGGTTGTGATATACGGACGTTGTGTAATAGTAAAAATTTTCTTTAGCATTGATGAATTACTGGCTTATTGATGCATAGAGACAAGCCTCAAGTCGTAACCACCTTGCTGATAAAGTTAATGAATCGGTTGCTTTGCTTGCTCAGTGGTGAAATTTGGCCAAACATTCTGAATTTGAAGTTTTGCTGAGGAACCTTTACCATTGTGATGATTTCCACAACCGAAAATAACTGAATATGAGATCCAATAAGTTTTTAGAATTTAGACTTAACTTAAATCGTCTGAATTTCTGTGACACTGTGTTATTATCAAGCTCATTCTTTGATCGTGCGGTGTTGTTCAAAGCCGTCAAATTCCTGTCGTTCTGTCTCTGAACCACAGGGCCAATGCTTTGATAAATCATTGGTCAACGTTGCTTTGTCACTTCGACCTTGCTTGTAAGTGTGGAATACAGCAGCGTTGATGACATTTGACCTCACTGCGCCGTTTAATAAAAACAATCAAGTAGATGTTAAGTTAGACTGGATCTTTTTTGATGGTCGTTCCTTCCACAGACTATACTTCTGATAGCGGAAGGTCTCGCAACAACAGCGGTGCATCTACAAATAGTAACAGCACGATTTCTTCGAAATCACCGCGCACTGTGACGACGGTGAGTTTCGAGTTAGCCTGGCCTGATGCCATTTTCTATAGATTTCAGTGGATGCTCGGCTTCTGAGAACGAGTAGTGTGCAATTTACATATAACGTTACGTTTAAAAGTAGGGAGAGAATCGCGCGATAGGATTTTACCGATCACAATTTTTCCACGGTTATTATTTGGCTCACCTGGTAGCTGCTAATTTGGGCCATAGCTGTAAGGTCCGTGTCTGCTGATGTTGAGTCTACGTTGACCTTGCACCTGTCAATCTGTGACGCAAGAGCTTGTGATATTTGTCAACATCATAGACGGCACATTGCGACGACATATGCAACTGCATTTTTGTCGTTTGTCGGTCATCAAAAGTATACTTCATGCCTTGAAATAGGACAGTTGATTTGTGGCTGACCATATTATTATTTTTCGTAATTGGGAAACGAGACATCGCTTCAGGTTTGTACTGGTGTGTCTATTCGATGGTACCGAGAAAGCATTTGAAAATCGAGGGAGTTTGATATTTTTGCATTCGGCGCTCAGACAAAACTCACCTCATGAAAGCATCCACATTTGTTGCGTTCGTTTTACCAGCCACTCACTTTTTTCTTTCAACCAACTGGCATAATGTTGCGGCCTGGTTGTGTTGATTGAAGAGTACCTCTTGTGGCTTCGGTGGTGCAGGGACCTGTGTTGCGGATTTTTTTGTGCAAATCAGTCCTGTTGGTTGCTGTCTGCACCGAGTGTCGCAGTCACCATGGCGCTCGCAATGACGACTAACCACCCCTGCGCAGCAGGAGAAACGAACGCGCGTCACGTGACTTGTCCCGAAGCCGCTATTTTTTTTATTTCACAGGACTCCGTTCACCAAAGTGGCAAGTACTCGGGCCATTCGACCGCTTCCGGGCACAGCCACAAGAGCCAGCAGCACCCGCGCGACCCCCCGCCACAACAGGTCCCGTCGATCGCGCCGGCGGTCCCGGGACAGCCGATCCCGTCGATAATGCGAACACCTGGCGGCGGACGCGCGCCGCAGCACGTTTACAACAGCAGGCCCGTGCTATCGCGCCAGCGCAGCACCTCCCCGCCGCCAAGATGGGACAGCTACAATCCTCCTCCTGCGAGCAGGCCGCCCCGCGACTATTCCCGATTCTACCACCCCTCGGATCCTCCGTTCGACACTGCATACCGGCGGAGCAGTCGTGACGATCGATCGCCGTATTACGTCGACAGTCGCTACGTCGCGTCGTACTCGCAGCGGCGCGAGGACCCTTGCGACCCATACCCGCCACCCGCGAAGCATTCCTCATTGCCAGCATCCTATTACCATGACCAACATTTTCCAGGGCCCAGCCACACCAGCGCAAAACCCTACTATTCGCCGCGGGACGTTCGTCCACGCAGTCCCCCACCACCCAGGCCTCAACCACCTGACTATTACGCTAAGCGTAAGAGCGAAAGTAGCTACCGGACCAGCTACTACCCGCCCGATTTACATCGTCGTTAATGGCAACCGCCACCGGCACTAATCTGTCGGATTCTCAGGGAGCGCGGCAGCTCTTGCACACACCACGTGGCGTGTACATAGCGAAATGTAAATAGACGAAGATGTGTCTGAAATATCCTTCGAAATCCCGCTGCCCGACTGCGGTGAGCTCATATGTTGCTGGTGATGCACGTCGTCCTTTGATAAGTCTATTGTTTTGTTTTGCTTTCTCGTCATTTATGTTTGAATTTAGTTTTGATAAGGTTTTAATTTAATAATTGCGCTCGTTCGAAATTTCTATCGTTCGGCCGATCCTGTCTTTGAGTCCTCTTCGCCCCAGAAAGCGGACTTGCGTCGCGAGGATGTTGTTACTCTCTATATATTTGTTTCCTTTTTTATGGTTTGTTCGTTTCTGTTTGTTCGCGAGCAGCGCGATTCGCGATCACTGCTTGTATCGAAGTGCCAAGTCAGCCCCGAGTATACGCGCGCGTCGTCGGCGCGATTCCCGCGTGCAGCTGCATCGGTAGCAAGGTGACTTTCTTAAAACGAGCGCGCACTGTATATAAAAAGGACGTGCGCGGGGTGTTTCTTTTTCTGGCCAGGGAGCACAAAGTAAAATCCGTCATTCGCTGCACCAACTGCTCCTCACGCGCCAATCACAAATCGTTCGGTGCAAGTGACGTCATTGGAGTGTCGATGACGACACGTCGAGGCTCTGCGTTTGTTGCTTGAAACAGTGCACTTCGTGACTTCACTGGCTTCAAAAGTAGTGTGGTGCAAACCTTCCCAGCTTTCCGCTTGTGACTGCTCAGTTAAATTGCACTTTGCCGTAAGTCTGTGAAGCGTTCGAAATTGCGGAAGTCCTAACGCAAGGAAGGAGAGCAATTGTTATTGGACAACAAACGCCCGTAGGTTCCTTTGCCAGAGTTTTTCGGAGGCGTCTTACAAGGAGGAGAAATAAAGAAACTGTTCTTTGTCTTTGTTTTAAATTTCGCGGCTGCTCGCACTTTCATAATAAAAATCAACATGGTGGGAAGTTCTGTAGTCATAGTATCCTCGCAACACTGCCTTTTATTGTTCGCGTCGTCTGTTATCACTTGTCGGGCCAGGGCGGCTGGGTGCAAAAAATCCTGCGAAAAATCTTGTGCTTTTTCAAACGATATTACTACGTTGATATTAAGTGTATCAAAGTTCAGTAAATTAGCGATATAATAACTTAGTTGCCGTGCAGACCAAGCTGCCATCTGGGTAGTGAGTTGTGCAGCACTCAGTTCCTTCGGCAGGAAAATGATCCAAGCTAAGAAAAATCCTGAACCTGTGGTCAGTCGCCGCACGCTTCCGCCTCTGCACACCAACCTTGCAGCATGCGACCACTCGTCTTCTGTAGCAGCGCCATTAGTAGATTGATTGTTCTTAATATTTTGACTTGATTCCTTGCTTTTAGCTTTTCGTGCGATCTCTACGGCCGTTTTGTGCGCGCGGTGTTGATTACTATTAACATCTGATGTTCGACTTCAGATCAATAAAAGTTCATCTGCTCGGATCGTTGTCGTTGATGCGCAGGGCATGCGTTTCCTAATTCTCTCCTGTCCCAACAAAAGCACTTCGTGGATCCTGTGAAGTTAAACGCTGACGTGAGAGAAAAAGCATGCAATCCAAGACCAGCGTAATCGCGTTACGTATTGAAGAAATTTGAGATCTGCTGTCATGTATCAGCGCGAGCAAAAATATCTTGAGTACTGTGACGTTGCGTCGATGTGTGAGAGAAATACAGGTCGCCTTTCTTGGCCGATGCCGCCCATACGTAGCTGAGTGCGTGGAACATTTGACGTTGACGCCTGTTAGAAGCGTCCAGAACGAGAATACAGTCAGTTCGATTACTGTTTTCGACAAACTTGCGCAGAGAGTTGATGTCGTTGCAAGACGCCGTGGGGATTCCTGCATTGGTGTTAACCTTCGGCAGCAATGCCGATTGTAAACAGGTGAGGCGGTGTGTATACTTGTTAATGTGTACCAATACACTATTTTGGGTTTGAATTGCCTATGCTGTTTGTGTAAGCTGATGACAAGCGTAAGCACGTGTTAGCGAGATGACAATGGGTTTTCATAGGTATTTCATAAATTAGGACAATTTGAAGTTTAAAGAATGAAGTGGAACATCAGACCGTTTCGCGTTATGATCTAAGTATGAAGCCGATCCTACGTTTGTTCGCAGCGGTAGAGATAACGCCCCGTTGGAATAGCTGTGGTTTATAATGGCTTTTATTTGTGTAGTGATTTATAAAAACAATTAACGAATAATTTTTTATATAATTACACGAGCTAAATCGTCGAATCGCACCTGTAGCAGTGAAAATTTTCGCTACGTAAAAAAGAATATACCCAGGGCTTGTTGCAGGATAGGATTATATATAGCAGGTGCGCAACCAGGGGGGGCATTTGCTCCCCCTGAANTTTTCAAAACATTGAATAGCAATTTTGACAAGAAACTTTCAAATAATAAAGTTGAAATTTTGTATTCTAATCATTTTTAAGAAAAGTTTTATTGAAATATTACTTTGTCTTACTGGTTAATCATCTCCTTACAAAATATATCTTGAGACAGGCCATCTGATCGAAAATTTAGTAAATGATTGGTATTTAACCACAAATATATTGAAATTGGGAGATCGTTTAAAATGTTGGTAGCCTATTTCTAAGGCATTTTTTATCCTTTTTTTCGTGTACCACTCTGAAAATTTTCAGAAATGAAGTGTGTGTGTGTACGCTTTGAGTTTGTTTTTTTGCCGTCTTCTGAGGAAGAGATTGCATACACTCTTGAAACGTCAACGATAAATACTGCATTGCTATCACACCTGTGGAGCAAATTTTGCACCCAGTAGACCATGCCTGGTGACGGAAACAGCATGGCCTACTCGTATGTTCATATTGTGTTAGCTTTACATTTGCCTGGAGTTACTGTAGGCTACTATTTAAGCATTTTTGCTTTAATGTTCAGTGCTTAACCGTTGCTAGGGTTTCACAGCCAAGTTCTAACGTTGCAAGGGAAATTCGAGATCACAAAAGCCTCAAAGATATTAGGTGTTGTTTAGGTAGTCCTGGCAAAAGTGGCTAGGCCCACACACATCTGGTGGCGAGCCTGGCACAACCATTAGTAATAAAGTTAAGTTGCATTCCTGTTCAGGCCGCACGAGAGGGGGTGCAGCCGATGCGCCGCTCTGGGGCCCATAAGAGTCTAGGGGGCCCCATGAACCCCAATGTTCAAAATTGAAAAGGGCAACTATGCACAATGTTTTTATTGTTATAACTTTATTCATACAATCTTGTGCAAATTAATTGGCTAAAGTTGTGGTTTTAGTCGATATACAATGTATCGCCATTTCTTTAGATGTGTGGTTGGGATTATCTCAATTGCTGCTGTTTCATTGTTAACCCAACGCATTATGTAATGCGTAAGATGGCGGAATTATCGAAAAATATTTTTATGACGTTACATAGCACTTTAATCAGCTCAATAGTGTTATAGAATGAAGACAGTTCTTTCTTTCTTTTGTGTGTAGTTGAGAGCAGGGGTGGATATGGGGGAAGGCGAACAAGGCTGTCGTCTTGGGGCCCCGTTTTTTAGACATGTCGCGGGGCCCCTCTTTGAGACTTTAGCACTTATTTTTGCATTGTTTTGTTTAAGCTGATGAACCACTCTGGAGCCGCAAGCTCTGGAGAAAGTCGCATGTTTTTCAAAATAAAGCAAAAATCTGTGCCTAAGGGGGCCCTTGAACAACTTTAATATGTAGGCAAAGAACAATATAAAATTCAATAACAAACAACTTACAATGTGAAATGTGAAATGGACTTTCACGCAGAAGCAAATTTCCAGACAAGATGAAAAATTCAAATTGCTTTCAGCAAGTAAAATTTTTGTGTGGCATGTGTAAAATATAGGAGCCCTTTTTTGATGTAACGTGAACCAGAGATGAGCGGACTGTCATATTTTGCGATCCAGATCCAGTCCTGATTTTTAAAAACTCAGTCCAAGTCCAACCACAGTCCAAAATATTTTTCAAGGTTAAAGTCGAAGTCCAAAATATTTGAAAAATGCAACCTTTTCACAACAAAAATGCCTCATTTCTTTTCCATTAACTCAGTCCAAATCCGGCCCGGGTTTTAAATTTTGAAGCGATTTACAGTCCGGATCCAATCCAAATTCAACAAAATTTGCTATAGTCCGGATCCAGTCCAATCCAAGTCCAGTCCGATGCTCATCTCTGACGTGAACAAATATAGGGGCAACGGGCCCTTTTTCAAGACCATATATTGTGCAAATGACATATCACAATCAAGTCTAATACCCACCCCTGGTTGAGAGTTGTACATGTTGGTATTTCTATGATTTCTAATGGCAGACGTCACACCTAGGAATCAGAGTTGCACTGTTACGCTTTCTTAACACTGAAATTATACCCAAACAGCCTTTGCAAAAAGTGTGCTAAGAAGACGAGTTTTGATTTACAGAAGGATTTGGTGCATGCTGAGTTTACAGAAGTTCAAGTACTGTGTGACGCCGCCCACCGGAGGCCGGTAGGAAAGCTAAGAATGTGCAAAAAATAGTCTAAATATTGGACTGTAGAAAACCGGAAGGAGTGCTGTTTTCAGATGAAAGTCATTTTTTGTTCCAGTGAAACACAGCAGATTTATTAGGATCAGGAATCGTGAGCAATTGAGTCCTGCCCATTGCAATGAGCTACTAAAAGAAACCAAAACGATGTTCTGGGGCAGTTTCAGTTTGTCAGTCGTAGCTTCACTTATGCCAATTGAGAGTATGATGAATTTATGCAAATACATTGAAGTAATTGAGAGAAAAGTCATTCCAGATATGAGAAAGGCATTTCCAGATGGTGGAGGAAAATACCAGGATATTGTCCCTTGTCTTTCATCTGAAACAGTGAAGACGATTTTCAGGAAGCAAAATTTAATGTGATAGATTGGCCTGGAAACTCGCCAGATCTTAACCCCATTGAGAATTTAAGAACAGTAAGAAAATCCCGGTTACAAAAATTCGATTGCACCCCCATGACCAAGGTAAAAGAGGTCATCATTCAAGTATGGCTTCCAGGCTTGCGGAGTCGGAGGTAAATTGTCTGACTCCAACCAGTGGCGTAGCAAGGGGGGGGGC
>JGI24158J21664_10003092_pt1 | contig 20638 bp, 16 predicted proteins | sample Ectturendosymbi3_FD_21664 | JGI IMG/M metagenome (IMG submission 21664) | reverse complement strand
GTTCTGTCTTCAATGCAGTTGCAAACAGTGTCTGTAACCCTGTGATTCCGCCGGCTTCAATGCCTCGTACTATGCTCTGTTTTGTCTGTTTTTATCAACCCGCGTTCTGCAGAGTGTGTGTGATCATACTGTGGATTTCGTGTCTGCTCATAAACAAATAAATTAAATTAAATTACTCCTGTTAATGATATTTATCCTGTTGTTTGTGAACATTGTGTTGAATAGATTGTGGGTGAAGTATGTCTCCATGGAAATCTCAACTTGACAGCTGTATCATGGCTAAAGCTGCCTATAACACGGCAGCACCAGAAAGTATTTTAATATATATTTAGGCCTGGGGTATTTTGAGCTTTATTTGCTTGAATTAATAAGGTATTTTCAGCTTCTTTATTTGCTTGGATACAGCATAGGTGCAATATATTTAAGTTTAGTCAAGTATTTTTGTGGTTTGTAGTGAAGCAGCTTAGGTGAGGTGGTAGAAATTTTTTCACATTTAGCATGTTCTAGAAGTAACACTTTCATTGCCAAGCTGTTTGATAATCAACAGCCACAGGGTGCCAAATGGTTTTGGCATGTTTTTTTACAATTTTTATTTGTTGAAAATATAGTGAAGTAAGTGTCAACATGCTAAAAAAACAAATAACCACACAACATTTTTGAAAATAGTTTGTCATTTTTGAAGTTTTTTAAAACTGCATGTAAAGGTTGGCTGCATTAATCAACCAGGGACTGTATGATGGGGATAAATAAGAAAATTATTTATCAAGCAATTTGGATGCAATAAGTGAAACTTGCTGGTATCATGGATGTATTAACTAAATTATATTGTGAGTATGTAAATTTCAATGAGATGAGTATTACTTCATTTCAGTAATGAGATTCAGCATCTTGGGCTTAATGGCTACAGAACAGAGCACATTTCATGCTCAACTTCAAGGTTTTTAACATTGTGATGACATTTTGTTTTTTGTTTGGCCCTTGTTACTAATTTTTGCTTTTATGTAGATGTTAGACATAAGGTTTGAGAGGGCAAAATGCACTTTTAGGGAAGCAAGATTTGTGTTTTTATCATTCGTTTAAAAAAATTTTTTCTAGGCACATTAAAATTTGGGCAGGCACTGCCCTCAAATGCCCCCTCATGGCTACGGGCCGGCCTGCTTCTAGTGTCACTGTGTTGACCCACAACTGATGCCTGCTGCTGCATGCTTTTCTTTGCTAGAATTTCATATTTTTATACTGATGCAAAGAATATTGTAATATTTTTGTTGCCTTCTGAAACTGGTTCCATGATTTGTGGCAAAAAATCTTCAAATCTGAAATTTCCTCTGGCTTAGCACAGTATGAGGCTGACTTGAACCGAGGCTCTCATTGAATTGCTTGCTCTGGATAAAGTGTATTTGCACAAGAAAAATTATAATATAACCTTTTAGGTATACCAATATTGTTTTGTTTTATTTACTGATTTTGCCCACTCCTGGCCTAGAAAGATCTTACCGGTGGAGCTCTAATTGCAGATACAAGAAAGGAGATGGTAGAGTTTTTGCTGGAAAGGAAATTGACCCCACATCTTATTTACGTTGGACAGAAGAAAAATCAATATTGCAAGAATATGGTAGAGATAATGACAATGTTGTATCGTACTACGACATTTTGGAAAATGAGGTGTGTTTAAGTTAGTTTAGTTAATAAGAAGATTCTTAGAGTTGTCATTGTTGATACATATTCGATAAAAGAATGTGTTTAATGTATAAGATTAATGACTTCGTTTTAGAGCATTTAAATTGCTACTATTTCACCGTTGACCTAGGACATTTAGTAGGCAATAAATACAGGGCACGGTGATAGCTCAGTGGCAGAGTGTCAGCCACTCAATGGGAAGGTTGGGTGTTCGATCTAAGGCCACTGAGTCAAGCGCGGTGGCGCTCCTCGGGAAAGAGTGTTCACCTTAACCGCCCCGTCACGAAGCAAATTTCCAATTGCTGTCACCCAAATCAAATTAAACAAATACATTTGCGCCTAGTTCCAACAAACAATTGGTACGACAAAAAGTAGCAGAATTTTAAGATGTTTAGAAGTAGCCTAGTAACTCTAGGCAGCAACGAAATAATTTGATTTGGGTGTCGGTGATAGAACGGCACGCGTAAATGCAAGGTTGAGACAATGCTTGTAAAAACAAAAAAAAAACAAAATGCACGAAAAATGAATGCAAAGGTACACTTCAACCAGCCAGCGACAAAAAGACGTCTGAAGGTTGATTTGCAGTACTACAGACATCTTATACTTATTAATATTAACCTGCCTTATTATTTACCAAATTTACTAAGAAGATCAACGGTTCCGAAACTGTTTCCACCCTTAGGCTAGTGCAGAAATATAGATATTTTTCAGCAATTAGTACACTTTCATGCACCAAACAATATTTTATTGAGGGCCGGTCCGCAACACAATGCCAGGCTTACACTGTCCCGTAGAGCAAATAAGGCTGCCGACCCTTGGCATACATGAACACGATTACCTCCAGATTTTTACCGCGAGTTCCCAAACGCACATCATTATCGATCGATGTACGTTTAACCTACGATGCAATGGCAATGCTGTCAATTTGCTCTTGATTACAAAACTCAGTTTTGAGCACTGGCATTTGTTTACATAGCTCTTGTTGCATCTTGGGCAAGATGTCCGGCGATTAGACGATTACTGATGTTCAGGTTGTATGTTGCGAAGTACCAAAATAAGTTTTGACGTTTTTGATTGAACTAATGTAACATTTTTGGATACGTGTGTGCGAAGGTGATCGCTGATCAGTACCTGTGGATCATACTTTTCAGAACGGCAATAAAGTCATATTAATGGACTTGTGTGATGGCACTATTGAGCAGGTTAGTGAACTTTGTTTATTTGTACCGCGCTTCACTGCTGTAGCTTTGTCCAACATAAGAACATTTCTTGTAAAGCAGCAAATCACCAAATAGAGAAAACAAAAAGGGCGCAGTTGTATCCATTCTGATCAGAGCAAAACAAGGTGACTGTACCAAGTCGTGATCGAAGTCACAAAGGAAAAAAAAAACTTAGTGTAAATGGAATCCTGCTGACGTTTCAAAAACATAAGTTTGCCAGCGCCAACAAAGATTATTGTACGAGTCCCATTCCTTTTTACGGTTGATCACGCTACGTAGTAGTTTAAGTTGAGCCATGAGTAAAATGGCACGCTTTCTGCAATGTCAGGCAGACATAGAAATTGATTATGTTGTTGTAGTTAGGAATACCTGAGATATGTGCGTAAGTAAAAATTAACGGCGAATACAAATGCATTATTTTTTATCTGCTATCACTTCGTTTCGAAGTGTGATCCATGAGATTTAGAGCTATCAGGTACCTCAGGGTCGTTATTTAATCTAGACTTCTGTTGAGTGCTACTTTGAGAAAGTAGTTTTATTACAGTTTAATGACTTCTAGCTCCAACTTCAAGTTGGTAAACAAGATTGAAGTCGCCAGGCACATGTGTGAATAGCATCAGAATTATTAATAACCTTGTTTGCGCTGAAATCGTGAATTTTTTAACGGGCTCGCCGACTGAATTTGGAAGGTCGGCTTATTAATTAGTGTGCGTAACTTGTTGACATCTCTCAATATGAACAGCTATGAGTGGAAAGAATATTTCATTATTTAAATTTTTTAGTGTAGTTCAAGTTTAGTAAATTACAGAACATATTCAAACTGCGTTTTAAAAAAGACACAAGACTACTGTTGTTGCAGACATAGATGCATTCTTACTTGTAAATCGTCGCTAGGTGTGCGTGCGCTCTAACTTCAGGTATTGATTTGTTGGGTGGACGTCCAATAGTGCAGAAACTGGAAAATTTCTGATGAAACCGCATTTCAAGCAAAAAAATGTTTTTTTGCCAGTATGTAAGGAGACCCAGGATATCTTCAGTGCAAGAAATAACTTCAAAGCTTGCTGTACCGCATTCTGTAGTTGTCTATCCAATGAAATTTGTGACATTTTACAGCTTTGTCAGCAGTGTTGGACATAAAGTGTCTATTTATAATTGCGACAAAATACAATGTGGTTTTTAGGTGACTTTTTAGCGTGTGGAACAGCAACACTTTACCTAACTAACTTTAGTATACCATTGTAGATGTGCAGGACATTTCCTGCTTAAAGTTTTTTGAATATTTTTTTGATCTCCTAAAGTCCTATAAATCTATTTTAATTCCATGTTCACGAAAGTTCGATTTGGGAAATGATTTGATAGCCTTGATGTAGGTGATTGTTGAGCTGCTGAAACTTACCAGTGCTGAATATCTAAAACTACGTTTTGCCACTGTCCAAATAGTCCTTCTGTCTATCAGGATTAGCTTAAAAGCAAGCCAGCTTGTTATTAGAGCATTTAATCTACACTCTATTATAATTATAAAAGCATCGTATGTTTTCTACTTGCGACGTGTGCAGAACACAGGTGTACTTTGTGTAATGTGCTCAAAGACGAATTGCGTTTTGAATTGCAGCGTAGTTGCTTGTGTTTCTACTGTGAGCGAGTCTCTGAGATAGTGTCCGATAAATATGTGCTTTGGAGTGAGCTTAAATAGTTTTTGACATAACTTCGATTTGTTGAAAACTCGTTTCTTTTTTTTTTTTTACTAGTTTGTGTGTGACTCGGAGCTGATACCCCTTACTAGTGATGACGGGCAGCCTGTGTCACCGAGGAAATATTTTAGTATAACACACTTGCAAGTACTCGAACAGTGTACCACGGGAATGAAATATTTGCACGGTGAATGTGCTATCAGTAAGTTAATGTGGCTGCCTCGGTTTCTTGCGGAGTTGTTGTTGAGGTAATGCTCTTGTACATGCGTTCACGTTATTTTTTTGATAAATCCTTGCCATAGTTTCAGCAGGTTTCATGTCTTGCTTTACTTTTTTGCTTAGGGTTTTTCTGCAACCTTGTATGAAAAGCGAACGTGTCGCGTGTAAAAAAATTTCGGTCAGCAACATATATCGATCTCCCAAGGCGTCCAAGTTGTGTGCATTCACTTAAGACACGTTTAAATCTGCGACTGCGACATTTCAAGCAGTTTTATTTTGTCTCTAAATCTGATGTTGTGAAAAAGTTCCCTCACCACGAGGTTACGCCAAGAAACCTGTTGAAATCGAGGTCGAATCCTTGATATCGACTGCTTGAAAAGCAGTGTGTGGCTATGCTGTTGCAGTTCCTCCAAATCACCTCTACAGCTACAAAGGATAAATGTACAGATTCTTTGTACTGTTTTCACAGATTCTTTTGAACTTTTTTGGGTCTGCTGTGTAAAAGACATAGACTAGAGATCTTATCTCCGAGGAACTTCTCGTACACCTTATCAGAAACATTACATGCATTGTAGCGAAACAAGTTCCTGAAACGCAGTGTTCTTTACTGATCTCATGTGAATTACCTATTTGCAGTACATGGTGATATCAAGCCGAGCAACTTTTTGCTAGTAAGAAACAAAACTACAAAGGGAACGTTGGTCAAAGTGTGCGACTTCGGCTTGAGCAGGAAGTTGGACGAGAACTCATCCGGAGTTTTTTCGCTCAGTCAAAGCAACCGCTTTTTTTCTGCTCCAGAGTGCTTTCATGGCGAGCTTAAAAAGGTGCTTTGCTTTTGGGCCGAATGCCTGCGTGTAGTCAATTGTAGTGTTATTTATTACATTTTATTCACTCTTTACCGTTTCCGTCAAGCAATGGTAACTGATTTGGTGCAAACACATAATTTAAATATAAAGCAAACTATAAAGTTAGATACACCTAATGGCCTAGCGTGGGTTTGTGTTGAGGTTACACATCGACGTTACAGACGCTGACAGCGGGCTGGAGATACTGAGAATGGGTCTTTCCACCACTCGACAAAACGTGAAAATCATTAATTTAATTGATAGCACTACCTCAAGTTATTTTTGGCCTTTGTCTCGCATGTTTTCAGTCCTAAGGTAGCTGCATTACACTGTGCAATCTGTTGGTGTCCTTGTTCTACATTTTTTACTTCTGTGCGACCCACGTGCAGTAGAAGCCAGTCAGCTGACGTCATCAAAGAGCGAAACATTGGCATGTTGTGATATTGGCACGGAGAGCTAACATTGGACCAGTGTAGTACACTCGCGTCGGCAACAACGCTTGTGATGACGCTGACCATTCTCTGGTCTTTTCCACTGTCTGAGCTGTTGGCGCTCCGAAACATCACAAACTCGCATTCCATGCAATGCTACAATGAAGACCTGTGACGAGTAGAAACAGCATTTTTGGTTTCCGGAACATGCTTTTAGGCAGTGAGCGAGGCCATATATTCGGGCCACTGGCCTCAACAGCCGCTTGAACTCTGCTTCCCTTCATGACAAAACCACTGCGGCGCCGGTGTGGTCGCCCACACGAACAGTGCTGAACCAAACCTCAAGAGACATATTTTGCTTCACAGAAGCAATAATTTCAAAAACACCCGTTGCTTCCAACAAGCATCGGAGCGGTCTGTGCTCACCAACCCAGACAGTTTCCAACGTGGTTCACATTCGTCGTTTGCATAAACAGGGTTGCGGAGTCGCGATGTGGTCGGAGTTTTTTTGTCCGACCCGGACTCCGAAGTCCAGTGGGATCATATTTTACATCACACTCCTAAGTTGGGAATTCCTTTTGAAATAGTGCAATTTCTTTTGAAACTTTTGTTAAAACATAATTCATGGTGTGTAACACGATTTCCATTGATTGCTAGTCGCTACGAAATTGTTGACAGCCAAACTTCATTAACTTTGGAGTCGGAGTCGGAAATTTTGTAAAGGTCGGAATCGGACATTTTACCTCCGACTCCGCAACCCTGTGTATAAGGGAAGAATCAAGTAGGTCGTTGGTATTTTGCCAGGAAGGTCTGTTCTTTAAAATCTTCATGCGGTGCCTAAGTGCGGTCAAACGGCCACCGTTGGCCAGATAGATGGATCATTTTTCGGAGCTCTACGCTAAACCAAGACCAACCAGCAATCGCCGCCATCACTTGCTCACCTCTCTCACAAGGGATAGATAACCATCCGAAAAATAGGGAGCTTTGCTCTGCTATTGAGATTTATTTGGCTGTGCCAGAAAAAGTGCAAATTTCCCTGGAATCTAACTTTGATTTACCGCGAGCTGTCGGGAAGTTTTTTTAACATAACTTCCACTATTAAGTTTTGCATGAGCTGCATCAAAGAAGAATTATTAATATTTGAGACTTGATGCATCAGCTGTCATATAGCTCTTATCCACCTCCCTCGTTTTACATTTCAAACTACTTGTTTGTCAGCGCCGATGTTGGAAACGACCCGTAACCTACGATTAAGCGCAGACAAAGCGCAAGGTGGTCAAGAAAACCAACTCCTCTGACACACAGAACGCAACAGGAGGACACAGAAATTGAATGAAATAGAGTACATGTCACGGTAGCATTAACGAATAAAGACATGTCACTCGATAATGAGTTTACGAACTAGGCGTCATGCTGCCGCAATCTTCGCAAAAAATAGCTAGGTTATTGGCCGAAAGATACCTTACCGAACGTTACTTTGGTGTTAAAGCACTAACATTACAATTTAAAGGACAACAAACGTATACGTCTACTAGTTTCGCATTCGCAGGCAAGCAATCGCTTGTCACTGCACTACTTTACTATAAACTGAGCTTACATTCTATCCACGTAAAGTCAACTTTACGCTAGTGACGTGACAGGTTGTTCACGAACGCAAAAAAACAGTGTTCTGGAACATTCAGTTCAGAGGCGACTCCAGGTCAAACGCGTCACTCGGGGTCAACACGCCATTTATACCAGGGCCACTGACAGAATGCAACCGTTCGAGGCTTGCATCATTGAAATTTCCATTGCTTTTATTCTGGCTAGCACAGGGGTCGGGAACCTTTTTGGCTAGGGGAGCCATAAAACCTACATATTTTTAATTGTATTTCCGTGAGAGCCATTTAATATTTTTCTACACTTAATGCAACTAACTTACTAACTGACGTGTGCATTTTTAAGCAAAATCAACAATTTTAACAACAAATTTAAAGCAGCTGCCACCTTCAATCGACCTAGTTTTAGAACATGGAGCAAGTCACACCTTGCATTGCGGGCAAAAGGCATCGTCTACAAAGCTTGCATACTAGGTTCTCTCCTTTGCACCTCCGATACTTGGCAAACATACGTGCTGCGGGAAGGGAAAATATGCGATTTTCGCTTGCGATGCATGCCTCTGCAATAAATGCGCTGCCATATGGAGGGACAAGGTCAGGAAAGAGGTATCTTGCAGCGCACCAGCTGTAGCTCCTTGTTTAGTTAACTCAAAATAAAGCGCTTGCGCTGACCAGGTCACGCCGTCTGTTGTTTATCTAGTGGTTTGCCCGGAAATATTTTCTATGAGGAACTGAGCTCCGGCACCCAAAGTGTTGGTCTCCTTCATTTTCGGGACGTTGTGAAGAAGGGTCTGCATCATTGAAAATCTCAACTTACTCCGTCTCGGATTCATGTGCTGAGAATCATCTGGTGTGCATCTCCCCACCGAGGTTGCCTGGAGACCTAATCTCACCCTTCTCAAAGTGATCATGCTTTCTCGTAAATTTTACGCCCATACGACTACTACTTGACTAAACTGAATGCTTGAAGTTAAACTATAGACTCCGTTGCCGGCCTGGTAACTTAAATTGCTTCTACATACAAGCAGGATTAGTAAATGCTTAAGCTCCATTACATCGAGGCGTTTGTTTTGTTTCGGTGGAAAAACCCGAAAAAGTTATTCTTCCAAAGTTTTTTTTCCGTATCAAGCACAAACCCATGTCTGCTATATGGTGAATAGCTCTCAAAAGGGGTATCGAGCTGTGGCTTCTTCGGTTTTAAAAGGCCAAGCAAAGACAGCGACTAGTAAGCCACAAACAACTCACATTTTAACTGAAATAGTGAAATGCAAAATCGGAATGGAATGGTATGAAATGTGTTGGCCACAAGAACGCTCACACCTACGTGGTGTGTCGTAACGTAATAACTAATAAGATGTAAAAATTTTGGAACAGCATCAACTACACCAAAGTTGTCTGTGTCTGTTGCCACGAAGGAACCATTACTTTTAAAATTACGGTCTGTGTGGATTTTTCGCAAATACTTTTTTAACAATGTTGGTGGCGATATATAAATCCAATTGGCTTTTTTGTAATACTTGATATGAACTGCTGCGTGTATTATCGTGCTTAAATGGTGCTAACATTTCCTAAAAGATCACTGATCAGTCGATGTTGTCTTTTAAAGAGTCGAGAACCTGTTCAGAGTGTTATCTATATGAAGTCTAAGAAAGCAAATAAATGAATGAAAGGCTTTAAATTTCAAAGTTTTTGGTGTTTTTTCATTTTTTTAGCGTCGATCTGCCGATATTTATTCACTTGGAATTCTTTTTTACTACGTGCTCACGAATGGAAAGTATCCATTCAACAACAGAGTAGAAACTAATAAGGAAGAACCTTTTTCGTTTACACACCTTCGTCAAAGCTACGAAGGAGGTAAGTTGCAATCAAAATGTAGTAATTGCAAACTTTTTTGTATGCACAGCACAAAATTTTTCGGTATCTTTGTTGTCGGTATGTCTTCCATCAAGTAAATACTCTTTGAAATAATGATCAAGAGCGCAGTCTGAAGCCAAACGTTTTCAATTAAATCTTTGTTATTGCTGACCAATCGATGTCTGTGTTGCTCAAAGTCATGAAAACCTTCACGAAAGAATCTGTTTTGGTACGATTTTTTTATTTTAATGTGCGTGTGCGCAGATCTGAGTTTCAAGACCAAAATGTCGGCTCCAGTAGCATTTACGCAAATAATTTGCTTTTTTCTAGCAGTCAGAAGTCACTGTTGCCAGAAATTTGAAAAAGGGCACAAGGGTCATTTGCTCCTGCCTGAAAGGAAAATTGCCTATGTGCAGATATACAAACAAAAAATGTTTTTAAGAAGGTGTTTCCAAGAGCCGGAGTCAAGTTAACAGTTTTCTGTTTAATTGCCCGGCTTGCTTATTGTTTTGAAAACGATAGACCCGATTCCTAGAATTAATGAACAAACAGAAAATTGCGATTAACAATTCCAAACTTTGTTAGAACGAGCAAAATAAGTACTGTAACTTACTTACTGTACGATTCTGTAACATTTTTAGTCAAGTCAACCCATTCGTGGTCTAGTGAACGGCTCATGGCTTGGTCAACCCATTCACGGCCTAGATAACCCATACTCATGGTCTAGTCAACCCATACTCATGGTCTAGTCAACCCATACTCATGGTCTGGTCAACACATACTCTTGGTCTGGTCAGCCCACTCGCGGTCTAATTTTCTAGTCAACCCACTCGCAAGCGCAGCGCTCTGTTGATATTAACTATTGATGACAGTCACAACCCCGCCAAAGTCTAAGCGCCGATGCCTGGAGCCAAAACATTCCATACGATGACCGGACACCTAAGAGCTGACTTGGGGAACTCTACCATTTAGACCCATATGCAGGTTTGGCAGGTTGAAGAGCTACTTGACCGCGTCGTTTACCTAGACTAAGCGTTGTACTCACTACTTCGGGTTAAGTTTGGTGCAAGCAGCTGGCAATATCAGTGTATTCCTTTCTATTTTGGGGAGAGTGCGGTTGCGGTTCCATACCTCTCAAACCCTTCAAACTGTCGCACTGCCCGCGGTGTAGAGAAGCTATGAGTGTTCGAGAATGAATTGAGATCATTTACTTAACGCAAAACTCCTTTATGACATGCCATTTGTCTGTGCGGCGCTGTTGAGGCTTACTTAGAATTTCTTTATCTGCACTGTGCGGCGCTGTTGAGGCTTAATTAGAATTTCTTTATCTGCAAAGTTGAAAGTAGCAAGACTGAATGCGCCTTCTACAAACCCCAGAAAACTTTTAGTTGAATGAACCCACCGCTATGTGCATAAAACAAAACACTTGGATCGTGTGCTACCTAGTTTTACATCAATCATGTTGCTATTTACTGTGAAGTAGAATCTGCGGCGCTAACCCTTTTCTAGTTTTGACATTGCAAATCGATGCCCGCAAATTATGCTGCTTACTTTCGGCTAGAACCTTGCCCAACGTATTGCCACGCCCCGTTCCTTTTGAGTATGAGAGAGGGAAGTGCGGTTTCCTGATCAGTGATGACTGCGTGGCTCAGTGAGCTTATCTCCTGCCCGGGCTCGTTTTGGAACTTTTTCAAAGCGGCCCTTCTCTCAGAGGTTCTGCCACACACACACTGAACTACATTGACATTTAATTATCAGTACACTAATAATAAACAAAGCCATCTCAGTTAACGTGCATCTCCCTGAGCTTTCCGTTTTCAATATTCTCCAAGTTTGTGAAAACGATTTTTATGTTTTGACATGCGCACTCAAGTTTCACTCATGCCGTGCGTTCTACTGTTTTGCCATAATTGAGTTTCACCAGATTTGCGTCAGATTTGGTTATTTGCGTCAAGCAGCTGGCTTGACGAAGGAACAAGCGGTGTGCGCAGTTCACCTCATTAAGAGAATGATCAGGAAAAAGCAAGAGGACAGGCTTAACATTGAAGAAGTTGCCTCTCACCCTCTGTTTTGGACACCGAGGAAGAAAATAGATTTTTACAAGGTTTGTGTTGTAAATGTTCCGGTGAAACATAGTTTTGGCAGAGTTTGTGTCTGTCCAACGCAGCTCTTAACTGCTGGTTCGGGTGACTGAGGTTAGTGCCAATAAACATTTGGAGGATTGAAGTTTTGGTGGAGTCTCGTGTTTACTGTTGAATTTCTTAGCTATGTACTGTGAGCAATATCTTGGCGACATCGCAAATACAAGATACAAGTTGGGTCTATCAATTACTTTAGCATTTGGGTGTAGTTGATAAGAACTTTGCAAGCACCATACTTATAGATATAGCAACGTGAACGATTTGCCCCACTTGCAGTTTACATCTTCTAGACGAGATGATGAGATTCCTAGTCTACACATGCACCCTCCTCAGGATTTATGTCTTATCGACGTCAGTTAAAAATTCACCTCAGAATAAAAATTTTTATTAATTTTTTACGCAAAGAACCACGAAATGCAGATAAGCTGGCGACTTTAAGTCTAAAAATCCGTGGTCGCTGTCATCGTTAAAACTCATTACTTTTTAGCACCGGAGTTTTGTGAAATGTCTAAATATTCGTCTCTACTCCCTGTCCACACCGGTATGACCAGTCACTCTGGTTGAAGCTTGCTACACAACTGTGCTTGTTTGTTTTTTAACGTGACCGACCTAAAGCAGGGTCTCAAACTTTTTTGTCAGAGGGCAACATAAGCTACAACACGGTTCAAGGGCCGGACATCTTACAAAATGTGATTTGTTTTGGGATATGTTATAATCTACCAAATCAACAAACTTTCTTAAATATATTGTATTTTCATTATTGACAAATGGCCTGGTGTGCCGGATGAAATTGCTTCGCGGACCGGATTTGGCCCGCGATCCGTAGTTTGGAGACTCCTGACCTAAAGTACAGGCACTCTTTTCCTGCCTGGTCATTGAAACATCCCAAGTGTCTGTATTGGAGCTTTATAGCTGTCAAGCAAATTGAAGTCCTTTTGGCAGTTCCTATTTTGTTTATTTGCAGACGTTTCGGCTGCCTATGCATGTGGGCTTCTTCGGGCCAGTGTTTCAAATACATNCGAAGATTCAAAGTGCGACTAGCACAAAACAATGGGTAACGTGATGTACAACAGCATGGAGCCAAACAGACAACATGTAAAGATAATTGAGTGAGGCTTAGCTAAGCACTTATGGGGGAAAGCCGTGTGTGGCATATGAAAGATGTAATTGAACGATCAATTAAAAACAAACCAACGTAGAATGCCTGGAAAATGCGGAGTGTTCAGCAAATCACTAACAAAGGCATAAATGCATGTTATTTAGCAGATCATTAGTGCAATGCCCAGTGACCATTTCAGGAAACGACATACTTATTGGAAAGAACTACGTTACTAGTCGTCTCTCCGTTCAATTTTCTGTGTTCAACTACTAATGTCCTAATTTTTGCTTCGCAGGCAATCCACTCCTACCTGATCCATAAATCAGGTTACAACTTGTCTCGATTCGACAAAGATCTATTGATTGATGATGCTGAAGGCACAGACCAGATAAAGGTGACGCCAGATCGTCTTCCTAAAGAAATTTTCCACGACGCTCGGCACAAGGATGTCGCCAAAGGATGCAAAAACGTGCGACAACTTCTTCGCGTCATCAGAAACACGGTATGCTGATGTGATAAGGAGCAAGGCCTCCTAAATAAACAGGAGGTTCTCTAGGTCTAGGACAGTGGTCCTTAACCTGGGCTAAAATTACCCCTGGGGCTAAATTTCATCTTCCAACGGTGTAAATTTACTGAACCATCAATTGCAGCAAATATACGTTTTTATGAATCATTCTAAACTGTAAGAGTTTGTTCATTACGTATTTTTAATGCCGTGAATGAGCACCATCGAGTGCATTGAGAGTAAATCTGACAATCTTGTTTGATAAAAGAGCAAGATATGTAAAAAAGTTTAAAGACCACTGGTCTAGGAGGCCTTGCAAGGAGTGCGACGAAAGAGCTATTCGCATCAAATGCATGCCTAAAATCTAGTGTTGCTACGTTAACCCGTAGAAGTAAGCGGCAGACAACCGCGAGCTCAGAAAACTGGCCGTAGTGTCTGGCCAAGCTCAAAAGTTGAGCGCACATTTTTTCCATTTTTGATCAATGTTTCGTCGATGGCGGACTTTTCTTCTGTGGATTCATACCCGAACACGAGTTTTTAAATTCCTTTCACCGCTCCATATATGATGACAGCCGATTGCTGGCTAGTTTATGTGGTCAAGACATTTTTTAACTCGCAAATCAAAAGATTGCAACGTTTTAAGAATATTTTGTTGTCACTGTTTCTTCTCTGAACAATGAAATATACATTTACATTCAAAATGAGCAAAAAAACAAGCATCTGAGCGTTTAACCGACCTTGCATAATGATATGTTTCATGCATCTGCTTCGCTTTGGCAAATTTCAACTTACCGCAAACTTTTAACTTTTTTTTAAGAATGCAATTATGCATACTGACTGTTGCAATGAAAAAGATGTTGATAGTGTGCTTTCATACTTTATAACATGCGCACGCGCAGTTCCCAATCGCTTGCATGCACCTTTTATGATCGTACTTGAGATAAAAGTAGGGCTCTAAAGCAAGCTGTATCACAGCTTCTTTGGTGGCATTAACAACACCGGAAGAAGGTCCATATGAAACCTAAAAATGGTGCATGCGGATGGTTGCAGCTTATTCGAAATGCCTGAATGTGTAAGGTTTTCGTTGCTTTGTGGTTGCAGCTTTCTTTTGTCACAAATGCATGCGTTCGAGAGTGACCTCGAGTAACTTCTGCTTGATTTGCAGGACGCCCACTTGCTTGACGCAACTACACCTAAAAGGTTGAGATCGATTCTGGGTGTTCGAGGCATAAATGTTGACTGGAATGTGTTTCTATTGAAGTTTACCAGCCCCTACCCTCAGCTACTGATGCACCTCTACGAAAGAATGAGGCACGCCAAATTGGTTGGCGACTTTTATCCGCTGTGAGTTTTTTATGCTTATGGCAGTTAAAACAGTGGTTTATTCAAAAATATTTGCGGATCCGTGGGTTTGTAAGAATCTACGGACTTTTCACACGACAGTTGAAAACTTAATAAAAAGAAAGGTAGGTCGACCTAAGCAGCACTTGCCTCATGCAGATGTTTCATTAGCAAAGGACGACAAATTTTCATTATACTGGCTTTGTACGCCCTTTGGAGTGTCACGTATGGTCTGCGCGATCCATTTCCGCATACTTTGCGGCGTGGGTCTCGCGGCTACCTTCGCTGTGAAAACTGCGTGAACCTTTTCCATGCACACATCCATTAACACCGATCACAAGGCTGGGCAGGCCGCAAGTACCGCTATCCAGGCCAAGCCTTCGGTGTGGCCCGACCGCGATTGAACCCAGCCTTCCATTTTGGTGGCGCGCTTTATCCCACTGTGCCGCTTAACAGGTAAATAGCAGATGATGAAGCTATTGATCCTACAAAATACGCCAACAAACTGTGAAATAACTGCAATATAGAAATAAATATATAAAAATATCTGAATAAATAACTCCAAAAAGTGCAGCTGTAAACTGTAAAACAAATAAAATAATTGTGAAAGTTTGTCACCCAGCTGGTAAGCTACAGGACTTCATCAGCTTTTGCAAAAACTCCAGGTTGGGAGCAGTTCGAGCAAAATCGTCATCGAGCAGTTCTTAATGTTATCTACCTACATTTCAATGACAAGATGGACGTGACAAATCGGGAAGATTGTATTCATTTCTATTTGGATGGGGGTTGTGTGTATGAAACTAACTGTTGAATTAGACTTGAATTGATGGTGACTGAGTAAAATGGATGCCAGTCAATGAGGACTATGGCAAGCTTTTCCTCTGGGGAGGTCGGCGGGGTCAGCAACCCTGGAACTCGAAAGATCTCATGTTTTTTATCAATCTCTGATAGTCTGCCTCTTCCACACCAAGACGGGACCAAGCAAGAGCGGAGATGCAATCACGCTACCTGGGCTGCCTTCCTGTGGGTGCAGCCAGCAGGACTCGCCTCGCTGATCTTTCCTGGGACATTCTGGTAACGTGGCCATCGCAGCTGAGATTTATCTATTCGTAAGAGAAGTGTCTCGACGTTCAGGGCTTTCTGAATTTCACAGCTGCGCACTGGAAGAGTTTAGAGCAGAAAAAGTGAAAAAGAACCAATCACTTAGAGAGCTTACAGCATTTGCTGCAGTTAACACCACTGAGCTGAATAATTATGATGAACACCTTTCATTACAATACAGAGGTTGCATGACAAAAGAAACAAGGAAGAAATCCCGAACTTACATTATCAATCAGGCTAAGACCACCAAAGCATGTGTAGAAACTGTGACAGAAACCTGCTATGCACGACAGACCAGTAAAGAAATAATCTCACATCTTTTCAACTAGCTGGCCAGAATCAGGAACAGACAGTCAAAAATCATTCTCAGCAGCTAGTTGAAATAAGATGCAGAAAGAAGAAATGGAGAATGGAAGACAGTAACCTATAAGAAGGCCATGTCTGGATTGGGCAATATGAATAGCTCCACTCTTCAGGCAGTTATGAAGCTAGTCGTACCATTTGTCACCCGTCTGGAGTCGAATTCCATCTAACAAGCAGTTATGGAATTTGTTACACGGCAGTTCAATGATGCCCCAAGCTATGTGGAAAGCTTATAACAAAAGTATTTTCTACAACTCTTCATACTACCCTTGAAGGTGTATAAATGAAAGAAACCTTCAACCCACATGAATGGGCATGTGGTATTTTGGTTAAAAAGTACTAACATGGCAAATCTCTCAGCAACAAACACAGCTGGAAAGCACATCACTCAACAATTGACAACAATGGCAGAGGAATGTGAGAGCTTGGCTGTGGAAACTTACAACTGTCCAGTGTCCAGGCTTAACATCAGCATCATTTGACATTGAACATCATTGGCCTAAGTATGAGATTATTCTTGAAGTAACCTGACTGGCCAAGCAATCCCTGCGCAAACGCGATCTGATGGACATCAGTGATGATCCTTTGCCTGTAGAACAGCTATGGTGAATTATGAGCATGGTATAACAAACGGTGGACCCTATTGTGGGATAGCCATTTTGTGGAATAAAAAGTTAAAAACAAAGACATTTGTGAATGAAGACAAAAGTATTGTTAGAGTGGAAGTACGTTTAGAAAAACGTCATTGAATATTGTAAATGTGTACGTGCCTTACCGTTGTGAAGCTAATTATGATCACCACCTGATGTACCTAAGTAAGGTTTGAACACTGTGTGATGAAGTTTATAGCACAAATATTTTCACAGTGAGTGGCGTCATTGCCTGTCCCAACAGCATGTTTCGTTTCTGCTCAGAGCTTGGTTTGAGTCGATCTGATGAGACCATCCTTTCCAGCTGATTCATTCACTTAGGTAAGTGATGCCCGTGGTTCAGGGATCATGCAACTGGTTGGATCGTTATGTATCCTCCAAAACTGCTCATGACTCTCTCCACAAAATTGAAGTCCTACATCTTCTCATTTTCTGTGGCCATAGACGAGTAGCAGCCATCATTAAAGCTACGAAGCTATATCATATCATCAGATGTGATAACATTCCAAAACATGAGAAAAAGTGGGTGGGAAGAAGCCACAAAGCAACAGAGACTGAACTGCCAAATGCATAGCATGAGGTGGCTCTCATAAATACCTTTGCCCAAGGAGCTTATCCAATGTGTCATCCATATGTGCAATAACGAAAAAGACATCGGCATGTTAGACCAGTTTTGCCGCAATATAATTATGGCACTCACCATGGCAGCAGGTGAAAATATATCTAAATATTAGTACACTATCCAGACATCACGTTCCTGGGTGAAATGTTTCTGTGAAGGGGATGCAGCATTGTATTGTTAGAATCTCCAATTTTGTAAGAAAGACAGTAATAAGCCCCAAAGTGCACCTATGTTTGACAATATGAGGGAAAGGCGCAAAGACTTCAAATACACGTTAAGAGCCTGTCGTAAAGCCAACGAACAGCACAAGGCAGATATACTTGCAAATTCCATGCACGACCACTCTTCCAGAAAATTCTGGTAACATCTCAAAACAGGGCATAGGTTCTATTTTTTATTTCCTAATTAATATGAAACCGTTGCTCCCATCCACAGTGGGGCGCAAACGGAAATGACGCTATTGCGGTGATGTGGAAAAAACTTGAACCACCACTGGATTCATCAAAAAACGGTAATAGTGACAACATTGTAAACCAAAATCTAAACAATCGCGAAAATTTCAAAGATGTTGGTAGTAATCTTATGTGCGACAGTTATAAGCTTGCATCCCTAATTCGCAAACAGTCCTAGACCTTGTTCTTGGTGAAAATGTTTTTTTTGCTGAGCACAGCACTTATGCTGATCCTAGCGTGTGTTTTGTATCTCAGTAACCTATTCAACGCATGGTAAAGTTCCACAACAATGCCTGAATTGCTGTGCCTATTTTCAAAAACAACAATGTTGATAATAGCGTCTATTATCAAAAATAACATTGGTGATAATTATGCCTCTTTTCAAAAGTAACAATGGTGATATAAGTGGTACTGCACACTCTAGACCGGTTTCAGTCGCAGCAACTATGTCTAAACTATTTGAACATTACAATTTATCTTGCAATTCACGATTTGTTGCCAACACTGACCTCTTCAAGTCTCAGTGGGACGAACATGTGTGTATTTTTACTCCAACAGATTGTATCATATTATGTAAAGAAATGCATGGCCGTGTTTTCAGGGTTATCAAATGCATCTAAGCATGGGCTTCAGAAGGATTTTTTCCAGGGGGAGCCAATAGGGATTTTTCCAAAATTTTTCTAGGGAGGCCAAAAAGGGGGTCAAGCCTCCCTTCCCCCCTTCCGGCACCCTTGCATCTAAGGCGTTTGACAGACTAACTACACCTTGTTGTTTACAAAACTCATTGCGCCTATGCGCATAGTTAAACTCCTGTTGAGCTGGTGTAGAAATCAGGCCATGCAACTGGGACACTTTCCTTTGAGATCCCTTCACTGTAACCAACGAGGTAAGACACGGAGTTTTGAGTCCGTATTTATTCTCTGTTTGGTCCATTATTGAGGAGCTTTCAGTACAGCTGTGCACAGCCAGAACAGGATACACTGCAGGAAATACAGCTGTGAATCACCTACTGTTTGTTGATGATTTATGTGTGTTTGGTCCCAGCCTCAGCAGTCTTCGAAGCCTTCCGAATATTTGTTCTGATTATGCTGCTGAACATGAAGTTGCATTTAACTATGACAAGAGATTCGGTGTAGTTTTCCCCCTAAAATGTTTAAACAACCTGTCATGCCAGTTGTTTCCCTGAATGGCGTAAGTGTGAAGTTTGCCGGCCAAGTCAGCCATCTTGGTGCAGGGTTTCTCAACCGGGGTCCTCGGCAACCCTTGGGGGCCACGGAGCGGTTATCCAGGGGCCACGGAGCGGTTATCCAGGGGCCACGAGCAGAGGTTTTTTGCTAACCAGCTCTGCCGTGATATTGCAAAACCCAAGTGTGACAATATTAATTATACGTCAGTTGAAGGGGGAAGGGGGCCACAAACCACGAAAGGTTGAAAACCACTGTCTTGGTGTGTTATTTCATGCCTCTCCGAAAGATGACACAGATATGCAGAGGCAAGTGGAATCACTTTATTGTGCAGCAAACAAGCTCAGAGTTGCCTTTGCTCAGTGCTTTACTGCAGTTGAAAACACTCTGTCTCATGCACATGCCATATATGCCTGCCAAGTGTGGGGCTGAAACTTCACTTCAAACGTCTGGTGCTTTTTGCAAATCTCAATTTTTCTCCAGTATCGCTCATATCACCTGTATGATGACAGCCGAATGCAACAGTTACTGGTGTCTTGTTTCGGTGTCCGTTCCGAAACAATGGGCAACGCGTACGAACTAATTCAAACCTGAAGCGCTGTGCCTAAGCATTTCTGTACCCTTGTGCTCTTTCAACAAGTGTGTTATGGATCTTGTGTGTCTGAGGCCAACACAAATGACTAAACAATTAAATTATTTAGGGTTTCACGAATCTTTGTGCAAATCCAACCGAATCGGGTTTCTTTAACTCAGCGCAGTGTTTATAAGTAAACTTATTTATGTTTTACGCGAAGATAATGAAAAGTTGGCTAAATCAGACCTTGTTATGACTACAGGTCGTTTCGTTTTGGTTTTGCCTTAAGCCTTAGAAACAAGTTGCTTGGACCAACTGTAGGAAAGTTGTTTGTATTCTTTCAACCCATTACATAACAGAAGTCGAAATTCACGGGAAGAAGTTTTTATGAATGCTTCTGTATGACCGCAACACTTCTGTGTAATCTAAGAGGCGAAAAATATAAGTTTTCAAAATCATTTGCCTATTGCTCCGTTCGCTAACTTGTTTATTGNTGGTCTAGCGGTTGCAAATGTAGCTTTCTTATTTTGTGGTCAATGACTGTGNNTTTTTCCTGCGTGTAAGGGCTGNTTTTAAGACTGGCCAATGCAATTTTACATAAGTCAAATGCAGTTATATATGTAATGATTGTCGGTTATTCTTTGTAATAAATCTTATTTATNTTGCATAGATTTTACACNTCTTATTATGACAAACGTTCACCAAAATGACCTGCTTTTAATGCGAATGTGCGGACTGGTAGTTTTCGAATGTATTTTTTAATTATCATTCGCAACGATTTAGCAATGGCTTGCCATTTTCCCAACGCAGAAATGCTGAAAACGATGGCAATAACGTCCAAGCTGCGCATAGGAGATGTCAACGTTTTGCTGCATTAATTGAGACACACACGCGATCAGTTTCCTTATGAACCAGGCCCCTGCCACTGGATACTTCATAGTTCGTTTAATGCAGATGGGCACTAATGTAAAACTATCGTGCTGCGTCCTGCTAAGACATGCCATCGTTTTGAAGGCCTTACGCGGTACAGAGCACGCGCGAGGCCTTCAAAACGAAGGCATGTCTTAGCAG
>JGI24158J21664_10003091_pt1 | contig 20644 bp, 8 predicted proteins | sample Ectturendosymbi3_FD_21664 | JGI IMG/M metagenome (IMG submission 21664) | reverse complement strand
ATTCTCGAGGACAACATTAAACGGCGCTTCGCTTTCCGCTACTCTTAATGTTCATTGAAAACTGTTTGGTTAACAATTGCTTGATAATGATCACTGCGAAAGCAAGCGTTTTCTTGTCTTTGTTGAAATTTATCGATGCCGACTGGTGAAGATATTTAACTATACGAGTCTGATAAAGCTGGGAAGTGTGTATATATTAAAAACCTTGAAGTTTAAGCTGTATACAAAACTGAAAATTGTCTCTTCTGCGGAAACTGAAGACATATTACTTCAGTTTTATGTCGTATGACGTATGGCGTAGGTAAAAGAGTCAACATGCTTTGTCATTTTCGGTATATAGTAGATGGCAGGCGCAGTTTCATACACAGATAAGTAAAGCACAAAAATGAATGTGTGGTCGGCAATCTTTAAAACGCATAAATTTAAAGAGAAATATTCTGTTTGTTTGACCCCTCACTAACTTCCCTGCGCTAGTTTCCTTACAAGATGTAATAGTATCTTGTCATTGTTCACAGAGAGGGGTATACAAAAATATAAGTTATGTTGAATTTATAAAACATGTGCACGGTTTTCATCTGCCATAACAAACCTGACTTTCTTTTCTAATTTTTACTAAATTAAACGCTCGCTCAAAGTGCCAAAAATATCATAATTGTTATTCAATAAGCAATCCAAGCATTTTATGTTTGATATTCACGGTGGATTTTTAATTATTTTTTGAAGTGAAACACCACAAAAACACACCCACGCGTTTACAAAAACGGAAGCAATTGTAAGCCAAATGCAGATATCTTTCACAAAAGTTTTTAAACCACACTTTCAATAGGAAGGCTGCATATTTTGCTGCCGAAACTGAACAGAATTCAATAATTTATCTGAACAAAAGGTACGTAATTTGCAAAGCAAAAAGTTTTTTTACTTTTACAACAAACGTTCGTAAATACAATACACAGGGCCAAGATTTTGGAACAAATTTCCCAAAAAAAGCCTGCTGTAAAAACACGGTCAATGATTTTCTGCGAAGTTTTTTACAGTGGTATGTCACGGGCTGACGAAGGCTATGTCAATTTTCTTAGGTGACTTTTATGCCCTAAGGGATATTATTGTGTTAACACCTAGAGGACATTTTTGGAATTTTGTTAACTGTTCAGACAAGTTATTTTTCAGGGCATGCCTTATTGCCTTGGTAACATTTGGACTTGAATCAAAAAGCTTTGAACAATTGTTGGTTCTCTAGACAAATTTATATGTTAATTTGTTTATTATATCGTCATGCTTCATTAACTTTGATTCTAAATTCGCTAATCACTAATATTATTACTAAATCATTTTGGTGGGTGCATTATACTCCCATCCTGATAATAATATAGAGCATTTAGGAAAATAGCCTAAACGTTTATCAATGTTGAATGGAAAATTTTGCTTTTTTGACCTGCTTGGTGATTTTAATATTAATGCTTTTTGATAAGGAACATGCAATCTATAGGTGCCCATCAGATGATCACATTACCTACAAGGTTTATGGTACAGCAAAAACCCTCACTACGTGATCATTTGTGCTGTAATGACTTCACGCATTAACTACAGCCTGGGATACTTCGTTATGATATTAGTGACCACTATTTTACCTTTTTTAGCCAAAACTGTACACAAATAAAACAAATTAGCTAAATGAATAAGATGTTACAAACAATTCCATTCAGAAATGTTTGTGATTCCCCTAGCACTTAAAGCACAAGAAAATGTTACAAGTAGCCATGAGAATCCAAATGAAGAATTCAATAGCTTTCATAAAAGTTTCAAATCCTCTGTAGATTACAATGCCCCACTAATCAATTGAGCAGGAAATTGACTAAGTTTAAAACCTTGGATATAAATAGACATGTTAATATTTATTAAAACCAAAAATGAACTTCATAAAACAGTGAATATTGGCATTGCTGCTGAGCTTCAAAACTGCAAAAATTTAACAACATTTTGAATTAATTGAAAAAGAAAAGCTGAACTCAAGCATTACCAAATCCAGCTGATTGAGTCCTCCAATAGCTCAAATGAAACTTGGCAAACTGTGAATAAAGTAGGCCTAATAAGTAAAAACTCCGCTGAGTGTTTCATACCAACTGTTCACCAAACTGTTCCAAAAGCCCCGTAAGAAAAATCTTACTAGCAAAATGTTGAAACTGAAACAAGAATAGAAAAAATGCTCCTTGTTCCTAGCCAGATTTTGGCGTTTTTGCAAGACTGCAGATGTATCCAAGTACACTAAACTAGTTTCCCTGTGACATAAATTGTGGTGTATTCACTTGCGTTACTTCTGTGGTTTACAATTATTGAAAGATAGGCATATGCAAGTTCGAATCATCGCAAAAACATGAAAGCAGAACCAAGCAAACAGGTTCCTCAGAAGCTTACCGCGTAGTTAGAGCTCGTTTTGCTAACTGCTATGATTCTGAACATTAATTGCAACAATTTCACACTAGAGCAGCGGTTCTTTAACGGGGTCCCCAGTGAAAAATATGGGGTTCTCCAGAAGGAATCCCAAAGGGTTTTCTTTTAATCTTCAAATGTGCAAACAACAACGACCACCACCAGGGCCGGCCCTAGCAGGTGCGGGACCCGGAGGTGCGGGACCCAATGCAAGACTGAGACGCGGGGCCCCTCTGAGCAGTGCTTTGTAACGTCATCGTGCTCAGTCAACCGTGCTACGACCTTTTTGAGAAAATGGCCTATATGATACAAACGACATATTGCAAACGTATAAGCCGTTTCTACTGAATTTGAGCGCAAGGAATTTTTGGCAAAAATGAACTACTTTCCAAACACATGGCGCCGGGCCCCCAGAGGCGCGGGGCCACCAGAGGCGCGGGGCCCAATNTAACCGCATCGGTTGCATCGGCTTAAGGCCGGCCCTGACCACCACTTTGACTAACGACATAACCGCTAACGAGGGGTCTCCAAGCCAATATCTTTAAGAATAGAAGTCCTGGGGCGGGAAAGGTCAAGAACCACTGCCCTAGTAGTTAAGCCCGTAGAATAGCTAATAATAGTAATCTCATTACAACTTCATACAAAAAAACCCTGGCACAAAGACTGTAGGTTGGAAATCTTTCAATAGGCAACAAGTTCATATAAAAACGTAACGGATCAATTGCCGCATTGTAAATTCTTCATGCACTCCAACGTATACACGTAGAGATGTAGTTCAAGTAATTGGGTTTGTCAACCACAGAACGATAAAGAAAAAAAAGCAAAACAACGCATTTCAGTTAAAGAGCAGAAAAGGCATCGAAATTCGCATGTGGTGAACAATTAAAGCGCCGTCACGGAAAACCCCGCACTTTGCTGTTTGTTGAATATCATACGTAAAGTCTATTGCCGCGGGCGAGTAAAAGACAGTTCGGTGTTTTAAACAGTCTGTTAAAACTTTTGTCATAAGAAGGAAATTTTCGCAAGTCCTATTCTTAAAAGTCAATTTTCGTCTTGAAATCAGCTTTCATCCCACAAATTACTTCGTTCAAGTCTTTGATCTGTGTGGGCTGCAGTCAAACCGGTCGGTTTGACATAGAAAAGCGTTCGAACCACATGCCACGCAAGCGCGCAAGCTGTGACGCCCACTTATGTTGAAGGAACTAGTCTCCACAAATGTGAGAAACAAGTGAATCAATCGGTAAATTTTTTTGATAGGAAATCGATTTCACGTAGCACTATGCATCCTGCAAACAATGCTTAAGAGTGAAATGTTGAAAGCCTAAAAAGCAAGAGCAGAGAATGCAGCAAACTCAAGACGAAAATGAATATAAATCAGAACACAAGCCGCGACAAGTAAGAAACCGAAGAATTCGTCTTTACCAAATAATTGCTTTCACAGGGACCCAGCAACTATACGTGAAGCCAGTTGTCGAGTAACGCAGACAATTTAACAAACTCCTCCCTGATGATTAAAACAGTGCGTTGGTAGAATCAAGGTAGAATACGTATACGAATGATTGCGTTCCGAAAGACGGCCAAGCTCCAGGTAGCGTATTTAAAATTAATTGCTTACGGTTGTGACGAGAGTTGACCGCATAGATAGCTCGCTGGGTGGTGACGTTGGTCAAACCAACACAATTCAAATAACGCAAAAAGGTTTGAAACAACGTAAAAAGGTGCAAGAAGTTTTCACACCGAGGATCATGATTTGAATATTAATTTTTGCGTCAAGTTTGTGACGCCATTTGTCTTCACAGGTATCCAGAGAGTGAAAACTACGTTGTTCTACAATAGTATCAGTGTAAGCTGCAACTCTAGGACAGGGATCAACAAAATACGGCCCGCGAAGCCATTTCATCCGGCCCGCGAAGCATTTTGTCAATAATGAAAACAAAATATGTTTCCGAAATATTTGTTGATATGGTAGAATGTAACATAACCCGAAACAATCACGATACGTAAGATGTCCGGCCGCCGTATTGCTATGTAGTAGCTTATGTGACCCTCTGACAAAAATGTTTGGAGCCCCAGCTCTATTAAAAAAATTGCCGATTTATTCACTTGTTTGTCGCCTTTGTGGTGACTTGTTACTTGAATACCGATATGTGCAAGTTTGAATCATCACAATAACAAGAAAGCAGAGCCCTTTCGGCTGATTGCTCGAAAACTTACAGCAAACCTAGAGCTTTTTAGTTGTTGCCACTTTGTGCTTTAAGAAATGATGCTATGCTTAAACTACGCAACAATGTTGTCACCGTACTCAAGGTGGCCCTCTTGCTGGTTGAGGCTTCCTGCGTCCGTGGAAAAAGGTAAAGTTTGTAACAAGTTTTCTAGCTGAAACAGTTGTTTGCTGCGTATAATTACCAATGAAACGAATACGTTCTAGAGAAAAATTTGCAGATAAATAAGTTTGGGATTTACTAAAAAATATAATGATAAAAGATGACCGGTTTTTGGACGCTCAGTAAACATTGTTTTCTAATTTGTCGAAATGGTGTTGTTGTTTATAACGGGCATTAAAGCAATGAATAGTATTACGTTTTTAAAATTTCTTAAGGTCTGTTTCTTTCCATGCCATTCAAGGCCAACGTATTCCTTTGCTTGCCACAAAGCATCATACGGAAGTGAAAGCTAATGGCACAATCAATGTTTTGAGATGTTTTGAGGGACCGAGACGGTCTCTCAAATTTTTCCAAAAGTATCTCGAAATACAGTAGAAACTCGCTTTCCTACCACTAGGCCCGCAACCAGAAGGGCAACCGGCCAATTGCCTCCCCCGAAATATTGAAAAACATGCTTAGTTGTGAGGTATAACAACAAGTTACTGTACAATCATTCACCCCCGAAAATATCATCTGCTTGCAACCCTGACTACCACGCCACCATCAAAATACACTAAAATCTTGCTGAACGACTATCTCGGTTTTCAGATAAAATAGCTGCGGTCTCTCAAAATGTCTTTGCGGTCAGCAAGGTCGAACTTGAAATACCTAGGCACAACGAACACTTTTCTCTACGTTACTACCTGGTGAATAACGTAAGACGTTTTGTCGTAACTGGCCAATTTCATTTTATTTACAATTATCGCAACTTTGAGAAAAGCCTTTGACGCATCGGACGCATTATCTCGCAGGCGTGTGCGTCACCGCCGTAAACCAACCGCAGGTCCCTTCTCCCACTGCACGGTGCAAAGTGGTGACGCGATCAGACCGCTAAGTGGGCATTCCAATAATGCCGTGGTAATCTGTCCCGTGAGCGTGTAAACAAAAGTTTGGTTGTAAAAGCAAGTAGCTGTACTCTTGGAATTTGTCCACAAACCTCCAACATGAAATAAGAAATTTTCAAAGCACCTAATCTATAGGGAATCGGAGACTGCCAGTTTAGCTGCCGACTCGTTTCGTGTTTGTGCAACACCATTTATCTTTCACGGCCAGACCGGAAAAACAACCTGTCACGGATTGTTTGCTAATGCTGTGCCAACTTTCACTGATGTCAAATTACTAATAACTCCGCAGAACCAACATCATTGTGTGCAGCCACGTACAGGGGTGGGTGACCGGGGAACCGCTCCGCATGGGCCTGGCCCCCACTTTTAAACGCTCCCTTAGCTTTGTGCATGTCGTGTTTGTGTACTTACATGCGAATTAATTTTGTGCAAAACTAAAAACAACTAGTTATGTTTATATGCTCAAGTCAGTGTAGCGTGGGTAGATAGGGTGTAATGTAGATAGGAGTCGTTGAGGGTTTATAAAGCATTCAATGAAATTGCTTAAACATGCTGACAAAGGTTAATGACGTCATTTTGCAATATTTGTGACGTCACAATAGTCATTTCAAACTACAAAATTTTCCATAGTTTGTTTGACATGCCCTTGTTCCCCCCACTTTGAAAAAGGTTCCTCCATCGCTGGTCTTGTATCACATTATGAAACTGGTTCTGTGGCGACTCCAAAGACAGTTCCCCGAAAAAAACAATTATACAGCTGTAGGCCGATTATGAGTCACAAACGTTTACCTATGCCCGTCTGGTCTATCCCGGCACGGTGGGCCATGCAACTATTTGCATAGTGAATGTTGCAATGGTGAACAGTCATTGCAAAACCATGCGTTGGGTTTCATTCAACGGCCTAATTTGTTGTCAAGGCTATTTTCAGCAAACGCGCCTCGTTTCTTTTACTCTCACCACACAACAGGCCTAATCTTTTCACATCAAGCAACATGGCATTTTCTTTGTCTACTGTTTCCTCTAAGCAACACATCTAAATGCTCCTGACCTGTATCCAAGAATGTAGCGCGGCGGGAATGAATGGAAACGTGTTTCCCACAGTTCTTTGTGTGTGGGAACACGTTCCAATCTTTTTTCATTGTAGCCCAACTTGAAGATGTGTGTTTTTATTCAAGTTTCTTATATGTAGCCCCAAACATCGCATAAATGAATAAATGACCAGCTATCTCATGTGTAGCACCTTAGCATAATTGTGTAATTTCTGATAATGTCTAGTTTTTGGATGCGTTCACACACCTTTTTATACACGACACTGACACCTCTGCCTGTACCCGCACATAATCCTTTGCAGTGCAAGCAATGCTATCGCGTTGAACGTTCCTACCGACAGTGTAGGCTGCGGTCCTTCCTACGCAAGGCATTACAAGCAACATGCGTTTGTCTTTGAAGAGTTTATATTCGTATGCTATTCATTTGATAAACTCACCAAAAATAATGTTTTTTACACTTAAGGCAACGTTGTCAAATGGCAGGATTGCAACACATTATAATTATTTCACGCAACAAAAAGTTGACATCGTCGATAGATAAAACAAAATACCAACAAAGGTGTGATACCCACACACTTACAAGAGTTACATTGCTGTTAGTCGGACACGGCGAATGGCGTAAATGTCGAAAAACGTGTTGAAAAAACAAAAAAAGCTTTGACTATTAACATAAAATGTACAATAAAGGTTAAAAATTTTGCTCTTGCAAATGCTCCGTTTTATGTTAAAGTGGTGTTATCCGCCAGCACGATTCCTACATTTACATAAATTATACCAAGTCTTGACAAACGTACGAAGGTATAGTCCTGCGCATAAAATTTGAAAATAACATTATATTGCAAAAATCGGCTTTGACAGCGATTTGTCCAATCTTGATTGCAGAAGCCTCCAGTCTAGTCGCTCATCCCCACCATTCGGCACTTGACCTCCGAAATATTCTAGCTTTCCTTGCCGTCAACTCCTTGGACGTTTGGAAACCAACTCGATTTAATCTCGATTGGAACACCCCACGCTCTGACTGCATCGACTGTGGCGTAACTGATGGAGGAAAGGGGGAGAGACCCCCTGGCCAGCTAAATGTATAAACCGGGTTCCCAGTTAGTTAACATTTTGATATTTAGGATTTTTTGGTTTTCAGTAGGTTGTTGTTTTTGCGTTTTTCGGGCTGTTTTTAGCTTATACACATCCATATCGACGTCCGTACCCACTATCATTTCTTAACTTTTTTTCTGAATGTTGGCTAGTGCCCCACTTACGGTAACCAGTGGGCCCTTCACCTAAGTTTTGCCCCCCTGGCTCAAACCTTTAGTTACGTCACTGCGCATCGTGCAAGACGTTTTGAGCAGCAGGCGACGGGTACTACCTCGGAGGTAGAAGCAACTCTACTATCAGGTACAACGATCCAATTTTTCATTTCCCAGTCTCCCTCCGTCGCCACTGCCTGGCTCAGGCCTTGCATCGCTACATACTGTGGAAGTCGAAGTTCCCGACAAAGTTCGCAAACCCGTGGCAGAGGTCACGCTTGGTTGAGCGCCATGACGTTTGCGCCACAAACGTCGCCCTGCAGCTAAACTCCAGCGCGCCACGCTGCTCTTTCGAGATTTAGCGCGATGTCCAGCTGCTAACAAGTCTTTGCAAACGAACAAGTTAACAAACGCAGCAAATGTCTTTCGGCATTCTTCCCTGAACTCCTCGTTGCAAACGTTGTACACGATCACGTTCAGAAAGTTTCCGCAAAAGTGAACGTACAGAGCGGTGAACATGGCAACACCCACATTCCTGTGCATGCAGTATTTTTGAGAGTGGATCACAGCTTCAAGAAGCACGGCTACCATGGGCAACACGGTCACTGTGAAGAGCGCCAGCACAACCACAACAGTCCTCCTGAGATCACGTGATAGCTTGTTGATAGCAGCTTCGCTTCGAACGCTCTGCCTTCGGGAATATCGCATTTTATGCAACATCTTGTGACTGTGCACGGAGTTCATGATGGTGATACACCATGTCAACAGAAATGGTAAACCCCACACCATAAGGGCGTAGATTATCGCCGTAAGATATCTGAAACAAATATAAAAGGTTTCAGCAAAAACTCGACCAAAGAACCTAAAACAGTGTAAAGGAGCAAGACTCAAATTATGGAAATGTGTTTTGTTGCACCAAAATATGATCATAGATATATTATGATCATAGATGGGCTACTACTTTGTATTTATATATTCCGGCATGTCATGCTTTCACTAACATGGATATTCCAGTGTAAGCAATGTTTGTTACATGCACAGTTTGCTTACACAGAATGAAAAAATGTAGGAAATGAAACAGAATTTTACTTGTAAAAAAGAAAGATAACTTACTGTTGAATTGTTGATGGGTTGCCTTTTGCCTGTAAAAGTGAGACAAAAAACAATTAACAAAATACCTAGTTCAAAGCAAGTGAGATCACATGCATTTGTGGTGTCTGCACATTTTAAACTTTCAGTAGAAAATGCATGGAAGCAGGGGCGTACCGAAGGGGAAAGGGGGGAACATTGCCCCGGGTGACAAATCACCGGGGTCCCCGAAAGTCCCAGCAATGTCGAAAGTACTTTCTTCAAAACAGTACATTTGCCCCCCGAAAAATTTAAAGTTCGAACATGGGGGGCACCAAACTTGTTTCTTGCCCCGGGCGGCGCCATCTAACTTCGGTATGCATGGAAGTCTAAAACTTGTAAACGCACTCTACTGCTTTAAACACTTCTCTACAAACGGCCTAGTTCATTTTTTTGGCCAACGACGTGAAACGATACAAATTTCAGAAAAACAGTTTGGTTCTTTATCCACAGCAAATAAAAAAAATTTGCTGTAAGCTTTCGCGGAATCAGCTGGCAGGGCTCTGCTTTCTTCTTTCTGCGATGGTTCAAACTTGCACATATCGGTGTTCAAGTAAACAGCTCCACAGCGGTGACAAAGAAGTGAATCTATCGACAAATTTGTTATATTGGAAATCGATTTCACGTAACAGTACGTATCCTCAGTCCCGCAACCTTATTCAAACAAAATCTTCACATGAAATCGATCTCCTAGTGTTACATGAAATCGACTCCCTATCAAAAACAATTTGCTCGATAGATTCACTTGTTTGTCACCTTTGTGGAGACTAGCATTTGTGGAGACTAGCACACTTGGTTCTTCATCCAAGAAGGGACATCATTAGGGCAAGTTCTTGTTGCAATAAAAAAGTGAGAAAGATGCATTTATTCTCAACGAAAGTTGCATTTATGCGCAACGAATGCAAATGACAGTAATTTACTCAAACGATATTTTTACATACAATGCTAAATATTTCCAAACGTTTTTTGGGGACAAATGGCGACTTTTTGACAATAGTTTGCCAAGCATGGTAAAACTTATCTCCACAGTGCATGAGGTTGCTTGGCAATTTAACAATTTGGCATACAGTTCTGGAATGATATTTGGCCAGGCCATTTCCACAATTGTGTTTAGGTCACTATTAAATTCGAATCGGTGATCTAAATACAATTTTATTCCAGCTGGATTGCTGCCAAACTCAAATGTGTAGCCTCTTTCATAAGCTTGTGCAATGGTATATTTTGGGCTCTCTGCTCTTTGTATTTCATTAATGAGTTTGATGTAACATTCATAAATTTTTCTTGGCCTTCTGGGAAGGCTTTCAGCCGCGACTGCTTCCTTCGCTTTCACCACTAACTGCCCTGTGCCTTCGAAAGCAAGATTTTCCGCACTTCCACCTCTAATTGAGTTCGGGCACTGTCATACTTGGCTGGGGTTGTAAAATGCCTAGCTTGCAAACCAACTGTTTCGTCATAGATAACAATAGACGCAGTTAATCGGTCATGTAGCTCTTTTTCATCCAATCAAAGAAAATAGAACTAAACTGAGATAGTTTTGTAGTTGTTTTTTTATTACACTTTTACATTTTGCGCAATACTTGATTAAATTGCAGTAAAAAGTTGCACGTAAAAATCGAAAAAGTTGCAAAAAGTTGCAATATAAAATTCCTGAAAACAGCTCACAAAATTGAACTAAACATATTTTGATTATTTAGGAAGCTGTTGGAAGCTGCAAAAGAAGTTGCAAAAGTTGCAAAAACTTGCCCTAGACATCACAACTGCTTTCAAACGCGTACCTGTGGTGCAATTACTGGAACGTAAAACAGCGTGGGAAGATGAAGTTTGTACTGCAGGTAGTCCTTAGCGAGGGTGATCGGCAACACAGATAAAACCACGCCCAAGGTCCACACGAAAACAAGCGCTGCGCCAGCGCGCCTGGTTGTCATCACGTCTCCCACACGGTAACGCATCGGCCATCGAATCGCCATGAAGCTGTCGACTGACAATAGGAGCAAACTGCAAAGCACAACGACCGTCGATGGAAAGCTTTGCCGACATTGCGAAAATGCAACTTTTGCAACACGTTTATTTCGTAACGAAAAGATGCCCTATATTGTTTGTTTCCTCCCACCTGAAGATGGCGGTCATCGACGACAAAATCCCGGCAGTGCCGAACACAATCGCCGCCGCGTGATTCCCTGGCGATTCTTGTAAAAGTAGTTGGCGGTCCCGATCATCGAATTTCACTTCGACTAGAATGTTGCGAGCGACCGATGGAAGCACGAGACAGCCACTGATTAAGTCTGGAAAATACGCAGCTGCACCAGTTTCGTAGCAGAAAAACGCAGCTCAAATGCTCATGGTTACAAAAACTATGGATGGTACCTGCAACAATCTGTCTGTTTTTGGTTTTGTATTAGCTTTGATATAGTATCGTTAGAAAGATTTTTCCAAACAATGTTCATCTCGATAAGTGTTTAGGTGAAAACAATTGATGTTGTTGAGCAGCTAAACAAGAACATCCCAAAGTTGTGCTAAACTGGTCTGAGTAAAGATTTTTGTTTTAAATTTACAGTGATAGCTTAAATGTTGTGTCAGAGTAAGCGTTATGTGGAATGCAAAGGTAACAAGATTGGAAGTTTAACCGAAAGTATAATTGAGCCAGTGTGGTAGGATCGTGCGTACAAGGCGGTTCAGTCAAATTCTTCTTTTCAAAGTTGGCATGGCAATCTGTCAAATCTAATCAAAGCCCAGGGTATTCAGCGCTATGAACTTTCCGAAAACCATGTCCAGCGCATCAGGTCAAACTTCGTAACGGCAAAATTCTCTGAACGGCCAAAGAACGCGACCGAGAAGTAGTCTGTTTTTAGAAAGTCAGTTGCTCAAAATGGTGAAGTGCCCGCAAGCGGGTAACGGAGACGTCGCTAAACGCTCTCAAGAGAGAAAGAACGAGGCAACGAACTGAGGGGCTTTTCGACCGAAAATTTTACACCGCGTTTGTTTCTAACACTTGGCAACGGCTGGTACCGACGTTTATCTTTAAAAAGCGGTGACACGTTACAAAGGAATCTTGGGCGCTTTATATTTCGCAACATAGCAGCCATTGCTTTATATTGGCTGTCCAAACATGCATACGTTAAGTCGCTTCTTCGCTCGATTGATTGGCAGTATTGAGTGAATAACACACCTGTTTTTTTGTATTCCTTTGCAACACAAAAAAATGAAAAAATGACAATAGTTGATCATCAAAATAAAAAGTTGTGAAAAAAATTTTTTACAGCACAATGAAAAACGTTTTTCGACAAAAAAATGTGCCTCTTTTACGGATTATCCGCAAATTGTGTTCAGCATTAATGCAACAACGTTGTGTCAAAAGTTTTTGTGAACCATGTTTAAAAGAAAATTTTGTTTCACATCGATGGTGGATACGATCTGTAAGTAGGTTTGACAAGGCAAAACAAACACACAACAAAGTTGCATCTTATGACGTGGTTTTCAGAGTGCCAACGTGGCAGAGAAAAGAACTACGAAAAACAAGCTAACCTGCCACTGCAAGTGACATCTTGAAATATCCATGGGGCTTACGCAGCGAGGGACTGCGCAAGATGACAGCGATTACTACCACATTGCTGCCGATGACAATTGCAGCTAGAAGGATTGTCACACCCACAATAAAACCAACCAATGAACGACTGCAAGAAACATCTGGTCGAGCTCCAAGTCCGTTGTCATTTTGGCTTACAACGCTGCATGCAGGAAAGATAGCGCATTTACGCCAGTCCAGTTCGAGTGAAAACGTCCTTTGATCATCTGCTGCCGTGGTTTCCGTAGTTACGGCTTGGTTATACCCTGTTGTCACGTTGAACGTCAGAAAGATGCTTCTGGTGTCATTTGCGGACGCTGACGTAACATCTGATGTTGTACTGGGTTGTGTTTCCGATTCCCATGATGTGGGAGCCGTTGGGTTGTTTGTGCTGGAGATCATGACACTGGGAGCTGCTGTTGTCTCTTTGGAAACAAACAAACTAACATCACAACCAGCAAGCAAAGATAATTTGCAAGATTTGTGCATGATGTTGTCAACCTAGGTTGGGGTGCTTCGGGTTCTGACATCTACAATACGCTGTTGCAGCATGCTTTGCAAAAACAAGAAAAAGCAACTTTAAAAAAAAAGTGGTACCTACTTCTGTAAAAATTAAGCGAGTTATGAGTAGGAATGAGAATAATGTTGTATTTTTCACGCAGAGTTAAACGTTCCTGGAAATAGCCAGGCACATTTATAGCTTTGTGCATTGGTGGAAGCCACAACCGAACTTCATAAATTTTGGTAAAAATTTTGGGGCTTGACCATTTTTCCTGGCTAGTTGACTGATGTTCGAAGTTTTGTATTTTATATAACAGATTTTGTTGTCAACAAATAACAAACTGCAAAAACAATTTAAAAAACAGAATCGACAGCTAGAGTTTGTTTATCTTGAAAGAGGAAACAAATTTTCACAAGGAACTGAAACTTTAAATCAATTTCAAATTTAGAAAATTTTTCTATGACAAAAATTTATGTATTTTTATTATACGCATGTTATTGAATGAGGTGCGCAAAATTTTTGGTAATGTTTGTCACCACTGTCGGCTTATGTTCAGCTGACTACTGAGACTCATATTGTACTTTCTGACAAAGATTCACAAAGTTATTACAAAACAAATTCAACGATTGCAGAACTTATACGTTGGGCGTTCCTATCAAGTTCATAGGATATCAAAAAAGATGCAAATTTTGACGAGTTCAAGCCCTAGTTACCCTGTTGTGTACATTGCGTTGTGAACATCGATACAGCAGTCACTACTTCTAGTACGCGTCCATTTAGCAGTAGGCCCGAAATCGACAAGCAATCAATAATTATCTGGTTCCTTATGATATCGTTTAGTGCTACACCAGCGCTGTATAACTGAAGTTTGATTTACCTGCACTGCTTGTTTGTCGATGCGATCCAAGCAGAATTGCGGCAAGCAGTTTCCATTCTTCATCAGAGACTCCGGGTAAGTATAACGACCGGTTTGACTGCATTTTAAAGGTATCGGTTTCAACGAACGTTAATACTGTACAAATATTTGATATCAACAGGTCAAGCAAATTTCAAACATTTCGTCCCATTTCAAAGCATTTTTGGCCCTGCGTTTGCATGTGTCAGTTATAAGGTTGTGGTATCTAATTAGAAATTGTTTTCACAACAAATATTTAAGTCACTGCGTTAATAGCACATATTTCACTTGCTGATTCAGCTCTCAACCTAAAATACGCCCATTTTAAAGCTATCTGTATCCACGTTTGTATCGTTCCTTGCTGCTGATGCATGCACTATTTCCAAATTGATCTTGTGTATCTTGAGAAACAACATTTATTAGCGAATGTGTTGTTGAGTTCACATATGCAGCTGTGAAACTGTCACCAACTGGTCGTAAACCTTTTCGGAAACAGCAAAGTCCGTTGCTTATCTAGCAGAGAATTACATGATTTCTCCAGGCCAGTGGGTCTTACCACTCTATTTCCCGNGTTGAAGTTGTTCACCGTAGTTTGTCTTTGGTTGTTTGTGGGCAGGATGGAGCCATGGGCTGTTAAGCTGGAGTCTTTTAAAACGGACAGAGCAACCACTTGAAACAGGACAAGAAAGCAGCTGAATTTATATTTTAACTCCATGTATTTGATTTCCTGATCCTGACACATAAACACCTGCTTTTGTTAAATTTGCAAAAAAAGGAAAAATGTGCAGGATAAGATTTCTGAAACGACTCTACCTTATACAAAGGCTATGTGTGCTAAATTTGCGCTGAAGACAAGATTCGACAAAATGTAAATCAGGTTTTTGCTTCATGCCTGCGGTTTGAGTTCTAGTAAAGTCGTTTAACTTACCATCTTACTCTATATTCTGCGTGAACAATTTTTTAAATCAGTCTCATCCAAGCTAAGTCAAGATATTTCACAATGGAATTAGCAAAAAGAACTGTTTATCAAAGTTTGAAACAAAACGTTAACCTGTTCATCTTAAATTTCCAGCTATAGTTCTGCTTTGCGTGTTGTAAGCAAGCGGATGCAATGCAAATGCTAAGCAAGACTTAATCTAATGTTGAAAACGATCAGAATAGCCTACAAGCAACAATGACTTTAAGAATACATGACTTGGGAGTGTCACAAAAGTTCTCTGCGTGTTTTCGATGAACATATGTTTGAAAAAGAAAAACCGTCATTGCCACTGGAAATATTGCTGACTTTCTGCTGCGTGAATTTCCAGCTCCAGTCCTTTTATCAACATGGTCACGTTGAAGATACCAAGAAAAATACATAGCTGTTTTCTGATCTGCAACATCGTTTCTGCATTGTAATACACACTATACTGCTCATATACCTTTGCACATTTATTGTGCTGGTAGACAAGGACTTAAACAAGCTTGAAAATCTGGGAGAATTGGGAGTCTCGCAAATTGGTTGTTTTCATCATGCAACATAGGCGGCACGAGAAACTTGGGGTGCTCGCTCGAACAGAGGTTTTAACAGAATATATTTTATTTTATTCGCTTGTCTAACATCAAGCAGTCTGTGTAAACTTATGTCCTGGCATCAACTGATCGGAAAGCGCTCATTATTGTTTGTGAAACATACACGAGGTTGACTCAAATGCTTGACTCAAGCCATATACTGAAGTTCAGTCAAGCCCGTAAGATCGTTTCAGTTTCATGGGGAGATTGCAAAAGCTTGCACTGGTTACCAGAGCCCCGTCAAACCGGGAAGGAAACTCTTTAATTACACCCCGGGACACTGCGTTAGCAAGACATTCTATTTATTGACGTTTGNGTACGGTAATTATTTTGTACTATACCAACAAAGTGAGCAAGAAGTATGTGTTGTATTCGTAATTATAAGTGCAGCAGTCAAAAAAAGTGTTACCTNTGACATTGTAAAAAATTGGTGAGACGACTTTTTAGATTTAAATGGTAAGGAACGACATTTCTTTTTTTCGTTTTTTTGTTTTTTTCAAACATGGACGCCTCGCCACTGCGGGCCTGAGCGAATATGGGCCACAGAAATGCACTGATTCAAGTCAAGCTGAGACTGAAATCGAATGAAGCACAATTGCTTTTATGAAATTCCATGCAAAAGAAATCAGAACATTCTGTGGGTAAAAATGATATCAATTTTTAAAGTAATAAAACATCAGATGATATAAAAATGCAAGTATGGTCGTCATTCCTTGTTACGAACAGCGAATTCTCAATTACTTCATCGGTTAATTTTTATTTTCTTTTCAACGAAGGCAAGAGAGTTGTGCACGGTTTCTTGACTGTGTTCGTATTAACTCGTTTCAGACTGTTATCAGAGTTTTACACCTTCGTGAAGCTATTGTAGATGCCTCAACTTTTCAAGCTCAGAACAGTTGGAAAAGTGCAAATAATTTACTTTTGAGCAAAACCTTGAGCATTCCCTATAAATCACATCTCATGATATCAAAGTGACGTCCATTGTGGATGACGTAAGCAGACAACATGAATCAATGAATTGTTGCGAGCAGCTATATTATATGGTGGAAAATAGAAAATATACAGACGTATAACGGGTTTACAGTCAATTTCGTTGTTCAACTGTTGCTNTCAGTACAATTCTTTCCTTGCAAAGCACCATTAGTCTAACGTTCGATCATGTCTCAAATATTCTTTTGTTAACTCTCTTTCAAAAATGTAAACTTTTNTACTCTGCCAAAAACTATTGCGATTGCGACCCAAACGACCAAGATTCATGCTTACAAAGAGAAATTGTTCAATTCTTTACTGCAACGCAAACATATTTTTGATTTCTGCGAGTGTGATTAGGACATAACAAGACATTTCCTTCTATCGCTTGCAGTAACTTGCTGGAATCTCTGCCTTCTTCAACTTCAGGTATCGTCGCGACTTGAACCAGTGTACTCATATGCAGTCACCTTCAAACTGTTTGTGTTCAGACGGATGACTTATCACTGAGTTAAGTCCTTCGCTACCTTTACGCCCAGGAGGTAGAAAAGGATAGCCTGCGGGTACCCAGTGCCTATCCGAGACGCTTCAAGATCACGATCCGGTAATCGTTTTATTGTCAGTAAGTCTGAGTCATTATTATCACGTGCTTGACGCCTGCACGATGTTCGAAAACCCTTGAGTCTCCACTACCTTATTGAAAATAAGCAATTATGAAACACTTTATTGAAAGTAAATTGTGCAGAACTATAACAAATTGTTAAAAATACTTGTCGCTTATATGAAACCTAGGCTTCATTTGCTTTTCTTGAAAGTGTTTCTTGGTCATTTTCTTTCTTATGTTCAATATGGCGAAGCACCTTCAACAAAGTTTCTTTCTAGAAAGTTTATCTTTTAAACACCGCGAAGTCTCTTGAATAGTTCTATAAAATCACAAATAAAAGGGCGAATCGTAATAAATCTTTCGTCACTTTCCGCAGTATAAATCATAAATGTCGCAAAAACTTTCTGCCCTTTTGCAGAAAATAGGGCTTTCGTTCAAACCAATCTTTTCAATAACATCTTTCATATGAGGCAATGGTAACAGACGTGACAAACCAAAGTTCAAACCAAAGATTGACAAAATGAGGACAGGTTGTCAGTACATAGGCTACTTTAACTACAGTGAAAGCCTAAACTGTTCCGCACAAAACCTTCGACTGGGCCAACGGGCAGCGGGCTGGACATAGCTGAACAAGTCGAAAACTTTGTTGCACAAAGGTCAGTGAACGTTTTATCAAGGATTTATGGAGATCTTTGCGGAACACTAGAATTTCCATTGGACCACCGGTGGTCCACCTGGACCGCTAACGTAAGAACTTAGTATTTATGACACAAAAACCATGAAATTTGCCATCCAATTATTTAGATGTCTTTTGAGTGCATAAGCATCAGCAAGGTCTGCTAGCAATTGGTTTTAATTGCCTTGAAAAACTATGTAAAATTGTTCAGAGGAACTGCCAAATATGAATCATTTCAATTGAAAGTTGTTTTGAACTGTTCCGAAAGTTGTAATAAAATCCTTCGTATTTTTTCACTTTTTCCAGGTGAACAGAATAGAAAACGCAAAACTCTTAAATTTTTTCGTATGTTTTTCTGGCTGGGGTTGATCTGACAATTTGCTCGTTTAATTTAAGCCTAAACGTGAACTTCAAACTGGGTCTTATAAACAACAATGCTAAAACAGAAGAAAGTGAAGTACTTTTGCGTTTAGTCTCCGGGCAAAACACCAAACGCCGCTGCGAAATCAGATGAGTGGATGTTCATCGCTACTTAGATTTACTTGACTTTGTTGCGAGCTGTGGTGCAACATAAATTTACTGGAAACACGAGACGTAAATTTTCTGCCAAAAGCAAGATGAATTAGTAGATAATGAGTTCAAACTCGCTTTAAAGCCAACATCACATTCAAAACGCCAGAATCTTGAACGTTAATGAATTTTCATTTCCATTGCATTTACCGCTTTCAGTGTAGGCACGCAAACAAATCACCGATTCTTGCGGCGCGTTACAGAATTTAGCTTGTTTTACCAACGCTAATGTAAACAGATTACGCCTTTTTCTAATTTTTTGTGACAAACACCTAACACTTTGATGCCCTGAGGCTGCAATTTACATGGATTCTTGAAAGTCAGCAGCAAAGTATAACTTCCCAATGTCCTAATAACACACCCCTTTTACGTGCGAAACGGAAGCCTTTCGTTTAATGATTGAAACCAGATACTGCTGAAAAATTAAAGAGGAACATCTCGGCACATTTGAAGATGTCTAATTTTAAGCGGTAAGTTTAGTTTCCGGACATTGTATTGTAACATTGATCATTTGGAAAAATCAACTGAAATTGGTTCTAAGAGTAAAAACATTTCACAAATTTACACCAGCTAACACAAATGACTGTGACTCGGGTTCAAAAAATATCACCGGAAAATTTACAACAAACTTTTTGACCAAGCCCGAAATTTGTCATCAAATTTTTTGTTGCAAAGGAGAGTTGTTTTACTAGGAATTGCCTGCGGCTTCAAATAGTCTACAATAACTTTGAAACTTAGCACCAAACATGTTTTCCCAGCATAAGATTAATACAAATTGTATCAGATGAGTGCAATCGTGCACACTCGTGTTGACGACAGCAATTTTTACATACTACTCATTGGGCTGTCTCCTGGTATTGTTACGTGCTGCGTCGAGTAGATGCAACAACTTGGCTTTGTAACTGGTACGCGTTGTAAGTTGTCTCACGTCAAAATTCCGCTGTAGTGAGTCTGTGTGACAGCGAACTTACCGGTGAAATTTCCAATCTCAGCTATAATGCGTGGCATCACATCTTAAAGTTCTAGAAAATATGCAACCGTTTCTCGAAACAGACACAAAGGGTGTACGCTGACAAAAAAAGAGAGCAACACTCATGGCACTGGTGACACTGGTAAACGCATTTTGGTCTATGAATACATTAAAACTGCACAAATACTGTAGCTTCATTACATTCTTACTGTCGCTGCATGGGCTTTCAAACACGAAAAAATTCCATAATTATATGGTTCTTGGGTCTTTATTTTTATGCATATCGCGTTGTGTGTCAAACCATATCACCTTAATTTAGTTACAAGCATGTTTCCTAAATTTAGTTACAAGCATGTTTTCGAAAAGATCATTATAGCAGTTTATCAACAAGCATGTTGCTATATATAGGCATTTCATACCTTGTCGGTCCTAAGCAACATTTGCAACTTTCGGTATGGTCGGGGGATTGGAGAATTTTATATGCTAAAACCTTTAGCTTAATCCCCTAAAGAATTTAGACTAGAAGTTGTCGTCCGTCAAGCCAAATAAAATTGTTTAAAATGACCTACAAATCCACTGTTTTAGAACCAGCGTTCATTCATGCTAGCATGATTTTTATGTTTTTTAGGAGTAGGCGTTTTGTGCTACAAAACGTATTTCTTTCCCAAAATAGCAAAAATATGCAACAATAAAGTCTTTTGCCCACACAAAATTTTTAGTCAACAACTAATACTTCACCTCTAATTTGAAAGATATTTTGCTTCAAATTCGACTGTTTTTTGTTGAAATTGCTGTTTGGTTGTGTGTAATTTTAAAGCAATGAAATAACATCATCCTCAAACTTTTCCCAGCTTTTAAGAAAATTATCTGAAAAACTACTTCGGCATGAATCACTTCTTCGTGTTTCATGTCATTCTGAGAAATTTACTCTGCAAACCACGATTTCAAACGTTTCGTAAGGACAGCTTCCCCAGAGATCCCAGTTTGTCACGGCCATGGCTCCCGTGATATTAGTTTTTATAGAAATATGTCTTACTGTATACTTCGGAGAATACCTATAGTTTCAGGTTTTTTTCTTTTCTTCTGGCGTTTTGTATCCCATACAAGTAGAAAATAGGGCAGTGATTTTTCAAAGTGGTCCAGGTGGACCACCGGTGGTCCAATGGAAATTCTAGTGTTCCGCAAAGATCTCCATAAATCCTTGATAAAACGTTCACTGACCTTTGTGC
>JGI24158J21664_10003090_pt1 | contig 20650 bp, 5 predicted proteins | sample Ectturendosymbi3_FD_21664 | JGI IMG/M metagenome (IMG submission 21664) | reverse complement strand
ATTTTAAAAATTTCAGCAAAAAAGGTTGTTTTCTTAGTTTCGAGTGGGAAAAAACAAATTTCATCGCTTTTGGCCCCCCCCTAGAAAAATTTTGGAAAAAAACTAGTGCCCCCCCTGGAAACAATTCTTCCGATGCCCATGCTCAGAACCCGGAACTGGGTTTAAATTCACCAAATCAAGCGTTTCCTTGTTTACTTCTTGTCGCGCCGAGCAGGAACGCATTCCTGCTGCACAGGTCAAAGCTATTCAGAAATATCCGCTAAGACACTTTGCACCGCCAATGAAGTAAAAGGTGAAGTTGAGATTGTTGGCGGGATTCAAAACATGGTAAAGGCAAAAAAGCACTACAGTCAGCAAGTAACAGGTTCTGAGTGGTTTGCACTATTTGTTTCAGCTTCAAAGGAAACAGCGTACGAATATGCCATTAAATCGGCGGGAATACTTCATGCAATAGTTACAGCCTGCGGCAAAGGCAATTTAAGGTAAGCAATATTAAATGATGTTAAACGCAGCTCACTACACAGTATCTGAGCAATCTGTGCCTATCGTTTCGTTGGCCTTTTTTAAAAACTTGTAACGAGCATTCAATTGTTAGAAATTTATGATGTCCTTTTTTCTAATTGTAAACAGTCTTTTATACAAGTTTGTCAAAGCTCCGCCAGTAAAACTCATCAGTGATATCCCTATTAAAAATTTGCTCCTTTGGTTAAACAGTAAAAAGGTGTGAAAATTTGGAAAACACCAATTTTAGGATTGAGTTTTTAATGTGTAGTACAGAATTTTAGTTGTGGTTTCGCTTCGCCATGTAGTTGTATTTCTGTAATTTGCGATACTTTTATTTAACGTCAAGTCTGGATGGGGGTAGGTTTCCAAGCTAATGCCCAGACGAAACAGTAGGAACAAGTGTTATTCTGACAGAAGCGTTAACCATCGGAATACAGGATACTTTCAGTTTTCCACCCAGATACGAATTGCCTATAGGTTACGGACGGCGAAATGTTCTGGCAAAACGTTTAGATCCGGTACTGGCGAAGCAGCACAAGGTTTTTAAACTGTAACGAGACACAAGTAAAAGCACATTTGAAGAAAGTGGAACTTCAACTGCGCAAAGTCGTGTAAAATGGTAACGCATCAACCAGTGGTTTTAAATGAAACTACATCGGACGTTTCGTAAAGCAGTTGTTTTTGGAAACGGCATTTAAACTACTGGTTGCTGCGTTGTGATCTTTCCAAGCATATTTCTCGGTTTAAAACAACCACATCCAGCTAACATGATTTATCATAAAATTTATTTGAAGGTTTTATGTTAATTGACCATCTGTCAAGACAGTAGTTATTGAAAAGAATGCTTTCACAACACAGAATCAGATACTATGGTGTTAACAGGGTATATACCATACTTCGCCTACGATGCACGCATCTTCAGCTCTTATTCAGATAGAACCTATTCAGTTTTTCACGTAATGCTTGATTTGGATACTATTCTATTCTCCAGCTAGTGCGAATTACTTGCATTCACTCCGATGCATCTGTCAAGACTGAAGAAAATTCCTAAATTTTGTTCCTGAATCTTTTCCAGAGTTGATGCCTTCAGTTTCATCTAATTACTAATTGAAGCAAAGTTTTCTCAAACGAACCAATGCATAAACACTCGAACAACAACAGCGCCTTCTTACTTCGTTACTTGCTTAAATTCTTAGTTGTTATAATCTCGGGCCGTTTGTTGCCCCGTAATGGAAACAAGAATACACGATGTCAAAAATAAATGATGGCAAAACCGAGTGTGTTTTTTCAAGGGTTTTATTTTAAATATTTTCAACAGTTAGTGATTAAGGTAGAGATCGAGTTATCAAAATGTTTCTAACACCCGTCTTTTCATTTACGCCTACACCCAACTTGTCAAATTCCTTAAAAGCACTACTGCATGTCTGAAGCAATTTCCCAAACACTTTTAAGCAACAACAAAAAATTTTTTTATTCAAGATTTTTGGGTGACGGCAATTGGTGGGGCAAGCCAGTGCATAAAATGTGCTTCTTGCCGGAGCGGTTGAGTTCAACGCTCTTCTCCAGGAGCGCAGCGACGAGTCGCTCACTAGCTGTGGATCGAACATCCAACCTCTTGATTGAGAGGTGGACACTCTACCACTTAACTTTCACCAAAAATTTTTGTTTTTTTTTAGTTTGTGATCAATCCTCTTGAGTTGGGATTATACTAGCACTCCTTTGAGAATTCAAATGAATTAGCTCGATCATCGCTCTTCCTTCTCGCATATTTGCCAAAGTTGTGCTGTAGTCTGCAATTCTATATACTTTTTTCAAGGGGCTGCGGTTGTAACCAGAGGAAAGGGTTTAACCGTCCAAAGAGAACTTCGCCCAAAAGAAGATCTCCTCAGCACCAAGTGGTCAATCGAAATTTCAAGCTTTGGAAGTGGGGTGGCTGTTCAGTAGACACTAAGCTCGGATTAAACTACTCAACAGAGTTTATGAATGCTCGTGAAATGCGTCGAACACAGCGGTCGCTCGTCAACCTGCACAACTACAGGGTTGGAAGAGAAGTAAGAAAACCCGTACTTACTGTTAAATGTCTGGTTTTGGTTGCACCAGTGCTTATGTTGCTTCCTAGTCAAAAAGCGTTTTAGTTGTGAAGGTCACAATTGGTCAACTAATGCTTTTTGCTGAACACGCCGCAGGGTCGGATTACTAATTATATACGGAAGAAGAACTGCGCCCGGGGCCTAAGAAAGCCGTCATGCTGAAGGAAATGAATATGAAATTTGATAACTCTGGTAATTTTAACTTTAAGTGAGACAAGGAACGTGAAATAAAAAGTCTAGTTGTCGATCGTCATACTTTAACGTGTAAAACAACACCTGCGCCAGCTTTCATGAAACCAATATATCTCCCACCGTTTTTTTAGATACGAGACTGAATGCTGTGTCTTGTTAGATTTTTTTCGGAAAAATCAAAGCGTAAGATATGTATGTTATTGTTGCGAGAAAAGATAAAAAATCGGTTGCTGATTGAAAGGCATGCTCCTCCGACAAGAACTTTGTTGATCTTCAGCAGTGTTCAAAATGGCCCGGCAACAATTTGTCTTTCGTGTGAGAAACAAGCATAGCACTGAAAGTCGTTTGCGACCACTGGTAATCTCGACCACGCAATCAGTGTGGCAAGTCTGTCATTTTTAATGCCAAATTCCATAAATTTAGCCTTTTCAAAATCGGTTTGGCATGAGAAAATCTTGTTTGGCATGTACGCCATAGTTTGGCATTTTGGGGGTCTTTTTGATGGTGTTGGCAGTAAAAAAACGTTATACTCGTATGGCATTTTTTGAAAACTGGCTGCATTGACCTTGACATTTAGAACTTTTTCAACCTGTTTGGTATTTATTGAAACTATGTGGCATATTTTCACTAGCGATTTGTATTTGATTCAATTTGTTTTTGCGTTTGTGGGATTGTGACATACATATCAAGGACCGGTGTACCATATTCAAAGTGATTGAAAAGTACCGCATGGTGCATGTTTTTCTTTTCGTAAGCTTTATTTTATTATTTCAGAACTTGGCAAATATTTTCTAAAACTTGTTTTTATGAAAAGAATCTTTACTCGAACCAGGTGACCACGGTTAAGAATATTTGCAACTCGCCAATGAGCAAAGCAAGCACGAGCCAGGATTGCCATGTTGGCCTTTTTTGGCCAAATATCAGAAATCTGGCGTTTATTCAAGTTGGTTGGGCCAACAAATTCATTTGGCCTTATCCTGGCATTTTCTCAAGTTGGTTGGCCTTAAAAATTCGTTTGACCTTTTGGATTTTTTGCTGCAAACGTTTCCTCTGTAGAAAAAAATTTACTGTTCTATTATTTCGGCAACACTTTTACAAAGTTTTTGTGATAAATGCTACATTAGACCGACGCCCGCGTTCTGATGTTAGTAAGATTTGCGGGATCCGAGATTCGAAATATTTTTTTTGTGTAAACACTGGAAGTGCTTGCGCTGTAGTTTGTTACAATTAAGCGCTAAGGAAGGCCTAAGGCTTTCAGACAGTTCTGCGATAGAAATGCAACAGTGGCGTCGAGAAAATGTTTGTTTTACTTATCTGTTTGTGTTGCGTTTAATTCGGTTTTAGTTCGTTAAGAATAGCGTTCACCGAAGATCCTATTTTATGCAACTTACATAGCGGTACATAAGTAGGTAGGCTACCCTCTGTCACCTACTGGGAGGTTCCCAACGGTGTTACGAATTAAAACCTAGTGATATTTTTGTAGTTTACAGTGCCTTTTATGACAAACAAATAGCAATACCATCTGGCTTTTCTCTGACCTTAAATAATCGCTTTGGCCATTTTCAGCAATATTTGGCTTCATATTGAAATTTTCATCTGGCAACCCTGACACGAGCTGTAAGACGTGGTGGCGATTGTAAAAACTTTTCTTCTCACAAAAGGTTGCAGCAAGGCGAATGAATTTGGCTGGAGCAACATCACTTCACTGATAGACTACGCGGCTATTGGCAAAAACAGTCGTGTGCGGATTTTAAAGCAAATATTTTTGCTGCGTTACAGGCTGTGATGAAGAATCAGAAAGTGGCTTGTCGCTGCCACGGCGTCTCCGGGGCGTGCACCATGCAAACGTGTTGGGTGACATTGCCCAGCTTCCGAGAGGTGGCCAGCAAACTGCGACGCAGATATCACGAAGCGAAACGTGTGGTTGCAAAGTACGGTGGTTCCCGAGGCCGGGCGAGGTACCTGATAGTGGCCGGGAAAAACATGGTGAAGCCCAGACGTCGCGATCTTGTTTATCTAGACGAGTCGCCACGATTTTGCGAAAGCGACGATCGAATCGGCGTGCTGGGAACCCATGGACGGCAGTGCGACAATTCCGCCAACAACAGCAGGAGCTGCGACAAACTATGCTGTCAGCGAGGCTTTCAGACCCAAGTGTACATCAGGCAAGAGCCCTGCAGATGCAAGTTCTTTTGGTGCTGCAAGGTGAATTGCGATTTGTGCAACCGTCAAGTCCGGAATCACACTTGCAACTGAGAGCAGTCCCAGCTGGAAGTGTTTCACATAATGCTCGTCGTTTGCTCCATGTGAGAGTGGCAAAACGACAATGAGGACGGCTGAAGTCTGACACCTGAGGCGAAGGGTCAACGCGATTAGAATAGCTGTGGAAGCACAGAGCGAAGAACCTGCTCACGCGAATTGCAGAGCGCTGAATTACAAGTAAACTGAGGCTGTACTTCAGCCAGAAACGCGTGATGACAACACACCCGTCTGTGGTGTTCGCCCCTGATAGAAAATCAAACTGTCAAAGCATTAAAAAGATCACTTTCTTCATCACTTGAGCCCATTCATCATTTTCACTACAAAGGAATGACGGCACATATAGGGTGCATTTGGCACACATATTGTAGCCGGGGCCCATTAAGCACAGATTTGTTTTCCATTTGTCTGGAAGCAAGAACCGTGGAGAAAACGGCGCGGCACTGCTTTCGCAGTTTATGCTCATCACCTGTACGTTATTGGTTTCCGAAAAAAGAGCTTCCCTGCGAAAATGAAAATTAGAATTTGTTTGTGAAATCAATTTTCGTTCTCTTGTTCTGAAACTTCACCACTCGAGGTCGGCCTTGTTTCGCTGCAGTAATGTCGAAGGTGCTACTTATGTGAAGCTCGTAATGACGACTTGCTTTTTGCAAGTACCAAAAGGAAATTTCTAAGTTCGTCAGCTTGTGTCAGAATTGTGTTAGGCTTTCTATTTGTAAATGAATACGTGACGGCACACAAGAACCAAGCGTGATTACCATCCCCGCTTGATATATACGTGAAAACTATAGACGTAGCAACGATCAGAAGGCCACAAGTGTGACATGTCGTTGTCTTGCATGCTGTAGTAGTTGGTAGTACGATTTTTAGACACACGCTACAAGCTTGCATGGCTTTTACGTGCAAAGAGATTTTTATTTATTACCAAGGTTGATAACCTATTTGAAAGACTATCCCCGATATTTTTCATTGCGATGATTCAATAGAGGTTAATCTTTTCTCCATTGGTTTGTTCTATTTTTGTTTTTTAATACAGCTATTACTTGTACACCGATTTGCGTCGGTTACTTGTTTGTTCGATTGGTAAAGTTTGTTCTGATTTTTTCAAGTTGGAGAAACAAAAAAAAGCTTTGCAAAATTTACTGGTACCACGAAAGCGAATGCTAGAATAATTTGTCTGCTGCTTGCGGTCTGATCGCGGAAACGAGCAGCCAGCACTGAGTGGACGTCCTTTCAGAGAAATCTGCATTGGGAATGTTTTGTAGAATGCGATTGTGAAAGAAATTTGAAAACCTTCAAACAGAACTTTTTTACAAACGTAGTTCGGATTACTGTCATGCACTTTTTTTATTCACTGGTGCGAACGTCTCGCGGTTAATACGCTTAACTACAAAAGCGGAAAAATTTAGTGATCACTAGAGCAGTACCTCTCAAACTTTTTCAGCCCATGGCCTTTTTTTCAAAAATTCCAGTGGACCACTCCTACTTTTAATGATCATTTAGTTGCATTTATGCGAAATGGCTACAGTCTTTATGGTTACGAATTCTCTGTGGGCCACTAGAAGTGTTATATGGGTCTCGTAGAGAACCATTGCTCCAGAGGGACAAAAGAGAGAACTATTGGGGTACTCCAAACTAGGGCTGTGGGACCGGAGTCCAAGTAATTTTGGATGTTGGAGCCGGTGCCGNNGCCTGAAATTTGGGTTCCGGTTCCACAGCCCTAGTTTGTTGGGCAAGCGAATTGTACANATAATACAATGGATTTACAGTTTTCAATGGACAAGATCATTCTGGTTGCGAAGCCGGGGCCAAACACTTAGATCTTGTAGCAGGAGCTGGAGCCAAAAACTTTACATGCTCGGAGCCAGTTCCGGAGCATGAAATTTGAGATCCAGCTCCACAGCCCTGCTCCGAACACAGTGTTCAGCTGAATTTTTCTGCAATGAAAATGTAGCTTTCGATGAACTATAATTTCGCTCACAGTGCGCCATCAGCACTGGCAACAGCCGCGAAAATCGAGTTGACGCTGAAACTTAGGAAAAGTATACACGATACCACTGTATTGTGAGGCACTGCGCCTTCCGTGGAGCCTGTCAAACTACAGTATGTTTTGTTGCAACAGTGTCTATAACATGCAGTAGACAAGAAGCGTTGTTTTGGTTCATATTTATAAAAGTTGATTGATGATGAGGAAAAAGCAGTCGCTTCAATATGTCATCATGTTGACCTGCTGTCCAATGACTGGAATAGGATACGCTGCATGACAGCGGTATTACCATAAATACATTATTTTTGCTAAATTCTGAAACCGGGCAATTGCCCGGTTGCCCCCTCTCTGAAGATTAAGGATGATAAAGAAAGAGNCATAAAACAAAATGTTTCACTGATTNCGTTGACTGCTCCAACAAAGGATAAACATTTATGATTTAAACGCAAGGATAATAAAATGNAGAGCAAGGACCTCTTAACCNGACAATTCTAGCCATAAGTTTATAACCAACCAGGTTTGTTAATGTATGCGGTCGGCGTGTCTCCCGTGNTTCTGAATCTGTGCCATATTTTTATGTCTTCAACGCAAAATTTTATAATCAGCAACTATTTCCCATGATTAGGACTCGAACGTGTTTAGTTCAGCATCGTCAAACTGCGTCTTGGACTGCGACTCTCATTTGCAATTTTCTTACACTGCAACAGTTTACAGTCTGTCTACACTCACTCCGACGTGATGCGTGTTCCCAATGTACTCATTGAAATCAAACCTTAGTTCAACTCATGTTCAAGCCAAAGCTGTAAATTTTATTCGAAGCTACGGCTGAGCTAATTGCTGAAGAACATGACAAAATTTTCCTTGAGATATACAATGCTTCTTTTCAAAGAAAAAAAGAAACATAAGCAGTGGCCTATAAAATATTCGACTTTTCCCACTCAAAGGCAAAAGATTTGATTGTTTTTGTAGTTTTCTATGGGTCTTACACAAAATCGCAGGTGAATGATTTCATATTGTGTGTGTTAAATATGTACCTGCAAAATTCCTAATTTCCGCATGGAAACATGTAGTAGACTTGTTTACATTCACGGTGCAGTAAACTGTATGAGAAAGTTGTCCATTACTTTATAATACACTTTCAAAAACGTTGACAACTTTCAAAGCTACACGTTACAGCATTTTACAAAAACTATAACTTATACCCTGATCTTCAAAGCAAAACGTAAGCACTGTTTGCAAAAAAATCCCTGTAGCATAAACATATCCACAAATATTTCTTCTGAATTTTGAAGTTACTAGCAATTTTGATAATTTTGTGTCGACAACCAGTCGTAGAATTGTCTGCTATAGTAGAAAAAGTCTGTTAGCAGCAGCGGCTGGCAGTGTACTTTTGTCAAGCATGGTAGTTAACGTCATGAGAAATTTGGAAGTGTGAACGCCTTTCCCATACAAATTACTCCTAAAGGCAATTCATAATATGAGAAAGCTAAGCTATAGAACCATTAACCGCCATTCTGGGCTAAAGCTTTCGCATTCTAAAAACGCTGTTATGGATTTCTCTCTAAAATTACCCTTGATGTAGTTATAGAACAAATACATACCGTACTTTATCTAGGATTAGTTTTAAGAAAATCGCAAAGCTGCGTGATCTCTTTCCTGATTTGTTAATGGTTTCGTTTTTCACTTGGTTTTCCACAAACTACTCAAGCGCACTTGGACGTTTGTTAAACAATTATGAAAGTGTCTCTAGCGGTCAGCAGCTTCCATCTCAGAAGTTGTTCAATATCTTCACCTGCCCTTTCGTCGAAGTATTCACATTCCTGAGGCTTGTACGCAGGTCTTCAGCAGTAAATTTTTGTTCATACGTAAGGGCTAATAATAATATATGGCAAATGATCCTGTATGTTCGCATGAAATTTCCCAGAAACCTAGTAAATTTCACTGCCATTTGGAATATGATTACCGCATTTGTCATCGCCTCTCTACTGGAGGATAATAAACGTGCCATTTTCGTGATCTGCGACTCACAAAACCTGTATATGGTCACGTTGCGCGCTATGCTGGGACGATAATGCGGTAAAATCGTAATTTAACGGCATTTCGAATGAATTAGTATTTTCAAGGTCAGACGTGGTCGCGGGTCAAACGTACCATCAAATTCAGATCGAACATCCAAAACGAAACCACGGCTTCTCTGTAAAAAAACTCCTTATTTAGTCCACCTCGTTATTGTTCTTTTTGTTCCACTTACCTGTGTGTTCGACCTTGATCTTTTACTTACCTACGGATATTGTGTCTGAGTTAAATAAATAATATCTGGGTACGTTTGAGCAATTAAAGTTTAGATACCTGTCACTCAATAAGTATTTCGTGAAAACTTGAAAGAAACTCATCCATCCATGACCAATGACCACACGCAGCACTTTATTTAGCAGAAGATCAAAGCAAACGCTTGTGTGACGTCGGGTGTCTTCACATTCGACAATAATTGTATCAACTAACATGTTTACAATACTGTTGACTCACTTCTTTCTGGCATACGATCGAAGTTATTTTGGCGTTCCTCTAAAATTTCCCTCTAGCACTGAAAATACAAAATATTTGCTGATTTTCAGAAACAGTAGAATCACAAAAACAACGACGAAGAAAAACAGAGTACCTTCGAATGCTGCATAATATGCTCAGCAGATAATGTTTACCGCAACGTGGCCAGACGAAACCAATCGATTTGTCTGCTGAAGGTCGGACGGGAATACTTTGAGATTTAAGAAAAATAAAGAACTTCACAAACGTTATAAACGTTTAATAAACTGCTTTTAATAAACTCTAAAAAACGTTTAATAAACTCTAATAAACTGCTTGCAATCTCCCATTTTTGCGGAAATGTTGTTACACCAAATAATTCTTCGTTTGCATTGAGCCAAAGCTTGGTGTTTTTCCCTTTCTGAAGTTTTTTTTTCAGAGACCTATGTTTAAACCTATTTGTCCTTTAACTTCGGTGGAAAAAGATATATTACCGGTCAGGAAACAGATTTGGCTAGATTTGCAGAGCAATGGTGAAAAATGAAAATTTGTATTGACTGAAAAATGCAGTTTGCTAAAAGCGTACAATTAACAAAATAAAAATCCAGGAATGCATTCGCTTGCCAAGCATGAGAAGGGAGTTACCACCAAATCCAAATGCACCACTGCTGTCCCGGAAATCAAAAGCTGGAATGTGCTGGCCTTAATTCTGCTAGATACAAAAAATTCCCAAGATGTCGCTATTCACTTCATGTTACTTCTGAAAGCGCAATATGTCAAACAATAACGATGCAATCATAACGTGCTTCGCGATGCGTCGTGATTACGTGCTCGTTTTTGGCGGTTTCTGTTAAATACAGGGACCAATGACACATTCCTCTTGTTTATGAAGATAAAATTAAGCTCTGTTCGTCCAAGAGTATTTTATGGGATTCTTTTGTCGACGAAACATCGTTAAAAGACCCGATTGATTTACCCCTTTTAGTTGCTAATGAAAAGAGTCAAAATATTTTCTTATCTCTTTTTGGAATAAGTTATCATTTGTGGTATGCACACTGTACAGTATTTACGGTATGGCCGAACATGTATCACAAAGCTCAAAGTCTTCATTCATGTTCAAGGCTTACGTTATTTACCGCAAACTAGGATCACAGACAAAGTGAACCAACAATCCTACACTCGTGCATTTCATGGAAACGTTTAATTGAGCTTTGTAAAGAAGCGATGTGTAAGTGAAATATTCCGGCATAGATCTATACTTACACAATTTGGTTTCTGAAAATCGCAAACATGTAAGCATTTGACCTTCACCAATTCTGATTTATACTTCAGAGCCGGGCAATTTTTCCCCAGCAGTTACAGAGAGACAAAGTGGGGCAGTCGACGAAACCTGCTGAACGAGCACCTTTGCAACATGTTTTCGTCGTGCATATTCGTAAAATTGTTGCTAGTGGCAGATATGAAAACATAAAATGGGTTGTAAAGTGGCGATTCGAATTGTGATTTTTGATGTCTGGAAATAAATCACGTTTCGAATGTTTCAGTACCTGACTTGATGGTTAAACAGATTTTGCTTGACTTAACATGTAATAACGTTTTGTGCTTCATTCATTTGAATACAGCGCTTGGCCATCTTGACTAAACAACTCTTGAAAAAATAATGTTGAGTAAGCACAGCAACACACTGGTGCGAACGTGGTAAACAGCTACTGGAAACTCTTAAGGAATAAGCGATCATATTGGTGAGCGCGTTTTAATTGAACCTCAATTCGACGATGGGTTGAAATAGATTGAGGTGGTCGGCAACCTTTCTCGCCTCTGAGCCAATCTCCTCATAGTTTCAAGAAGTTGCTTTACTTGAACCGCAGGCGTAACAGTCAATTGAAACAGTTAAAAATTCCGTACATAGCAACCAACGCCTCGTACTACAACTTACAATTAACTGTTATTACAACGACAGAGTAACTTTGTCATCAGAGGCTAGTCTGTCTGTCAGCTGTTGCTTATTTCAAAATTACGTACTAGCAACCTTGGTAATAGGCCTTACGTCATGCGTCAGCAGTCTGATATCAGCAGCAGAGTTTTCTGCTGTACAACTGCGCTTACAAACGCAATACGTTCTTCTCGAAACTTGCAGCAGCCTTTACGCTAAAGTGACTGCTGCTAAAAATAATACCCGAAAGGTGAAGAAACAACTATATAAAAGAATTCAAAAACTTTACAAAATTCATGACTAGTTACTAGTACAAGATTTTTGCAGTATTTTGTTGATCAAATTTTGTCTCCAGTTATTTGTTGACAATTACGGCCACGAAAGTTCTTACACTTGCAACTTACTACAAACCTTGCTTGATGTACAGCTGAACAGATCTACATATGTGATATGCTTAAATGAGAGCCTCAGAAACATGTGGCATTGAATCAGTCCATTTAGTAATCCAAAAATGGATAAAAATACTTTTTGCAAAAAATCCTATCAAATGTGACTCTATTGCACTGCGCGTGCAGTTTGCACTTTCAATCAGACTTTTGTTCTTGTACTTTTTTTGAAAGCTGATCAATGTTTGGAAAATACGAGGTATTCTTTAATTTCAAACACGATTACAAACTCAAGGCGTTCAATCTGTTCCGCTTTTTGCTTTTTATGATGTTGCTGCTTGAAAAACTTGTTCCTTATACTGGTGAAAAAACTGAAAAAAAGAACCAGGCAAACAATTCCAAGACTCAAAGACAAGCTGATCGAGTAGTTTTCAATTTGTGGAATTTTTTACATCCTTTTTGTTGCGAATGTGCTACATGATCCTGGTCGAGGTTTTCGATGTTGTAATCAGCAGAGGTGGAGTCCCGAGACTTGGTCTCGGTCTCGATACGAGTCTCGAGACCCAATTTTGCGGATCTCAGTGTCGTTCGCGAAGGTATCATGTCTCGTCTCGGTCTTGGTGTCGAAGGCTACAGGTCTCGTGACTTCGAATGTTGCAAAGAAATGATTAAGCAAAATTTCTATAATTCAACGATTTTTTGTTTGTTGCATTGCATTTGCAGGTAAGAAACAACCAAAACATGTCGGAAAAATACCAGAAATTTGAAAAAAATTCAACTCAGAAGTGGTGACGACATTAAAAAAAAGATTTGGCAAAATGCATAAATTTTAAAGTCACGAGTCCCGCTCTCGAATTTCAAGTCTCGGGTCTCGGAGTTTTTGATGAAGTCTCAGTCTCGGTCTCGAAGCTTTAACCAGCAGGTCTCGGTCTTGAAGGTTACGATCTCGACTACATCACTGGTGATCAATTGTTCAATTTTGGGCTTCCATCGGTCTTTTCTTGTAATTCCTCCCAATTCTATCACCAGTTACGCTTGATTTACATTTTCAAAGGTAGAATGATCTAAGGCAGCAACGCTAGCTTCGAATGGGTGAATGGCAAATAGCAGAGTTACGTTTACGTGGCGAAGGGCGAAAATCTTGGAAACGACCCGCGAAAGCAGTTTTCATTTAATTTCAGGGCATGTCTAAGGAACTCTGTTGAAGTACTGGAGGGTGGCTTGTTTGTACTTCTTCAAGGATTGGAAATATTGCATTTCGTTGTTGTATTTATTTATTTTAAATGTTTAAACCAGACACGAAGTCAATACAGCACAAGCACACACTGTCTGCACAAAGCAGATTGACAACAACAGACACAGAACGTTTTGTAATGGCGTTGGGGTAGGACTACAGGCACGGGCGTCGGAAGGGAGGGGCAAAGGGGGGCCTTGGCCCTCCTGGATTTTGAAATTGTTAGCAAAAAAGGTTGTTTTTTTCAATTTCGAGGGGTAAAAAACAAATTTCACGACTTTTGGCCCCCCCTGGAAAAAATTTTGAGAAAATCTCCTACTGGCCCACCCCTGGAAAAAATCCTTCCGACGTCCATGACCACAGGATTACAGACACTTTCTTAATACAATTGTTCGCTTCGTAACACTTGGTACACCACTACATTACAAACTTTCTAAACACAGTTGTTAGGTAAATCGTAACATTTGGTACAACACTACATCCAGAAAGGGGCAGATTTTAGGAGGGGGGACGATTTCAGCAATATGGGTGGTCAAGTTTCACAACAGCTTGGCTACTGTAAGAGAGACGAAGTATACTTCACAACACTGCTGTGACAAAACAGTGGACGACAAAATAGCCTTAATCTCGAATGTTGTTTTCTGAATTGTACAAAATCATGGTGAATAAAGTTACTTTCGTAGGTTTTAGAGGGTTGATTGCCCCAATCGCCCCCCTCTGGTTCCGCCCCTGCATCCGGAGTAGAACACGAAAATCCCATGGTAAGAATTAGAGGCCAACCTTGGCCAAGGCCGCAGGGGATGTACGAATGCTTTGTGGCTTGCACACGTCCTCAAATTAACACTGTAACGTTCGGGCACTGGAGATGAGCGGACTGTCATATTTTGCAATTTAGATCCAGTCCTGATTTTATGAAACTCAGTCCAAGTCCAGCCAGAGTCCAAATATTTTTTCAAATGTAAAGTCCAAGTCCAAATGTAGTCCAAAATATTTGAAAAATGCAGCCTTTTCACAACAAAAATGCCGCATTTCTTTTCCATTAACTATGTCCAAATCCGGCCCGTATCCTGAATTTTGAAAAGTTTTCCAAATTCAACAAAATTTTCAATAGTCCGGATCCAGTCCAATCCCGGTCTGGTCGAGTGCTTATCTCTGCCAGGCACTTGGTCACAAAGTAAAACGCGGTTGTAGTGTTCAAAGAATAAGAACGAATATAAACAATCTGACGGCATCAAAGAGCGTAACCAAGCGCTGTTAGACTGTTTGCATCGTACAAGAAACAGGTACACATTTTTTCTCAGTAAGACCTCAAAGGTAGGAATGTTACATTCAGAGCCGTATCAGACGCACTCCATACCCCACAATTGGGGGGCCCAAGCTGTCACAGGGGCCCAAAATTCAGTTTGAAAGCAAGGTATTTACACATTACAACTGCTGTTGGGGTCCCCGTTCAACGCAAGGTACTTTACACATTACAGTTGCCATTTGCGGCCCCTTGAAAGCGGAGTGAGCCCATTTACACATTACATTTGCTATTGTTGGCCTCTTTAAAAACGTAGGACTTACACATTACAGTTGCTGTTGGGCGCCCTTGTAAAGTAGAGTACCTGCACATTACAGTTGTTGTTGGGGGCCCTTTGAAGGCAGAGTACTGAATTCTGACGTGGTTCGGAAAATATTTTATGTGCGGATAATAAATTTTTCGCAAGAAATGAGGAATATTTACACGCGAAATACTTTGAGGGGCCCCTAAAAAGGAGAGGCCCAAGCAGTGCTCTCACTTTTAGGGATTTTGTCCCTAGATTGGAACTTTCCCATTTTAGGGATTTAGGAATTTTCGGAAAAGCATGAAAAAGTGTAAAGTGAACTATTTTAGTTTATTTTGCAAATCATATTTGGTTCTATTTTTAACATTTATCATGGCATTCCGATTTTATGCTGCAGCACCATCACAGATTTAGGGATTTTTAGGGATTTTTTGGTACTGTTCTAGCTTCTAGGGGTTTTTGGAGCTGCATTCGTGAGTTCCCTGAGCCCGAAGCAAGTGCCACGCTTGCCTTCCCTTAAACACGCCACTGTTTATAACCCTGACAATGATCTTATATGAGAATATGAAACCGATTGAACACGTTCTGTTTCATCCGATATGCGTTCTTTCTCAACTGATGTGCGCATGTAAACACTTTAACGTAAATTATCTTTATATTTTTTAACACATTGAAGTTGCTGATGAACTTACCACTTCAAAAAACAGATTGAAAGCGATTTTTCGCAATTAAACCTAGACACCCAGGTCAACTAAAAAACAGATCTGGGTGGAAAATACCCTCAGTGGGAGCCTGGTCACATGCGGCAAAACGCCTGCTACCGCAGCTTGAAGTGAACATTTGAAGATTTATTGCCGTGTTATTGTTACACAATTAAGACCAAGAGTACAACAATCCGCTAGCAAGTTTCGCAACCTACCTCTTCCGGCAAAGGATCGGACATGAGCGAATTGCGCAGTTGCTCTAAGCGTTTCGGGGGTCTCGCGGCCACGACTTACCCTGATGGGCCTCACGTTCATTTAATCCGGCCCTGCCTACATGCCTAGTTGTATAGTCCAGAAGTCAGACTTCCACTTAACCAACGTGTTTTTTAGTGATTGTTGTAAAAAATGTAGGCTACTAAGTCTAGCCCAGGTCTTATTTTGTACTGCATAGCAGCAAGATACCTTGGTGCTAACGACCAAAGTTACACATTTGCGCAGCCTGCTGTTCAGACAGCCAGATGGAGTGAATTGTGTAGTTAGAAGAGTCTATTTAGCAGTCACGTCTAAGTTGTCCCAAAACAGAGTAGTGCAGTTAGTGGATTATGGATGTTAACCGTTGCTTCCACGTAGGCCTTAATGTTTATTTGTTAACATTTATAAGCGATTTGAGATACAAAATGTTATTAATCTAAGCGTGTGCCATGCACCAGGGCAGGAGATTAACAAGTCCAGACATCAGCAAGGTTTATGCATGCGTATTTCGTCCAGGAAAACGCCCAATGCGCACGCTTAATAAACATATTTCACTTAAAACTCACGGTGAAGCTTATTAATTTGCGCTAATGAAAGAAAAGGTTCATCGCGGCGCACATGCTTTGACCGGTCTCATGTTTGCTCCTTCGGTGATAATGTTTTGATAACGGTGCGATAGGATTGATTCTGATTTCCTGTAAATTTTTTTTGCATTTGCATTTCATTACGACATCTCTAAATAATTGCCGTCAATTAAATGACAATGATTTACGACCCAATTCCTTGTGTTAAGCTTGTTCAACAATTTTAGTTGGAAACTACGAGCCTATTATGGGCATGTGCAAATGCTGTTCATGTTGTGAATTAAATATAAATTTTTAGAATGTCTAGCCCCCTGCGCAAACATGAAGGCCCCCAATGGAAGACTTTCTGGCGACGGAGCTCCCAGACCCGCAGATAAGTGGGCATGCTTGGGCAGTTACTCCCGAATCATTTTTGTGCCCTTCCAAATTTTGTTGTGCTCAGAAAAGTTTGTTTCAAACATATGCTGAAATCGAAACTCTTTCCCCCATAAAAATGTATTTTGACCCCCAAACCTTATAACCTGGCTACGGGCCTGGTTCTGCCAATATAGAGACTGCAATTAGGATATTTTGTTTTGAATGCCATTCGGCCTCGAGATGTAGCATAACGTCGAAAACTTTTTTTATAAATTACCANTAGGGGGNCCCTGTAAGCATTTTTTGGGGTTCCAGAGTCGGGTTGCTCCGGCACTGGTTACATTGAACCTGATGACTACTACCACTCGCTNGCTGCGGCAGGTATAGAGCCCTGCAATCACAGTTATAGGCCACGCTGCGGCAGGTATAGAGCCCTGCAATCACAATTATAGGCCACGCGCAATCTAATTTTGGTTCAGACATGCTAGAAAGCCAATCAATAGCTCTAAGGACTCGGACGGTCTTCTAGTTTCTAAGAAAAACTTTGAGACAAAAAATTGGCTCATTGGTTGACTCCCAGGGCCAGGAAAAGTTGGCCCATAAAACGAAAAAACATTCCCCCATTGTGAAGTTCCCCAGAGAACCCCACATCCAAAACGAAAAAGGTTTTTTTCAATCTCAACTAGAAGATACTACGGCCAAAGCAAACGATACAACTGAAATCTTGCAAACGTTTCGATAACAACTGTTATCATCTTCTGTGCATAGCAATAGACTAGAAGACTTGCTGAATCCGTAGATGGTTTGAACACCTCTCTAGCTCAATCAGCTGGCGAGTTATAGCGTTACAAACCTTTGCAAANAAGTGNCGCACGCGGGACTTAAAGGAAACTTTCTTTCGAAAAGTAAACTTCTTCAAGAAAAGACAAAGCTGTATTACCTTCTCCTGGAGGTTTTTTATTAAGCCGGTTCAGATGTGGTGTAACATCTAACATAAAGCAAAACTTCTGTAACCACTCGTCGCATTTCAGTTCGGGAAACTGAAGACACGTTCCAGTCAGAAAAATTTTAGTATCTTCCAAGCATGCTGGAAGGCTTCTTAGTAGGCTTACCTGCCCTCGAGAAAGCTATCCGAAGTTGTTGTGTAAAATCAGATCAGTATATGCGTTGTCAACTTCTTGTAGGAATTTACGACACTGCCTGTGATTTAGACTTCTGCTAAAATTTGTGACATTTTTTTATCACTACCTTCATAATCTCTGTGAATTCTTTAGGACAGGATTTGGCACAGAGTGCTTCCTGAGAAATGATGCAAGTCAAATGGTTTCACGTTTCGTTTCAGCTCCTTCATTAAGCAATGAACCTTTATGAGTTCCTGTCATGCTTGATGCTGCATGAGTTGCAATAGTTACAATCAGTGACGGATTTACGCACAGGCCAAATAGGCCACGGCCTATGGACCCGCGCTTTTACGGCCCCGCGCAACTCCTTCCTAGACGACTCATTTAATAACTTAAAATTTGCGAGCATAACTTCACAATTTACTTTGAGACGAGCGAAAATAGAAATGTCTAAAACTAGAGCACTAGTTACTGCAGCACAGTGGTCTCTAGTACAGTAGTAAATGATTTTTCAATTACACTGTTTTTGAAATATATGAGAAAATCGTTTACGATTGAGACGGTCCCAACAGTAGGCAAATTTATAGCGTGTTTGATGCGGATCTACGTTTGCTTGTTTCCAACTACATAGCCAGTATCATAGGCGTAGCTAGTGGGAGCCAAAAGGGCCATGCCCCCCCACAAATTTTTAGAAAATATGGTCATTTTGTGTTTTGAGAGGCGTTTTTCCAAACAAAATAGTGTTATTCGCGTAAAATCAAACATTTTGGCCCCCAAAAAATTTTTGGCTCCCCCCAAATTTTTGGGCTGGCTATGCCACTGGCCAGTATATAGAGCTTGTTTGTTGAAGCTCTAGACAGATGTTAGTTAAATCAACTAGAACAGTTTCTCGTGAGTTTTACTTGGAAAAACAAGCCTATATTGGGTTTACTTTATATGGTTAGCTGAGGGGTTGCGAAAATACTTTTCTGTGCAAGAATTTGTCTTCACTCTACNTAGCATCAGCCTATAACATGGAGGATTAAAACACTATAGATTGCATTGCTTGGAAAATGACAGCTTAAAAACGGCATAAATAAANACTGTGTCCGCTGAATGGATTGTGNTTGTCTGGTCCATAAAACGTGTGGTTACTATTACAAACGAGTTTACGCAGGCCTATAGCTAATCAGATCGACAACTANACGATATTTTCAAGAGCGGCAACACAGTCCCGCAGGCAAATGTATACATCCGAAAAATAAACCTACAAAAAACGCTAGNAATCATGGAATTTCACGAAGGGAACTTCTGAACTACACGAAAGAGCTATAAATTCCANGAAAAGATCGCATTGCCATTTGTTCTTGAGAAAAATGTAGGAAAGGCTTTAATTTCTGTTGAAGAACAAANGCAATCGTAGAACCAAAGTCGGCACCACAAAAGAGACTTTTGAGTGGCACTACACATAAGTGGGACATCTTTTCACACTTTTAACACAAGCGACAAAATAGGTCACACCTGCGTGGGGCCCCAAAAACTAAGATGCCATAGGGCCCCGCACTCCCCAAATCCGTCCCTGGTTACAATGCAATTAGTTTCAATACCTNGTTTCANCTGCAAAATTACCTTCCCCTCTTGTTGGACCAGCAAGAGGCATCACTCTTATCAGCTCTTATTTTGGTGCTTCAGAGCTCATGCAGCGGNTTAACAACACTGCCTGAGCGGCATCAAGATCGCATGATTCATCGCAAGCAATAGAAAATGCTGAAGCTGCATTCAAGGACCGAGTTTCAAGAGAAGATGTTGCCCCCAACTTTTGAACAAAGGGGAACAAAATATCTTTTGTCCCCCAATATTTTGTGATAAAAATAATGTAGTCGTACAAATTTCATGGTTACATTACTGTTAGAAACCCCCAAGCATAGGGTGCATCCATGCCAGTTAATGCAATTTCAGAGATAGGCTACAGGTTTATTGATTGGAATTGCATTATGCAACTGCCAATTATTTGAATCCCAGAGATACATATTCATAAATTCAACTTTGAATGTATTGTTTGTTTTTTAAAGAATAATTGAAGTGTTGTGTTTGTTTTGGTTCTAGGACTACAGCCACCTGGACAACTGCCACCTATATAACGATCGCCACCAGGAAAACTGCCACCTAAGGCATACTGAGTTTTTGTCTTTTTTTCCATTAAACTCTTTGAACTTTAGAAGGATGCAGTGTATAAAAAAAAGTTTCTTCATTCTCTGACTACTTTAAAGGAACTTTAAGTTCAGCTTTGAATCTTTTAGGTGACGAATGTCGTGTCGATACCATTACATCTTCGCAAACATTCTTAAGTTCGTGCAAAGCGTAATTTCATATCGGTATTTTCAAAATTTTCACAGCAAGCTCTCATATACACGTTATCGCATTTATTCGACTCACTCATGAAACGTCTTTTCTTCCTTTCATTTGACGTTCTGAGGATTTTTTACCTTAGCGTTTGATTTGTGAGTTACATGACAGCAACAGCAACGTTTCAACTCACTATTGCTGAACTATGTTGAAGCAATATTATCGTAACACGAAGAGGTTCTCAACCGCTCTGCAGCGAGAAGTCCTTTACGTGCCGTAACACGATATACCAAACTGAATTTGATAGCTTGTATGTGATGCGTAAAACGCAATATGCTACAGTCTAGGTGGTAGATGTCCGGGTGGCACATGGGTGTAGTGCTAAACAATGTGTTGAAACGCACATAAAAAACTAGCGATTTTCCAACAACACTGTAAACCAATTTTTTAATCATTTTTTGATTATGTAGGCCTATTCACGTTCAATGCACTACAAACGAAAACATTAAAAAAGTGTGGGAATGTGTTCCCGGCCCGCGACAACCCTAGGGTGGCAGTTGTCCTTGTGACAGCTGTCCTTGGTGGTAGTTCTCCTAGGTGGCAATCGTCCTGGGTGGCGATTGTCCTAGGTGGCAGTTATCCTAGGTGGCAG
>JGI24158J21664_10003089_pt1 | contig 20652 bp, 9 predicted proteins | sample Ectturendosymbi3_FD_21664 | JGI IMG/M metagenome (IMG submission 21664) | reverse complement strand
ATTTTGACCTATAAATTTTCTGCGTTTGCAACTGCAAAAATAATTCAGCCTTAGGTGTTAAGGTTAACCCAGAAACATATTCATGCACTCTATGCTTCGAAATTTTAAAATATTTGGTTGTTTAACTTTGGGGATGATATAATGTCATTGATAAGCACATAAATAACTATAGTAGAGTCAAATCTGAGAACATCATAAAGTTGAAACGTTATATGCATAATGGATTGAGCATTTACCAAACCAACTACTATAAGACCGCGTTTCTTGCCTTACCGTGCCTATCCTACATACTATTCGATCGTCCAGTAGTGGGCAAAACAGCATTATTACGCCAGAAGTCGCAACAAACCCACTATTATTACAGAATTGCCATTAAACTTGCAAAAGCATATCAATATCTGTTGTTGTAGTTTCAATAAAGTATCGATGAAGAGAAAAGAAACTTTGCTGCAAGAAAATTTTGACCTAACAATAAATTTTTGAGTTTTTTTGACCTAATAACTTGGGATTCCCTCATAGTATAAGCGTGAAATTTAGTTTGTGGACGATTCATGAACTTTCAAAACGGCAGAAAGTTTTTGACTTTATTGACTTTTGGTTGCCATAGTTATCACATAATACTCGTTGCATTTGAGCTGCGTGAAATGTGACACTGTGCCGTTGATGCGAACATGCCCCTAACACATTTTTTCATTCACGCCTTGAATTATTGGGTATTGTTGCTAATTTGGAGTTACGACTTTTTCCGAAACAAAATTTCAAATCGCTTGTATTGAAAGTTAGTTTAGTTGTGCTCTTATTGCAGAAGTTCATCACTGCAATTAAGTGTCTTACAAGTTCCTGTTTACTTACGGCTGTTTTGAGTTGAATGCGCTAGGGGCACGATTTTAACCAAAGTTTAGCGCTGGTTGGTTACAATCACGAAATACATGGACTATGCTTGCGGTCAATTAGCGCCAAACTTTGATTCCGGTCATATGCGCAAGAAGCATTGTTAACTTTTTTTTGACAAACTAGTGGATGAATGTCGAAGTTTCATGCATATATCGTCCCAGGCGTCTGGACCGTCTGAAACGAGACCAGAAGAAGGGGTCGGAGAATTGGCGTACGCGCTGGACGAGTTCTTGGATCGGGTTGATATGGATCCGTTGGACTTCGATGAGGTTCGTCATCGACCCTCACTCGAAGAACGTTTGGAAAGTATCATCAGGTAAATCATGGTTCAGTGCGGGGTAACTTGTCATAAAAACCCTCATGCGATGAACATTGTACTTTCCATTTCGTTTGCTACTAACTTATGTTTGGTCCTAATGCTAGTATGCTACACCTTTCTGTCTTGGTAGGATCTTCACCAGGTATTTCGCTAAATTAAGACGTGTTCTGGAACTGAATGCACCTAACGTGCCTTGATCTGCAGACAAATCTAAACAGCGTTGTTACGAAAGTAGAGAAAATTGAACAAACCAGCTTCAGTCATCCCACTTACATGCAACATCCTTTAGACAACCGAATTTACATTTTGCTGCACCCGATTAACGTGACGTTATTCACCTGAATCTGCGATCGTCAAATGTAGTGTAAAAAGCCACATGCTGTCGTCTCTAACTACGACTTTTCTACCATCTTTAGGCCGATGTTAATTGTACCAACTGTAACACGCAAAACCTTGAAACAAGTAGCCAGTAGTTTAGTTGGATAAGGACAAGCACTCGGACGCAATACAGACCGTATTTCCTTCCGGTATGCGAACTGTCGCTAATAGAAGGCTATCAATCAACCGTGGTTGTGATCAAGATTCAGCGATACTTCAGTCGCATTTCTAAACTTATACCGACTTGCGAATTCCCGCTTCACCCTCAGCTATGGCATGTAATCCGATCAACTGTGCGTATCGTTGCCGCTCCTAGCGCTGTGACTTCTTTTGTATTTCTAAATTCGCTGATCTCACTTGCTTTTCGCTCGCTTAAAAACCTGACAACTTAATTACTTCTGCAGTTCGCGAACGCTGTAAATCGTTACTGAGTGTGCGATTTGTTTCTGTTGCAGTGGCGCGGCTCTAATGGCCGATTCGTCTTGCACAAGGGAAGATAGACGAGAAAGGATCGTTGCAGAATGCAACGCAGTGCGTCAAGCCTTGCAAGTACGGGCATGCGTTGTTCTGTCGCCGGTTAAGATTTATTTCGTTGTCGCGCAACCGGCTGTTGTTGACAATAAGGCCTTGTTAAACACCTGGCCGAAGTGCAGCGTTCACTTTGACGCGTGACCTGCAGCTTGAGAACAGTAAAGTGGTGTATTTTTGTTCGCGACTGGTACGTTGAATGTTTGTAGTCAATGGAATACATGTGGTTTTCGGTGCTTTTCGTAATAGGTAAGGTTTACGGCTGCTGAACATTTTTACGAAGGTTGTGAGAGTGGCAGAAAGATATTATTGCATAACTTTATCTCCCGCTCAAAATTTGAAATGAGTTGCACGCTTGGAGTCTTGACATTCCCCCATCAGTGGCTGTACGATTGTATTTTAACAATGGAGTTGGCCGTTTGAGCGAGTGTGCTCTCTGAGTGCGTGTTGAAGAAACTGGTTATTGCTGTGTCATACGAATGGACCTTCAGCAATAGCTCAGTAGTACAGTGCCGTCTCCCAATCGAAAGATTGGTTGATCGATCCGCGAACACTCCATTAATTCAACGTAACCCTGTATTGGCAAGAGCGTTTCGGCGTACCGCCAATTGCCGTCATCGAAAAGGTAAAAAAATAGATTTATACATTTTTTTGGTCGTTTGTGTTTTTGCCTCTTCTGGTGGAAGTGAATCACACCCTGCTGGATCGGTTGTTCATGCTCATGCCACTCTTATGTCGCTTAGGTGGCAGCGTTGATTAGGATAACGGGTTCGCCTGCTCGCTGCAAAACATACACGCAGGCTGTAGTAGCCCGGCTAACCCTATTCGCTTTTCGATAGGACTTGTTGCAAGAGTACATGAACAACGCCGGTCGCGGCGACAAATCTGACGAACTGGAAGCGGCCGTTGACCACATGATGCAGAAGACGAAAGATCTGCGCCGTCAGCTTTGCAAAGCGGTCATCGATCACATTTCCGACTCCTTCCTGGACACGAACGTGCCGATCCTGGTGTTGATTGAAGCTGCTCAGAGCGGCGACGAAAAGCAAGTAAAAGAATATGCTCAGGTAAATATGAAGCTTGGTTTGAAACGCCTTTGGGTGATTTGTTTACGCGACTGTTTATGACTTCAGCACGACCTTTAGTGAACCATTCAACCAGCATATAATCTGGATCTTTTATTTATTGCACCTGAGGCCTTGTAGCGATTGTACGTGGCACGGCTGTTTTCATGTAAAAATGAACGTTGAAATCTGGCATCAGATCGCGAGTGCATGCTTGACTCTCAGGAATGTGCAGTCGCAGGTATGACGCAGTCACAAGTCAGCAACATGAAACAATGGTTCGCAACCAAAGCAAAGTAGATCTTGCTATTCCGAGGACCAGGTTTAAAATTTACTGAATATCTAAAGCTCAACTGGTGTATCAATGAAAAGTGAAAGCAGATAAATTTTTTTACGTTTTATCTGCTTTCCGTTTTTCCGTTTTATCTGCTTTTACTTTTCATTGATACACCAGTTGAGCTTTGGATATTCAGCAAAGCAAACTAGGTCTTGCGCGTGTTGCGCAGAACAGACGTGAAGTGGAATCTTGTGATTTCAACCACAATTATAGAGATAGAAAAAGATGCCGCATCTTCAGCGCAGAGACTTTCGACACAGATAATAATTTACAAGTGAGGTTTAAGAGCTTGAAATGCCTTGCGTAGTTTACGACCTGGATGCATTCTATATTGCTTCTTCGGCGATGTGCTTCAATCTTAATTGCTCCAATCAAACATGATTTAGGGAAGATGGAAGGTTGTTGGGTTCGTCTGTTATTGTCAGCGCGCTCTGTCCCTGTGTAATGAGAAAAGCACCGCCGCATCTACAGCACGTGACAGCGAGGTACAAACGTATTTCAATGAAGGAAGGAATGAAATTGCGTTCGAAAAACATGAGGTATAGATTTGGCGGATGCGGCCGTGTATTCCAATCCAATACTTTGCAAAGGACGCGATCTCAGGTTCTCACTTACGCACACACATGTGTGTTTGCTGCTAACACGTCTGCCTTTGTTCGTCTTACAGTTGCTTGTTATCCATACGCCCGGGTAGAAGTCATGCGAAACAATCGCTCTACTCCAAGCTTTACTTTTCGCGGCAGGTATTTCGCGAACACGCCAACAAGCTTGTTGAAGTGGCCAACCTTGCCTGTTCGATGTCGAACAACGAAGAAGGCGTGAAAATGGTTAAAATGGCTGCCAGGCAAATTGAAGTTCTCTGCCCGCAGGTATGCGTGAAACAAATGTGCGTTGNTCGTGTTGCGTGGGTTTTATTTTCTATTNGCAGCCGATTATTTCATAACTGTGGGCCGGGCCTGAGTGTGACTCAAGCCTTAAATGAAAANCGAAACATCAACAGCCAACGTTGCGACGTCGTGTAGTATTTGTTGAACGAAGTCGGACATCCAGTGTCACCAAGTCACTGTTCATAAAGCCACACTGCGTGGTTTACTTACTTTACAAAGTGAGCAGAACCTTTGTAGTTGGAGTAATGCAGCTTTGATCCGCTTCTGTCCCCGTTAACTAGGGGTGGCCGGATTTACTTACTTTCTGAAATGATTATTTTTACTGTATTTCTCCAGCTTACTTGTTTAAGGGAGTCTTCCTTGCTGAGAAACTAATTTTTGCTTTAGGTGAACGTTGCAGAGGGTAGAAAGGTAAAAAAATATGACCACTTTTCCATTATTGTTGTTGCTTCTTCCGCTGTTCGCTGATACAAACTTACCCACAGCTTTTCGTTACCCTCAGGTGATTAACGCAGCCCTCACTTTGGCTGCTCGGCCAACGAGCAAAGTGGCTCAAGACAACATGGAAGTTTTCAAGCAGTCGTGGCTGAACCAGGTCAGTGGCAAATCCCGGCCATTTCAACTGTCTGACTGTTGCTGTTGCACGCCACAGTCCTTTCTTTACAAGTTGACAGCGACATTGCCAATGGCCAAATGCCAATAAAACGGAGAATTGTTTTGTGTTCAGTCGCGAAGCCGAATTCTCACGGTTGGAAAAACTTAAGAAAAAAACACAAAGACTTAACTTTCCTTTAAATTAAGAAAGTCAAGTCTTCGTGCAACCCACGTGATATACATGTGACTTGAACCAACAGGTGCAAACTTTGACCGACGCCGTTGACGAGATCACCACCATCGAGAACTTCCTCGCCGTATCCGAAGCGCACATTTTGGAGGACGTCACCAGCTGTGTCGTCGCGCTGCAGCAAGCAAATCCCGAGATGCTGGACAGGAAAGGCGGCGACATCCGAGGAAGAACCGCGAGAATTTGCCAGGTACGGTGCTCAGGTTTCCAGAATAACACTGAAGATTATTTCTTCGGTTTGTGTTAAGTGCTTTTTTTTGCTTAAACCATGCGCAAAACCTTATGTTATATTGAATATTAGAGTGCATCAGTGAGCGGCAACATTTTCGGATGCTGTTTGTAGGTTGTCATCAACGAGATGGAGAACTACGAACCGGATTACTATACAGAGAAAGTGATAGAAACTTGCCAAACGCTCAGAGACCAGGTAATTACCATGTTTTGCAATAAAGATATTTACGTCTGCGATTCGCTCATGTGCCTGGCCCGCTGACGGTCATCTGCAAAGACTCGGGCAACAGTCTGCATGTCATTGCAACGAAACAACCCGTTTGTTCTCGCTGTGAGACAATGGACGCCACGTTGCTGGGAAGAAAACAAGTCTTCCTGCAATCGTCCGATTGGTATTATTCTTGGCAAGGCCCTGAACGTTGTTCTTGCATTTTCTCTTTTCTTCCAGGTCATGCCCAAGTTCGAAGCTCGTCTCGAAACATCCATCGGTGCTCTGATGCACGACCCGCCCGAGGATCCGCAAGAAAACGAGTTCATCGACAGCTCTCGACTGGTTTACGATGGCGTGCGAGAGATCAGGTGAGACGATTTGTTGTCATGGCACGTCACGCGTGTACGTGCGTATGGAGATTCTCTTAACTCGCGGTCGTGGAATGTTGGACGGTTAATATTTGATCCTGTTGCCGTCGCAGGCTTAACATAAGTCAGTGCGTGCAAGTGCCGCAAGTATGATGCACAAGCTGAGCGCCAACGCTCTTCCGTCCAGATCGAACAAGCGTCGCTGCTCGTTTTGGCAATCTCTAGGTTTTGGGATGATTCGCTCTGCCGGCATGGAGCTTTTGGTGCGTTTTGCTTCGCCCGCGAAGTTTGTGCGTAAAGTGCATCGTTACACGCAATGCACAACCAGTGGATGCACCGGAAGGGCTGAATCGACGAGAACCTTGTCTCGCACATCGGTGTTGATAACGACCTCCTTCGCGTGTTTCGAAATCCGCCATTTGTGAACAACTAGCTGTGTGTGAGTGCGTAATAGCGAGTATGTTTGTTGTCGTGACCAGGCGCGCTGTGCTGATGATCAAGAATCCCGAGGATGTCGAAGACTCCGATCTGGAGGCCATGTCCGAAACCGGTGCCAGCCGTGTCAGCGGAAAGGTGCGTTTGCGGAACTGAAACTGCCGCTAGTTGCCATTGTCTTTTCATCACTATTGCGCGACTGAGTTTACTGTTATGAAAGCAGCAGCGTTGCGATAATTGACCATGTTATCGAAAAGCGTTTTATTCTCCAGACGGCGGATACCGAATCGGCTCCGACCGACCAGACCCTCATGAGGAAGCTTCCCGAGGCGGAGAAAGCGAAGATCCAGGCGAACATCAAAGAATTCGTCAAAGAGAAAGAGCTCCTCGACATCGAAATTTCCAAATGGGACGAGTCATCCAATGACATCATCGTTCTGGCGAAATCGATGTGCGTCATCATGATGGACATGACCGATTTCACCCGCGGCCGTGGTATGTTCTTGTGCTGAGTCATCAGTGAGCGTTTCTCATTACCTACGTTGCTTTTTGATTAGCTTATTGAAAAACTCTGAAGCTGTGGATGAATGTTACTTCATCAACGAAACAGTGAGTTTGCCAACATGCTCTGTTTCGCGGAGTCCCACCATTTTCAAGTAAATGTTTTCTCGGTCAGTTTGTCCGATTGTTCCCGCAACGATTGGTGCGCGAAACTTATTCTACTTCCCAATGCGAACGTGGCGACAGTAGAGAGGAATCTTGAAAATAATTAAATCCAACCAAGACGCTGGTTTTAATGCAACGCGTTTGGAGAGGAATGTTATTCGGTGTTGGAAAAATTGGGTGTAAAGCAGTGGCTTTTTATCGTTCCATCCAACAACATTGTAAGCGATCCAATCGTCATGTGCAGGTCGCCTGAAGAACACGAGCGACGTGATTGAAGCCGCGCGTCGAATCGCCGACGCTGGTTCAAGACTCGACAAACTTGCCAGGTCGATTGCTGAAGTCTGCCCGGACTCTGCCGTCAAGCAGGTACTGCCTAAAGCCGTTTGTTATCTGTACCTGTTGTGCTATGCGCAGCCTGAAGACACCAAAAGTTCTCTTGAGTGCAGTTCTATGCTTTTAACAGCTAATGCGTGCAGATTTATCAAAGACCACTGAAAGCTTTCAAACTGTAGCGGCAACTTTTCAGCCCTTTTCGTCCACTTGGTCAACCATACTGCTTCTTCCACTGCGTTGTGCACCTTATCACTCGTGTACTGGTTGGTTACATTCGAATTTTTAATTTGTGGTAAATGCTGTAGATCGAATATACCCGGAAAACTTAATTGAACGTGCCACTATCCAGCATGTCACAGGCTCGATGCCTTCCGTGAGCGTCGACCTCTGACCCGAGTCGCGATCCTGACGCAATAATCGACACGATGATTTGTTTCCAGGATCTGCTCGCCTACCTGCAGCGCATCGCGCTTTACTGCCACCAGCTGAACATGTGCGCCAAGGTGAAAGCGGAAGTGCAGAACATCTCGGGAGAGATGATCGTGTCGGGTTTGGACAGCGCCACTTCGCTTATCCAGGTCTGTTGACGCTCGAGAGACAGTGCGGTTAGTCCGGCTGCGTGTACTTACGATGCCTGCGAATGCGATTTGGAACGTTGACCTTTATCTGCGCTTGTTTTGCTGCCTGGTAAAATACTGCGTCAAGTTTTTACCAGAACTTTTTCGGTCGTGGGTGATGTTGTGTTTGTTCGAGACCGAAGGTAGCGGTCGAAAAGGTAACTTTGTCTCTTTCGATCGCCCGGTAGTTTGGCTCCCATCTCATCTGACGCANAAGTCATTGCTCAATTGCTTCAAATCGTTCACAATGGCTGTCCATGCTCACAATCAGTNACACTCAGCTCATTCGTGCAGGCCGCTAAGAACTTGATGAACGCCGTTGTGTTGACTGTCAAGTCCTCCTACGTCGCATCCACCAAGTACCGCAAGGGAAGCGCGCACCACCAGCACGCCAGCATCCAGTGGAAGATGAAGGTATGGCCCGTTACTTCGCGTGTTAAGAACAGAAAAAGCCCGTTTTTTTGTGTTTTCGCTCCAAGTTCGCCGCCCCCTTAACATTGACCTCTGTCTCGGCGATAAACTCTTCGGTTGTTGCCGACCACACTTCCCTCCCACAAGCGTCTGTATCGCTGCAACGAGAGCTTTGCCCGCGAGGTATCGTCTCCAGAAAAAAAAAACTGTTTACTTTATTAAAGATTGTTTTAAAAANAGGCAGGTNTCTTTATCAGGAAGGTGATGAGCAACAGTTGTTTATTTTCAATTCGAGAACGTCAATTTCTTCCAGGCCGCGGAGATGCTCGTAATGATCTTTATGTCAGGCAGTGATGGTAAGTATAATCAAGCACAAGCAATATAAGCGGTAGTTGCAAGGTTACTCTGTAAGATTTAGCTCACATACCGAAGAGCAGCCGTTAGCACAGCTTTTCCAGTTACACGTAGATATTCAGCTTCACAGTAGCACTTCCCGGCGCATGCCGTCATTGTTATTTGCATAAAGCTTCTTGTTGAGCGTGGAAAAAAATGTGCAGCCGACAGTGCGAATGTTTGGACCTAGAGACGTGAAGCAGGACACAGTATCTTTCCGGTCTGCCTGAAAGAAAGCAATAAGGAACTGTTCGATGCTGTATAGGCGTAAACTGAGCCAGAAAGTTCGGTTGAAGAACTAAGGGCGAGGAAGATTTGCGTTCAGTGACGCGAAAGTGAGTCGAGGTTGTGTGTGGGTTGTATCTTTTCTTTTTGTTTTCAACCTGCTTTCTACTATTACATAAAATTGATGATTACTTGCTTTTCTGATGCAACTTGAATGCCGTTTCACGACGGGTAGCCCTCGGTGTTGGTCATGAATTCTCTTCTTGTTTCACGATTTTCTATTTCATGACTTTACGCTGAAACTATTCCAGGTAAGGGCTTTTGTAAACGCTTGTCAAAAATTTAACCTCTAACTGTTTTTTTTTTTTCGTTCGTCAATAACAGTAATCCCGATTTCTTTGTTTGCGCTTAAGGGCTCTTGACGCAGCTTCTGCTGCGCAAAAAAACCAATGGAACTTAACGTGTCTGCTGTAACCTCTGCAGGCGCCCGAGAAGAAGCCGCTCGTGAGAAGAGATCGCCAGGAAGATCGTCGTGCGCCGGTTCGCCGCGCCTCGCAAAAGCGTCTGGTCAATCCCGCTCAAGCGCTGAGCGAGTTCAAAGCAGAACTTTAGAGTCGTTTGTTGGTGACGACCAAGTGGAGCTGCTGCAGTGTCATTTCTCACGCTACCGTGATCTGTGTTTGCCACTTTCATGTAAATATCAGGTAATTTTAGATGTGTTTGGTACATTTTCGCGTCTTTTACGTTTCATGTACTGGATATTTTTCGATGCGCGAAAGTGTGCGATTTTTGCCGTGCCCGAAGTAAAATCATCCTTTTTTATTTGAAACGGAGGTTCTGTGTGTACGTTATTTGCCTGTGTTGTCATGGTGATCCACGAATTCAGATGATTAGACTTAGTGACGGGTTTGTAGCCGTTTTTTTTTTTTAACATTGATTAACTCTGACAAAACATCATGGTTTTGTACAGCGGCGCGTCTGCTTTGGATGACTGAACAGTAGTGTTAACGATAAAGACTCGGAAGACTCTGTTTTGTTCGTTTCTACATTCTTTTCTCCACCAAAGTTTGCCTGTATTCCCAACCACCGCCGAACGACGTGTAACTGTATCAATCTCCATATTTTATCCATTTGTACTTGGACCAATGCCATAACCTTCCGGTGCGTAAGAACTATGTACCCTTGGTGCTGATCATTTTTATACGCATGTACAAATACATCTGTGTTGTAACCTCACTTGCTTGCTTTGTTCGTACGAAGATAAACCTGATAAAGTCGTTGATCGTAGAATTGGCAGATTTGCATTTGTCAATTTGAGAAGCCATCTATTTTGGTGAAACCGAACAGCGCAGAGGCTCCCACTCGGTCATCGACGTTCTCATTGGGCCACAGCCTCCCCTAACAGGGGTGGTTTTCAGTGACCGGCATGGCAAAGTCGCGCATGCGGCATCAGCTGAGCGCTGTCGTCAGGGACCGGCGCAGAGGTTTGGAGTTTGAGAGGGGCACAAAGTTAAAGGGGGCAGCACATTTCGCTGCTGAGTTTGATGATGTTCATTGGAGAACGAAATAGAAGTCAAGAAAAAGAACATCGGTTATTTCAAAGAATCGCGAAAATGTGAAACGCTTGCCTCAAAGGAAATCATGACCAACTTTTTGTGAGAGTATTCGCAACCCTCTCACATAGAATCACTTGTGCGCGACGTTCACATGGCACAAAAGTTGACCACAAGTGGCACTTTGTGACAGCAGAAGGCGTCAAGAAGCGTTAAAAGCGTTTTATGGCTGTTGGGCCAATCCGGGTTCTAGAAATTGGTTACATTCCTTTGTTCCACTCCTGCCAGTTGTTCCTGAGGTGGTGGTAGCAATAAACACCACTAATCATGATAAACCCACTGTTTCATCACTAAGCATGATTGTGACGATGTGGGTCCTACACAATCTGCGATCACTGTTTTTCCTAAAGATTGTCCTTTCTACGTTATCTATTCATCCGTCACTTCCCATGTACAAACCATATTAGAGCTTACAAAATTATCTCCACACTTATTAACGGCCTAGTTTTTTTCTCTTGGTTTCATACTATAGGTTTCTTTCGTGGAATTTATCCGTCAAGCTTTCCTTACAGATATGGCTTAGTTGTAAAGATCTGTTTTCATTTCCTGGTATAGTCAATAAGTATAATTCCATTCTAGTTTCAGGGCGAAGTTAATCAACTGAGAGGGCAGCTGACCAGTTTTATTTTGACCGAACTTCAAGTGCAATTCAGGTTTTTTCAGAAACCCGCTGCCATCCTGCAAATTAATTAGATAGGTGCATAAATGCTGTGGATTTTTTGTTCATTTCCAACCATAGCAGGTTTATTTCAGTTCTCCAGTTTGAAATCGAAGCACTGAAACCTGCAGTGGTGACTCTTCGCACGGCACCACGCTAACTCATTTGCAATTCCCTGATTGTTCTTGTGGGTTTTGTGAAACCTCAGCGCGAGTTCATTCTGTTCGAAACCGTTTTAGTTTTCATTGTTTGGTCCAAGCGTCTTGTAGCGAAGTTTTGAAGCGCTGCGTTGATGCAAACGCCCTTAAACTGTTGCCCAGACAACCTGGACTATAACCGTTTAACCAGTTCCTGCATGCAGCGCAAGACCAACAACCCTGACGCTGACCTATTTCATCACTGAAAGAATGCCACACTTGCTGAAAAATCTATGCAGCTCGTCATTATATTTTTAACGTGATTAGTTGAGCGAATTATAGTAGCAATTGCACACCACCGCAGAAAAATACACCATACTGCCGTTGATGACAGCTGACTCAACTTTTTTACTTGGATGCATGCAGCATGCAACTCAAAAGATATCAATGGAAAATGCGCAAAACTTTTGAAACGAAATAGATCTGCTGGACAGCAGGTAAACCAGTTCGTTCTTTGAAAGAAAGCTCGTGCTAACCTGGACTACGAAAAACTTTCATGCGCGAAGCTCACTAAGTGATACGCAAACCCGCAGGAGGACTCGGAAAAGGGGTTGGCAAAGCTACTCAGCAGAGATGAGCACGGATTAAGACTGGATCGGACTGCAATTTTTTTGAAAATTGACGGATCGGACTGAGAAAATTTTTGTATCATAAATGTGATTATTCTAAGTTGTAACTATATCAAAATTTTTAGGCATTACTCTAACTTCTAGGAATTTTGACTCTAGGTTGGAACTTTTGACCTTTTGTAGGGATATTTCAGGGAGTTTGGAAAAGTTTGAAAATACGTAAAATGAATCATTTCAGATTATTCGGCAAATCATGTTTGGTTCTATTTTTAACACTTATCGCGGCGCTCCGTTTTTATGCTGCACCACAACAGATTTAGGGATTTTTGGATTTGCATTTGTGATAGCTCTGAGGCAGTGTCTATTTTACTGCAGTGATTATTTTGCCATTCGAACCGTATCCGGTTTGTCCAGATACAACGCAGAGTTCATAACATTAGCAGTATGGTGACGCTGGTTGAGTGGGAAGTATCTATTCCTGCTGTGCCAGTGGTCGTGAGTTCGACTCTCAGCATAGTTGCTGTGGCACGGGTATTAAAGATGACACTTTTGATGGAAACGCTTTTTGTGTACTATTTAAAAAATTTCGAAAACCAGACATGGGTTAGGATTTTGGAACAGGGTTAAGGTTTAGAGTTGAAGTTTAGGGTTAAGGTTTCGGATTAAGCGTTTGGTGAAGGTTTAGGTTTAGGGTTTTGGGTTAGCATTTCGGTTGAGGGTTTAAAATACGGGTTAGTGTTTAGGATTTTAGGTCACATGACAGAATATACCTAATCCAAGTGTATCATCCTTGTCACATGACCAATGCAACCAATCGGGTTTCTCTAATGGCAAAATAGCTCCAGCAGTGCTTTTGCCGCTGATGACAAAATAGACACTTTCGAATTATTAGCTGTGATCCAATTTTACAGATTTGATACATTTTGGAAATACCAAAAAGGCAGTTTCTATTTTGCCTCAAGAGGCATAAGCACTGCTGGAGCTATTTTGTCTTCAAACAATCATGTTTTGCTAAAGGCAAAATAACTCCAGCAGTGCTTTTGCCCTGTGATGCAAAATAGGCACTGCATAATAAATTATGTGGTTTTACATGGGCGGATCAGGCCTGGATCGGACTGATGATTTTCAAAAATTTGAGTATCAGGACTGGATCGGATTCAATTTTCTAGGATCAGGACTGGACTTGGACTGAAAAATTTCACAGTCCGCTGTTCTCTGACATGTGGGCCTAACGTTGAGTTCACATTACTAGTAGCAAGGTGAACATAGTGCAGTGGTTAGTGTCTGTGCCTGCTGTGCGTGTGGTCGTCAATACTGATCTAACAATTTGCTTTGGCTATTAGCAATTACACCTTATGTGGGAGCAATTTTTGTCTACTTTTTCAAAAAGTTTTGAGTTTGGGGTGTTAGGTTTCAGTTTAGGGCTTACATTTAAGGTTTAGGTTTGGGTTTCGGGTAGCCTACGTTTATGGTTTAGGTTTGATGTTTTGCATTTAGATTTTGGGTTAAGGTTTTAGGTTTATGGTTTGGATTTAGGTGTCGGGTTCAGGTTTTGGGTTTAGTCTCAGGCTTTAGGTGTTGGTTTTAGGTTTTGGGTTTAAGTTAGGGGTTTAAGCCTATGTTTAGGGTTTTAGGTCACACGTCATGACCATACCCTAATCCAAGTGTGTCATCCTTGTCACTTGACCAATTCCACCAATCTTCTTCAACGGTAAAATAACTTGGAGCAGTGGTTTTGCACCAGATGGCAAAATATACACTGCCTTGTTAAATTTTAGAAATGCCAGAAGTTTGTGCCTATTTTGCCTCATTAGGCAAAAACGCTGCTGTTCTGCCTTCAACCAATCGCATTTGGCTAAAGGCAAAATAGCTCCAGTTGTGCTTTTGCCTCATTAGGCAAAATAAGCATATCTCTTTTTGCATGGGCGGACCAGGACTGGATCGGACTGATGATTTTCAAAGATTTTGCAGAAGAGGACTGGATCGGATTTATTTTTTTTCGGATCAGGATTGGACTCGGACTGAAAAATTTCACAGTCCGCTCATCTCTGCTACTCAGGGGTCAACATACAGCGAAACAGATACTACAGTGCACCGTCATTCGAACAAGGTTGGTAGACTAGATGACCTCATGGTCTTTCACCAAACCTTTGTGACAAAGGAACCAGTAAATATTTGTTGCTTGTGTAAAACTTTGCTTTTAAATTATGCTATAGCTTCTGCAGTAGCCTATATTCTACGCAATGCCTCTACCATCTATTGACTGTGTGAACCATCGTTTCGTCGCAAAAAAACAATACACTTACTTACGAACTCACTTCGCCGCGCGAAATGCTATACTGCAACTATGCCAAGATACTAGAACTACATGCTGTTATCTAAGCGCGGGTTCTTTCTGTCTATTGGGTAGGAAGAGCGAGGTGGTTAAGAGCGAAACTATTTTGTTTCGTCGGCAAGTCTGTCCTCAGACCGCTTGGACGTACGATAGTGACTTCCTTTTTGTCTCATCATCTCGCCGAGTTCGTTGTAGTGTGACGACATCGACAGAAGGCGTTTCAGCTCGGCCTGATCCTGTACAAGAAACGTTGGCCTTAATTCTACAAACACATACATTACAATAATGGAAAAACAAGTAAGGTTTATTTCCCTGGTATGAATTGAAAGCAGCCTACAGTAAAGCAATACACCAAAAAATGTCCTCAGAGGCTCGAAGATTTAGTATAACCGCGATTTTTTGAAGCAAAATCACTTTTGTGACAAAAAAATTTGAAAAGTAGCAATGTAGCCTACACACAATATTAAAAAACAGTTTTAATCAGACCGCGAGAAAGCACAACAGCAACCCTTCTAATGTATGGCATAGGAAAAAGAACGTGCGATTCTACGCTCACGCGAAAATCTAATCGAAAAGGCTTCACACAGGCCACAAATCGCGTGGTTGCTGGCTAAAAAGGTCAGAATTCCCGTGGATAGCGAACATATTGTGTGACATGTTCACGGATTGTGATTATTCTGGCGCTCTTACCCCGTGTTTACGTGCACGCGTAAAAGTACGAGAATCGTGAACATTATGTATGGCCAAAAGTCTTTAATTGGTTTTCACCTGATCCAAGAGGCTGTTTTCGCTGTGCTGCAACGCTTGCATATCACCGATGGTGTCGTGCATTGCCTTCTGCAAATCTCCTTCTTGCTGGGATTCATCACTGCTCAAATATTTGATCGCATCCTGTGAAAGCACGAGTGTTGACAATTCATCCTGCTCTTTACTTTATTTGAAATCGCCCTTCGATGAGGACACTAGTTGCCTGAAAGGTTTGTGAAACGTTTTGCGTCAGTGAGTGTTCTCATAGCTAGGAGTAAGTGCCACGGCTCATAAGCATAGCTGTTAGAGGTGGTAGGGGATGCTCTTTTCCCAATATAAAATGTCTGGAGATTGGACAAAAATATTCGAGAAAAGCCAAAAACTACACTAACAAAAGNATATTTTTTGGCGTTGGAGGCCAGTTGCAAGGCCCTACANCTTGCAGTTCGCGTTGGGCGCCAAATGTATGTTGGATGGGAAAAGTTAGTGTCAGGGACCGAATTTGCTTTGGATACCTTATGCGCAAAAGTAAGTTGCATTTGCGCAAAAATATCTTAGATGTATTTTATTTTTTTATCGTTCACTCATTTTCGTTAAACGACTGAGACGCTTTGGGCAAAACTTGTGAGATATGTAATTGAAGGACAGGAAAACTAATCGAAATCAAAACTGCAAAAAGTTAGGGAAATATTTGCCTTTGCATTTCAAACACTTTGGAATATGGACAATTATCCCCATCGCCGAAGGATTTTGGGCGGAAACTAAGTGGTGTTCTGTTTGAACGTACACGTTCCTAACTCAAGTATGATGACTGAGTCGTTGTTTGCACACTTAAACATCAATCTCGCAGTAGTTTGTTTTTATCTCTCACCCACTCCCACGCAATCAGATACTCCATATAAACCCAAACCAACTGAATGGTGGTAGCTCGCCTGTGTTATAAGCGTAGTGTTAATAAATTTAGAAATATTTTGACTCGAGCCAGTTTTTATTCGAATAAGATTGTATGACTGAAAATGCGTAGTGTTACGTGAAATCAATTTTTTATTAAAAATTTGCTACTGGGTTCAACCCTTCACCTTCGACCCATGCAGTTATGTTGTTGCTACAAAAATCTCAGACTCATAGTCCTTAGCTTATTATTCATTGCATTAGAAAAAAAATTATAAGGCCATTTACATTCGAGAAGATTGTATGCACAATTGACCACAGCAAAAAATGGATAAAAGCACACGAGCAAGCTATGCCTGAGCATACTTAGCGATGATAAACGCTTAAAACCACGTCAGCGACTGCAGCGTTCTGTGGTTGTTCTACAGAAGCTTCACATAAAGAGTGAAAAACGAAAATTTTAACTATTATTGGATTTCTGGTTTGAGCAATCGAGATTGTTGGTGGAAGATGCACTGTACAACTAAAAGCTTTCGCGATGTAATAAAGTGCTTTAGCAAAAGTGTGTGCAACCTAATGCGTACGAAGGCACATTTTTGGTAATGTCATGTGATGTTCAATAAGCGTTATCACAGGCTTCACGCAGACGTTCGAGGGAGGGTCGGGAACACTTGTTAAAATGTGGCCAGAATAGATTGGCATGTAACACGCTCAGTATAAACATACCATTTTTGCGACTGAACATGGAGCAAAAGTGTCTCGCAGACTTTCTGCAGCAAAGAGACGTCGCTTGTCTCTTGATATGATTGTCATCCCCGGTTTAGCCATAAAATATTACATCTACGGTTTGCGTTGTTAAAACAGTTTCATGTTCAGCAGCATCGTCACACCACGTGCTGTCCAGAAGGTCTTAAAGACCGTCTAATACACGGGTTCTCAAACTAGGGTCCATGAATAGCATTCGGGAGCACAGACCCCCAATTCTTTTGTGCCCTCCAAACTTTGTTGTGCTCAGAAAAATTTGTTTTAAACGTATAATTTAAAAAGTCTTACTCCCCTAAAATGTATTTCCCCCAAAAATCTTAAAACCTGGCTACGGGCATGGGATCCATGAATGTGCTTTTAAAGGTTTAATAGGCTTTGTTCTCACATTTCCAAAGGATTAGTACGGTTTGCAGGCATTTCGATTACTACTGCGGTGATTAAATCCTAATTAAAAATATTTACTGCAACGTTTCTTCTTGAAGGGTCCGTAACCGTTATTAAGATGTATTAGGGGTCATGACCCACAAATATTTAAGAAACTCTGGGCTTTACAACTTGGATTTACTGATCTCTCCCTATTTGTAATGTACCATTGATTTTGGTTGGACAAGTATATACTGTTAGTGCAACATCAGTTTTAGATTTTAGTGTGTTTTGCGTGCATGAATTGACTGTTTATTGCTGTTTCATATTTGTTTGTTGTGTTCATTTTTTTGCTGCCGCGATCTCTTTCTTTCATTTGCAGGGAAAACGCGCCAAAAAGGTTATTCTCCATCATTTGCAGCAGGCCGGCGCCCTTGGAGGATTTCTGCACCATCATGAAATGCTTCTGCACAACTTGTGAAGCTTTGTACACCACAGTGCGTGTGGCTCCTCAAGCGGCTGGCTTTTGCGGAAGTTGGAGAATTGACCTCTTTTTGGCACCAAAATACGAACTGCTACAGAGCAACAGTTGTCTGCTTGGATGCGAAAGGATTATGGAAAACCGGGCAGAGTTTCATTTCAGTTGGGTTTACACTTTCTCTGCCATGCTCGACTCCTTGCCGAACTGAGCAAACGACGATAGATACCGGTTGCGACCGAGCGCTCCCGTGCAACTGTGTTGATCATCCAGCAGACCGCAACCTCTTCAAAAAATATAACGTTATTCAATTCGCAAGAATTTGGCCAGTACCTTTAAACTATAATACATTTTATGAAGCTATCGAGGGGTGCCCGACGAGACAACCTTCTTAATAGTTTTTTTCGGTGTCCCAGCGCCTTTACTTTAATTTGCACAAAATTGTTTAATTTTTGCGTCAATAAACTCTATCTGTCTAATGTGTCGGAGATGAATGCGCAAACATCAGTAGCAACAGCTGCGTCATATTTTCAATAAAGCATCCAGCTCTGGCTCTATGTTAACTGATGTGCCTGTATACCCTTGTACTGTGCGCATGGGCGCAATTTGGTGGGGGACACGGGGGACGTGTCCCCCCACTTTTTCAAACAGGGGGGACATAATATGCTATGTCCCCCCACGTTTTTCTCTTTAGGTTTTGAATTTGGAGAGGTTTCAAAAATAAAAGTGATGCTTGCCACATTTTGTGTGAAGAGCTTTTCATGTTAGGTGGTAAGCCATACATAAAGCCAAGTTGATGATGAAGCATAGTTTGGTGTGGTATCACTGATTCTGTTAGTTTATGAATTTTAGCTTCGATAAAATAATTTGTAGCATTTTTCAAGTTTCTAGAGACCGTGAAAGATATTTAACTGCTTCTATCCGACATTTCCCCTGTGTGGTATGCTGTTAGAAAGGTTATTTTCTTGTAACAGTGGGAGTATTACAGCTGCACATGTGAGAGACGACAGTACGGCCATGATTTGTTTCGTACAGAAATGTAACTGGCTTTGCTTTAACGCTGGTTGTCACGTATTCACAAACAGACATGCTTATGTATATAATGTTAGAAAGTTAGATTTTCAGGCAAATCTCTGCGAAGACTGCAAAGCAATCTCAGCAAATCTCTCTGCTTTTGACTACGACAAAAAGCAGCACTATTGTGGAGACTTAGTTTTGGGATGGGTAGTTTAGCAAAAGACTGTTTTCAACTACTAGTGAACAGGATTCAAATCAAAACGTTAAAGTAGCCTACAGTATTTACCTAGCGGTACATTGATCTATAGCTCAAAACGTAGGGACTTGACTCGGAAATAAGGATAAAATATACATTTATCCTAACTTCTTGTAATGTTGCAACACGCCCGTAACCACAAATTTTTTCGCCCCCCCCCTGGAAAATGTGCTGGACATAATTTAAAACTATGGGACATATTTCAAAAAATTTGTGCCCTTCCTGGTGTCCCCAGCTGATTACGGGCCAGTGTCCCAACAATGGTGACCAACAAATCCAAAAGATATTTTTTCCTAGAATCTTACACTGTGTGCTTGTGCTGAGTGCATTGGTTCGTAAGTCATCTGATTTATTTGAGTTTTAACCAAACCCACAATGCAGCATTGTTTTCATCCAAGTGCGAAACATTTGCTTTACAGATATATCACACCTAATTTTGTTGAACATTCTTTTCGTGTTAAAGGTGAAACTTGGTACTTGTTTGCCAATTCACCGTTGTGCACTTTGATTTAATCTCAAATATATTTTTGTGTCGTTATGCAAGTAGAACTCTTAGAATGAAACTTTTGACCTGGTCCAGAGTTATAAGTCTGGCCGGGCTTTTCGGGTCGGGCCGGACTCGGGCTTTAGTTTGTGAAAATATTTTGGGCTTGCAAAAAAAAACTTTTTTATAACATTAAGAGTAACGACTTTTTTCTTTCGTGACGTAGATTTGTTGTGCTCACCGCGGTAACTTCTGTGAGGTAAGCGGTTGTGATTTTTCTTAAGCAAATTCTGTTTGCAAACACAGCTACGTTCTTTTTTTCTCTGCTGGGATTAGCCTCACACTGTTTCTGAGAAGGCGACAGCGGCGAGGAAATAAGCACGCGAAGTCGTTGCGTCGAAAAGATCAATCACTCATGCGATCCTTGACTTGTTTTAAGAAGCCTACAAGCCGACTTTTCATATCTAAAGAGCTATCCTAGGAAGTTTCTTTTATGTCTATAGCGCCATCGTAGATAGTTTCGTGATTGTTCCTTTTTTTCTTGAGAAACATTATATTCCTCAGTATTGTCGTTGACTAACATGCTACGTTTGTGCCACATTATGTCAATGTTTTGGTCAAGTTGATTGCTATTTTGGGCGTGATAAACCGTGTACCTGCAATTAAACTTGCACACAACGTTTTTTGTTACTCCGCAGTTGCGCATATCGTAACTCCCTCGGTNAATTTGGCTTTCAGGCCTAAATCGGGNTTCAAAAATAAATGTCGGGCTCGGGCCGGGTTCAGGCTTCAACATNGAACCCTTTTACAACTCTGTGTGGGTATGCAGGTAGGGGCCAACAAGGGGAGATTAAAAGGATACGTTCTCCTCCCACCAACAGTAAAAATCCATTGAAATCATTTTGTGAAGTAGGCTACGCTAATTTTAGGCCAAATGGCCAATTGTTTTTGCTGCTGGTAAGAGGATAACTATGGGATTTTGGTAGGGGTGGGGTTGCATGCATGATGCCCAGTTGCATTGAAACGATTTGTAGCTTTTTCAAACAATGGAAATGTGCAAGTAAAATATTTATCGTTTTGTAACGTTAAGCGACCTGAACAAGACATCATATCGCGCTGTAACTCACACTTATAAAAT
>JGI24158J21664_10003087_pt1 | contig 20654 bp, 16 predicted proteins | sample Ectturendosymbi3_FD_21664 | JGI IMG/M metagenome (IMG submission 21664) | reverse complement strand
TGGTTTATCACGATCGAATTGAAACAAATTTTCTATAGTTTCCTGTATTAATTTTGAGGTCAACATTGTTGTTCAGCAGTAGCAAGCATAATTGGTAACGTTTTTTTTCATAAATTTCCATTGCCCTCAACTTTTTTACTGCCCCCCCAGCCCAATCGACGTTCGGCTCCCCGGCTTCCCTGTACGTTGGTCCCCTTACTTTTTCCTTGGACCCGCAGTAGCCCCCCACTTTTTTAAATTCTAGAATCGGCACTGGGAACAGAGCATTTGACCGGCCGCTATCCCAGTTGCAGCATGGGGTTATGGACGGAAAAAAGTATGGTGGTCTGCCGTGAATTGAAATTCGGCGTTGTTATACTAGTTTCATCAGATAAGGTTTGGCCCGCCTTGACAAGCTATGCGTGATCGTTTTTTAGACTGTGGCAAATGAAACAATCACTGACCGATATTGTACGCACAGGAAACTGATCTAAAGCACTGTAGAAGTGCAAAGCTTCAAACTTCGCAACAATACAAAGGACCGCCTAAGATTTACAAAAATTATGTGTTCGTGTGAGCTTTCTGTTGAAAAAGGTTGTAAATGGATTGAAAATCCACTGTTTTCACAATAGCTCTCAGGTCCGACTTGGTTTCATGTCACTGCCCACTGTGAAAGATGTTTTGTACGTGCAACGACTTACCAAACAACTACTTTTTGTTGACAATGCTATGGCAAAGGGCATAGATGCAGGAGCAAGCAAATTTTTGGTGGTGCGAAGGAATGTTGTCCGAATTTCCCCAAACTTTCCCGAAAAATTTTGTGCGCCAAACATGAAACATTCCAGAGGTCTTCAATTTATCTCATCAGACGCCATTTTTTTGGAGAAAGTAGTCAAATTCAAACGTATTTGATTCAGTCTCATTTGCAAGTGTCGAAATATCTGTGCCCGAAGTTTCTGCTATTTTGCCCGAATTTGCAGGTTTGCCCGGATTTTTGACAAATCAAAACTTTTGGGTGTGCGCTTGCACCCCCTGCACCCCTGCTGCTACACCACTGTAAAATACTTTGTGTTTGATAACTTTCAGCACTTTGAGAGACAAAGTTGAAGGTAAATTGTGCAGTAATCAACAAAGGTAGCACAAATGAAAAACTTGAAATGAAAGACCAAGTGTATGAATGTGACAGCAAAAAACAATGCAATGTGGTGTCCCCAATTTTTCTAATTTTCGTCTAACCATCCGCTGTTTCGGTGTTCGTGTTTGTGTAGGAGAAAGTCATAAGTTAGATACAAAATTTAGCAACGCACTGAAAATCTAATAAATCGAGGTTTTACTTCACAACACAATTTTCAACTTAATCTCATTAACTTTTTAATCTCTGAGTAAATAACTTTATCCTTCTGAAGCACATTTTTTAATATCCTTCTGGTTAAAATATTTTTAGCATTTTTTGCAACATGAACGCAAACATTGCTGAGTGGCCTAATGGTCAGATATGAGCTTGAGATGGTAGAGTGTACGTGTGCAACTCTCTGTTGGAATTACAAAAATTTTTGATACAAGAGATATATTTTCATACAACAAATATATATATATATTTTACAAATTGAAAAAATATGTACATCTGTTGTATCAAAATGTCTTACGCACTGACGGAATAAGACTTTTAATAGCACTTGGCAAAATTTTTTTTACAAAATTTGTCCGCTTATCTCAAAAGTGTGATGCTTTTTTCGAATTTTCCTTTTTTGCTCGTTATTGCAACTGTTCTGTGCGATGGTGAGAAATTGATGTAGTCCCTCTTTCAGTGTTTGTTCTCTTCCATTGTTCGTGTAGATCAGTGGTTCCCAAACTGTGGCACGCGAAGGCCTTCAAGGTGGTACGCGAGATCTTTCTGTTCTACACAAAAAAAAACATTTTGTTTTTACTTATCGGGTTCTGTTAATAAATTCCTGCATTCTTGTGTACTTCCCTGATTAATTTCGAAAAATAGCCATTATAATTTCTCACAGGCATTTTGTTCATGTCGCATTTGTGTCAAGTCGGATTTGCCAAACTTTTGATCGAATGATATTGGGTGGAATGAGTTTTCCTGGAGCAAAGTGTTTTCAGGATGGTACGCGGTGAAAATACAGGGCCCACAAATGGTACGCGATCAGAAAAAGTTTGGGAACCACTGGTGTAGATGTACTAACACAGTGATGGGAAAACTTAGTTTTGGTCTTAGCAATTTGGGGACCCCAGTGCAAAATATTTTGGGGTTTCGCTGTGTTCGTTCGTTAAAGATAAAAAAGTCATCCCTTTCAGACAATGCGATCCTGAATCCTAACGCATTTCAAACTTTTATTTAACAACGATATCTGATGATCAATTTCACATCAACTTTATTTACCTTCTTTTGTGTGCCAGTTACTCAATTACACAGCAGTGAGCAGATCATGCAAGTATGCGCATGCACATTCATGTTTACATTTCNATTCCCTCCAANAAAACCAGTTTCTCACATTCTCTCATTTTACTGTTTGGACAACGGAGTTATCCTACTACNCTTGTCCTAAGCTAAATTTTGTGAAACCTTAACTTGTTGTTAGACTTTCAATTGTTCTAAAATACAGATAAACGTACATTTTGTCTATACACTGTACAGTGAGTCATCTGAGAAAGAACTGACCAATTAGCGTAAGTTGTTTCGTGGTGAGACTGGAATGAATGAAATATGTAGAATTGAATCATTAATTTTAATCAGACGTAAATGTTGACTTGGCCCTGACAGGTTACACTAATGGCACTCCAACATAAACAGGCTAATATCACAAAGCTACGAATGTATGGTATGTGCTGCGTGAATAGACATATGCTAGTGTGACGTTCGCGGTTGACGTTACATGAACCACTAAAGCAATGTGGTCCAACCACAGGCCCGCGGGGCTCATGTGGCCCGCCACAGCGTTTACAGTGGCCCGCGGAAACATTCAGAAAAAATCTTCAAATCTGATATTTGTTGAAAACCGTGTGAGCTACATTTGTCTCACTGAATTGCTTGCGCTGGGTAAAGTGCATTTGCACAAGAGCAATGCATTTTCTGTGTATCATTTTGTTTTAATTATATATTTTACGATCAAGTTAGATGGTACGGCCCGCCGTTAACCCTTCCGCTAGGGCACATGCCTGGATAATCTCTGTATTTTATCGGTGACCCGGCGTTCGTTGTTTTGAAGAGTACATCTGGCTCAATGAACTTAGTACCGCCAAATAAATCTGTCTAGCTATCCGCTAAACCAGGCCTTCCCAAAGTGACCCTGGAACCAAATTAATTTCTCATCCCTGCAATAGGCAATTTTGATTAGAACAAGCATAACATCTTTTACGAAAATGTGCAATACTAGCGGGATTAAAGACTGCAGAGAGCTTCTGGAAATTAGTCAGCAAAGAAAGATTTCTCAAACCGAAAGATTTCGCACTAAAAATGCACTCGATGTTTGGAAACACATACGTGTGTGTGAGAGTACATTTTCTACGATGAAACAAGTCAAATCTAAAAATAGAAATCGAATGGCAGACGAAGCACTGGACGATCGTCTCCGACTTGCACCACTAACACTGGTATTGATAAAGGAACAATAGTGTCAGAGAAGCCTCGACTACCGGCATCCCACAGATAAAGATTTGTAATAAATGGCCACTTGCTATTGTGTAGTAATTTCAATGACACATTCAGTTATCTTCCCTTTTTTGGTTTTAAATCTTGTGAATCTGTTGCTTTATACATCATTTTATTAGTAGTGGCCCGCGAGTTGTCACGATTTTGTAAACTGGTCCGTAGCTCAGAAGTAGTCGGACCACGCTGCACTAAAACGTGATGTCTCACTCTCAAGTACCATCCGCGAGCACATTTCACATACGGCCGCAGCTTTGGTTTCATACTGGTTTCAGATTATGTTTTGTACGGCCTGCCAAACCTGGATTATGCTTGTGTCGGAGTGACGGGCGCTTTTCGCCGCAGTTTGCTGCTCCTACACCTATGCCCAACGTTTTCCGTTGTTTTGACGTGCTAAAGGCGAATATGAACACGAAAGCTGTCGCAATCTGCTTCAAACCCTAATCAAAATGCCTGGTCTGTGCTAAAGTTCAAAATTGTCGCAAGGGACTGCTGGCCAATAAGCACCTTCACATGGTCAAATTTGACGGTGTATGAAAGTTTGAACACCCCTGCACTAAGACATAATTGCCTTGGAAGTGCACCACAAACAGGAAGACGCGCTCAAGACCTTGCCTATATAAACAAAGTTGACAAAGTAGCAGGGGCGGATCCAGCCATTAAATGCTAAGGGGGGCGATTTCACTAACATTTAGCAGTCGATTCTCATTACAGCTTCGCTACTGTCAGAGAGATGAGTATACTTCACGACCCTGCTGTGACAAAACAGTGGAGGGCAAAACGACCTTATGTCGCAAATGTTGTTTTCCGAATTGTACAAAATTATGGTGAATAAAGTTACTTTCGTAGGATTCAGAAGGGGCAATCGCCCCAATCGACCCCCCCTGGATCCGCCCCTGCTGAGTAGTGATAGAGTAATCTCGGAGAATGAATTATGTTGTTACTTGAAGCCTTTGAGGTGCCGAAATTGTTCAGAGGGTTTGCGCATGGTACTTTGCTTATATTTGCTGTGTATCTAAGGGACTTTTATATTTCCAACATTGCAGCGAAATCTTGCAACTATGAGCAAAGCAGTCCTGCAGGTCTTAGTAAGACCTCAATGTCTTTAAATTGGTACCTCTTAAACTTTGATTATGTGCCCCATAGATTTGCATTGAACAATAAAACACCTTTTGCTCTTGACTAAAGAATCAAGGGCATCCTTATCCTTTGATTGGAGCCCTTCACATTTGCGTTTGGGGTCGTTATAGTTTGACTTGAGCGCTTTGGCATTGTCCTTTTCCAGCGGCTTCTTATCTTTTAATTGAAAACCTCCAAGGGTCTAAAAATTGAAATATACCAATAAGCAAAATCGTATGGCAAACCAAACTAAGGTTTCTACTAACTAAAGTCGGGTCAATTGCAACAGAAACACAAGCATAAACAAAAGCTCACAAAATTTTGAAAGCGCGTAAACTAAAAATTGAGGCTCCATCAAAGCGGTAAAACTAAAGATAGGGCCCCCGCAGTGGCGTAGCCAACCCAAAAGTTTTTTGGGGAAAAATTTGGGGGCAGACCAAAATGTTTGATGTTAGGCGAGCAACAGTATTTTTGTTTGGGACGTCGCTTTTCAAAGCTCAAAATGACTAGATATGCTAAAAATTTGGGAGATATGGTCCCCTGCGCCCCGCTGGCTACGCCTATGAGCCCCGGCGTGAGAGGGTCACTGCGTTTGCCTCGAGTGCCATTTTGAGCGTATGCAGGATATCTTCAGCAAACATTTGCGCAGTGGCGCGCAGAGGTCTTGTGATGCCTGGGGCGGATGCTTGATTGCGTGCCCCCCTACCAAATTCTAGTTTTGAGCAGCGGCATACGGTGGTGATTATTACTGGATATACGTTGCTTGTGACGTCATAATACGATGCCATATTCATGTTTGCAAACCAACGTTTTGGCGAAGTTTGTTAACACAACATGCATATTATTCAGGGACCGAGTTTAAAGGAGGGAACGGAGGGGACATAATATCTTTTGTACCCCCAAATTTTTTTGTGATGAAAAATAATGTAGTTGCGCAAATTTCATGGTTACATTACTGTTGGAAACATCCAGCATAAAGCTAGGGAATAAATATGAAAAATGGACATATCACTGGATAATCTATAAACACAGTGTACAGATTTACTATGGAAACTGAATTATCATGGTTGTTGATAATTGTGTTGGTTAATTTGAATAAACCGAATCAGTGTGTACATAAACGTCACTCAATCATGTGACTGATAAGTGTCATGTTCATGTGAGTCGAATTCTTGCCCTGGTCTGTAGCCTGCAATATACAGAATATGGTTGGCATTGCTAGAATTTACTAAAAGATCTAGTGGTTTGTTTTTGAATTGATCTATGTGGTTTAGTGGTTCTATTTCGGAGCTGATCAATTTGAATTGATTATCACAATTTTTTAGCATAATTATGTCTATTCAAATCCAACTCTCAGAATTAATGTGTTTTCATATTAAATACAGTGCTAGACATAGCACCATTCTACAGTACCAGTTGCTATACCACCACCATGGGCGTAGCCAGGGGGTCACTTGGGCCGTGGTCCCCAAAATGTATCAAATAAATTTGCCCCATCTTACCAATTTTACAATTGGGTGAACATGGCGACGTCATCGAAACGCAAAAAATAAAGATTTGTCCCCTGAAAATTTTCTAGCAAACTCGGTCCCTGATATTATTCTACACTCACTCTCCTTACTCGTTGTTGTACAACGTGTTACTGTCATGAACATAAATTATCAGCGATCCAAGTTAGGAGACCGGAGCAAAACACAGCACTCAACGCTGATACAGAGCAGTTCATAACAGCAAAGATATCCGGCAAAGCATTAAAACAAGGAAGTAGAACAAACTCAATGCTATGGTCAGTGCAGTTTACAATGTGACACAGGTCCGTAGCCAGGTTTTAAGGTTCGGAGGGGAATAGACATTGTTAGGGGGCAAGATTTTTGCTTTCATTGTATGTTTAAAACAAATTTTGCTGAGCACAACGAAATTTGGGGGGCCATGCCCCCGAACGCCTTCCCTTGGCTGTCGGCCTGAGTTCACAGCTGCAAAAATATAAGGCTGCTCATTAAAACAATAGATTAAAACACACTGAACGCTACGACAGGGCAGTTCACAACTGCAAAAACATCAGGCTGCGCGAATATCTCGCCGAATAGCAGTCGAGCAGAGAAGGTATGCGCCTGGGATGGCGGACACCCAGGGTTGACAGTTTGAAACTTGCTAAACTACACAAGAATTGAGAATGCGCATAAAGCACGCAAAAAATTTTCGTTTTTTATTATGTGGCTGTTATATGTACAACTGCTGGGGGGTAGGACAGATACGGGCGTTTGTAAGCCGTTATGATCAATCCGCCTGCAGTGCCAAAAATTAAGAAACTCGAAATGATGCACATATTGCAAGCACAGTTGTGCGGCTGTATTAGCGCACACCCAGGGTTGTCACATCAAAAAACGAAACGGGAAACTAGTGATGCATCAAGAAGTCAGCTAAATAAAGTTGAAAGAAGACAGTTTTGAGATTCGGCTCAGAAAATCAATAGAACATACATAAAACATACATAATTGTCTTCCAATTCTTTTTTGTGATTTTTCCTTGATTGCACGATCTGGACATTGCTACGTCACTATCAGTTTGATGGGGTGTGTGCCGCACACCAAGAGTATAAGTCCCTGATATTGAAGAATGTGGGAATTACTGGCGTTTGAATAATATGTAAAAGATAAAGTTTCGAAAAATTTAATCCATGCAGCATGTATTAGTAGCCTTACAATAGGAAAAAGTTATAGCATTTTAATTTTTGTGATTTCACACTTTGGATGCCCCCTGCCTTGGATGCCCGGAGCCAAGGCCCGATTCGCCGCCCCTCTACACGCCAGTGCATTTGCGGACCATGTTTTTTTCTTTGAGGCGCAACATTTCCCATCAGTGAAGTGTCGCTTCCCTAATGCTTAGTGTGCGAATGCTTGTCGCGTCTTATGTGTAGTACTACCTGAGCGATATGGATCTTCAACCTGAGTTAAACAAATAAAGAAAAAAATAAATAAGTACGGAAAAAAATTCTTGCCAGCGATTTAATCAACCCGACGGCAGACGTCCGTGAAAGCACTCAGAGTATATCGCATCATTGTCTCAAGGAGGCCAACACAAAGCACACAGACCAACGGCAAAACTTATTTGAAGTCCTGAACCAATGTCAGTTTACTTGGAAAAAAATGTACGAATCCGAATAAAGTGCTGCCATTCCAATATTACACGCACGCAATACTTCCCGACAACATACAGCGGCTTTGCGTGCACTCAAGCAAAAACGTGCTTTGTCGTTCAGAATATCATGCTTTGTGTTAATAAAAAACGATTCTACAAAACCTTAATGTCTAAAGCAGCTATGCCAACCCAAATGGCTTACGGAGCCAAAAATTATGTCACTATCTTAACCAGGGCCGTACGTTGAATGACATATTCATGAGGGCCGCTTATTGAATGGCTTACTTTGATGTTAGCAAGCTAAATTTAGCTTAAGCTACTGAACTGAAAGCGTTGGAATTCTTACTGCAATGGTACCAGACGAGATAAAGTGGCACTGAGACCACCTGCATCAAAGATGTCAAATTCAAGATTATCAAAATAAGGACAGGTTGCCAGTATGTGGGATACTTTTACTGTAGCTACAACCTAAACTGGGCCGCACAAAACCTTCGACTGGGCCGCGGTTTGAACATGGCTGGTCTAAAGTCAGATTTGATTGTTAAAATGCAACACTGAGGCAGTTGCTCGCTATTATAATACAAAATGTTGTTTGATGTTCCTNTTTTATTATGGTGGAACTTGGAAATGTAGCTTTTGTGTTCAGTCTTGGTGGTTTGGATGCTCATTTAATCTCACCAATTACTGCGTACTGCGGTGTAAGGAAAATATGTTGGTGCAGGCTCGTTGTCACCGACGTCGTCGGAGGAGTTGACCCCCGCTTGCAGTTAGTGCCTCTCTTGGGCGGTAAAGATAACTTTTTCGTTGATATAGAGTATTTCAAATAATTTGTTGTTATCATGCAAACTATTCACGTGACCAATTCTATCAATACACCTCAGATTTTAACAGCATGTGTAGAAAGTTAGAAACAGCTCAAAATTTTGTGTTGTACATTTCAGGCGTCTATCTTTACAGGTATGGAATTAGCATTTGCTTTTAACAGAAAATTTGTTTTGTTTGTTAAAAATCATACTCGAACGAACATGACTGCACAGCGTACATCTGCCGGAGAATTCGATGAAAAAGTGTATGTTCCATTCAAAATTTAGAAACCGCACAAAAATTAAAAGAAAAATATTATTTGTGTAGAGCCAAAGGATTTTGACGATCATCCGTAATTTCGAAATTGTTTACAAAATCACTTGAGTTCCTCAACCTAATTTTTATAAATAAATCTTGAAAATATGTGAAAGCGTTTATAAAATCCGCATACGCATGATTCATTCCTCAACTTAATTTTTATGATTAAGTCGTGTCCTACTACATATTAAGCTGGTTTAATTTCATTGGCATAGAGTTAAAGTTACTCTGGTATATGCATAACCACTTCAAATGATATCAACTTTTTTAGTACGCTCTGTATTTGTGAATATGGCCCCCAATTGCCAAAACCTAGCGACGCCCCTGGGATATCGTACTGTACCTTTTTAACCGTTTTTGAATTTTTATGCAACATTTTGTCAACGTGAGGTCTGCTTTAACGGATGTTGAAATGTTGAGCTACGCGAGGAAAAACCATTGCATCCAGGTATTTAAGCTCTAATAGCACGACAAAAGTAAGGAGACCTCATCTTGATTTCATTCGGCACTTCTAAATCTGCATGTGTTTGTTAAAGCTTCAGTTGGGCGACCGTAGACGTAGGGGGCGAGTGCGCAGGGAGGGATGGAGCCTCCAACTATTTTGCTTTCAAGCAAAAGTCATTTCAAACATGGAATAATTTTTTGTATCGAAACTGTGATCTTTTTTACAAATATTTTGTCAATTTAATTTCCTCCTGGTGTTAACGGAGTGAATATTGCATTAAAAGTGTCATTTTATTTGAAGTTAAATGTAAATTTTATTTTAAATCTAGTTTTTGGGAATGAACATATTTTTCGGCAAAACGCTGTAGCTCCTCAGATTTCTGGTCCCCTACGCCTATGGGGACGACCGTTCTCATTATGTACCATTTGTATAAGCAGTTTTCCCTAGTCTTGGATGGCTGCTGGTTATTTAAGTGATTCATTACAGTCTACATTACAAGATTATACAACGCGTTTTTGTTTGATATAATGCTGCCAACATAGGTTTAGAAAATGGTCAGAAAGTGTTGCTTATTTAAATCGATTAGGCCAGATACCTAGATATAGTTCAGGTTACTGTTGGGCTTACAAACAAAGGAACTGACGCATCTCTGTCGAAATCCCCCGTAAACTTCAAATGTACTTGATTATGCAAAAACTGCTTAAATTGCACATTTTCACCGACGCTCTGGTAAAGTTTGTCTACGAAATTGAAGTTTTGAGTATGCATCAAACAGAAACAAACAAAATAGCAAATGATGAGCAAAATGTTTGCTGTAGCGCGAATCTTAATCGTAGAAGCTCCAGAGTCTAAAGCATCTGACATTTAAATTCTCGCTACTTGCCACACACTTAAAATCGATTTGACATTAATTTTTCTTTTTGCCTGTTTTAATGTTTGAATGTAAATGAAATATTCTCCACAGAAACCTGAGAATGGGGTTTATCGTTACCTACTTTCACGACTTACGTTTGTTGCGAATTGTAAGCGGTGCCAAAACTTGTCTCAAGCTAGTTAAAGCCTTTCGTGATCTGACGGTGTTGACTTGGCTGAAGAAAGAACGTAGTTTCGATTTGAACTTTATGGCATGGTTGTCGGGGCTTACTGTGAAGGCCGCTCCATCGAACAATTACTTGGAAAAGTAATGCGCAACACTGCTATCTTCAACATGGATCACGCTGAAAGAAACACGCGATGCGAAGGAGGATCGAATGCTGAGCCGTTACACGAGTCAAATAACTTACATTTGACATGATACTGCGGTTGTATGTACCAGTCGTTTCACACACATGAAGTTTTGCGGGAAAACTAGATGCTGGGGTGTACAGTGAGCTTCTTTGAAATGGCGCCAACTTTTGTACACGTAAAACTGCAATGTAAACTTTGAACTTCTTTAGAAATACTAAAAATTTGGCTCAGCATTCTGACCCAAACAACTATTAGACTATTGAATATTGCCAAACGAATATAAGCAAATGCGTGTACCAGATTACTGGCAGAAAATCGGATATCGGCCTCGCTATTGCCAGAATGAAGTACTTGCGATGAATTTATGAACCGTATGGAACCATCACAAGATTTGTTTTTCTTAAAGAATATAATACTGTACTACATCACCTTGTCGCAGATAGCATTCGCGTTATCTGGTTTATCAGAGCAGGGTTGCCAAGTGTTAGAAGTTTTACAATGAGGCAGACAGGTAAGCAAATTAAGTAATGGAGATTTTCACTGCGCAAATTGTTGCCTTTTTGTTGATCGTTCGGATCTGCATTTTTTGCGGGAGGTGGTCCTCACACCTCAGAACCTCAAGACGTCGGGAGCAGAGGTGCGGCTAATTTCGATTGGGTAGGGGAAAAAGCGATTTGCACAAGTTTTCCGCGACCAAATTTCATCTACACACAAAAAACATTAGCGTTTACGAAAAACCTGCTTATTCTTTTCCCAGATTCTATTTCAGGATTGGGGAACTTATTGACTATAATGGGCCGCATAAATGGTGGATTATATCGCTGGCGGGCCGCAAAAACAATTGATTTAATCCAAAAATTCAACCTTTATCTAACTAGGAGGGATAAGGGATTCTCTTGACATACTATGTAAGTATCTGCTTGTCATGGAGCTTCGTTTTGACGCTATTTTGTACTCTAACTTGGGTAACGAAGATTCTGCTGCGGGCCGCAGGTTCCCCACCCCTGGTATAATTGAATAAGATTTCGGGATTGAGGATCGATTTCCCATTCAGAAAATTTTCTGATTGATTAGACTTTCGCCTTTGTGGAGACTAGTTACTTGAAAACCAGTGGCGTAACTACTGGTTTGAGCCAGGGGGAGCAAAGCTTAGCTGAAGGGGGCCCACTAGACAACACTCAGAAAAAAGTCATATGATAGTGAATCTCTGGATGTCTGTACTAGCTAAAAAAGCGAAAACACCCGGAAAAACGCAAAAAAAACAACCTAAAAAATACTAAATATCAAAGTATCAACTAAAGGGGTCCCAGTTTTTACATTTAGCTTGTCAGCGGGCGGCTCGCCCCCTTGCCCCCCCGTCAGTTACGCCACTGATATGTACAAGTCTTAATCATCGCAAAGTCATGAAAGCAGAGCCCAGTCGGCTAATTCCTAGAAAGCAGATATCGGATGACTCTCGATATGATGGCCCAAACCGCCCTTTCAGTCGTAATTAATGGCCCATCCATGCGTATTTTTAAGGCCCAGTTTCAAACTTATGCTGTATTCAATTATGTCATAAACCGTATAACGACGAAAACAATGTTTTGTTATCGTGAAACAATCATTGTTGCATAGTTGTTTAAGTAGCCTATGTTCTTAGCTCAGGCAAGACGTAACCGGCGCATGACCTTGGGTGTAGCTCTCACATACCATGCGGCCCACAACACGAAGTGTTGCGCAGCCGAATAAAGTGCTAAACGGCCCACAATTGGGCCGAAGCCCACAGTTTGCCAACTACTGCTCTAAAGCTTGAGGTAAATCTAGAGCTATTAGTTGTTTAGCACATTTCTACTGTATCTTGAAAATAGGAGAGGCTATGGTCCCAAACCCTGGCACCGCCAATGGTCGGGTGCAGTTGACAAAGCTGTGGACACGCACGTTTCCCCCTATCACCAAGTGATGACTAACGTTTGATGAAGCGGAACTCACAGGCGTTCCAGGTTTTATTATCCACAGTTCGAGGTTTTATTATCGCAGATTGAATAACTCACAAGTCGATGTTGGTGGCAAGGTCGATACGCATGAGTTGCCACAAGGCAATTACAGAATCGACGGAAAGCAACTACGAACAAACAGGTCAGCGACGTAAATGAGACGTGAAAAGAGGCGACAGCAGCAAGGTTGGTGGCGACATTTCAACACCCGTTTCGGAGAAAAACAAGGAAGCGATGTCCGCAAAAACAGCACGCGAACATCAGGGCTGCCGGGCAATCTTTTTTCGTGAAGTGCCGAGAGAAAGTACTTTGCTAAATATCACAACACGATGAATCGTGACGTAGCATTGCGCAAAAAGGCTTACGTGACTTTGAGACCCGAACAAGCGTGCAGTCAGGCACGCACAAAATACGCGAAACGGTGGACTGGATCCCGGCAATGGCGACCGAGGCACAAAACGCAAAGATTGATGTGTGAGAACGGCAACAATTTTAGGTGCGTGGAATTCACTGGTACACAAGAAACTTTTGAGCGGCAGCTGAGCGACTCCGCGTCAACCTGTCGAGATTTCACGCATCATGAGAATTGTAGGCAGCAGCAATAAATCGTTGAAGAATCACAAATGAGGCTATTTTTAGCTGAAAAAAAACTACTTTTCCGGAATAATTTGGATGAAGGTGGAAAGCAAGAAAATCATTTTTTTCGAATCGCAGCAACATCAGTCGTGTGTCGAGAAAGAAGCACGGCAATCGTAAACCAGATGGCTAGCACAGAAGCGGCGAGCAATGTCTCAGAGTACGTTGCAAGAACAATTTCACGCCATATTGAAACACGTGGGACAATTGAAAACCATTGCGGTGTCATTCACTGGTGTTTTTTAAGGCACGCAGAACGCAAGCTGCTATATGACGTCACAATTACTTCACTGAAACCGTTGCCAAGAGCCACTAGCAAAAATCACTGCGGTAGTTGTGGAAGGGGAAGTCACGCAAACATGTGCGCTGCGCCGTCATTGTTATACTTAGCCTTGAGGCCAAGTACAGCGGTTTTAAGGTTTGGTGGGGCATAATTCATTTTTAACGGGACAAGATTTCTGTTGTTATTATGTGTTTAAATCAAATTTTCGTGGGAACAACACAATTTGGGCGGGGGCAAAAAATATTTGGGGGACACTGCCCCCGAATGCCNCCCTCCGTGGCTACGACGTTGAGACGCTCTGTGGCGAAAGAANTTGACTGATCGCGATTGACATGGAAGAAGCCACGNAGGACGAAGCACCAACCGGGAAATCTTGACAGGAAAACAATAATGCTGAAGCAAACAGATTAATTAACCAATTGCTACAACGCTTACATCGAAGCACTGCAGGGAATAGAAGCACATTACCAACACAACTGCCAAAATCGGAATATTTCCTCACATACGAAAATCACAATAATAGACAAGATATCAAAACCACCCAAAATTGCTGCATACTGCTTTTTTGGCAGACGTATTACTTGTTCTTCTCCTCCATCGATATTTTCGTATTCTGGGCACAGATTGGTTTGCAACAAAATTTTACAAAAAAAAAACACACACACAAAGCCGCCATGATGATAATAATATTGAGGTTCAGTTGCTTTCACAAACTTCTCACAATCTCTATGCTCTGCGGACGGTCGATGAAATTGATATGACGACGCGACGATGGCACGATTAGCCAAGCAATTGCACTGTGTAAGCTGCTAATGCATTGTCTCACTGTGGTGTGGAATTACTGCTTGTTGCTACAGTGTAAATAATACATCGCTACAGATTAAATGAAATCAAAAAGAAATTCGGCAACATTTCATGATCAACAAGACACAAGTACGAGAAAAAGCAATTCCGCATAACTGTCAACGCACACACAGTCCGCATTTATTTCACTCCACGTCTTGGCACAAAAACGATTCAGACTGATCGACAGCAAAGGAGCGTTGTTGCCACTGATTCCGCGCTAACTTCGCTGCAAGGCTCCAAGCCATTATTTGTTACCTGCGTTCATTCGTAGCCAGTCAAACGAGTTTTCAGTAGGAGGCACGCAAGCGGTGCTTTCGGGTCGAAGTGCTTCTAAGACGGCGAGCGAACGAATCACCAGCAAGCAACACTACCGATAACTTGCAGGTGATCAAGGTCGTTACTGCAGCAATGCATGTGGGTCTTACGAGGTGTGGAATTGCAGTGGAAACAACTGAGCGATGGGAAGCATGCGAGTGGTCTCCAAAAAAAATTAACCTTAGGAAAGATCACGCTTTTTCTTCGGGAATAATCGCGGTTGCAGCAAAAAGCGAGAGGAGAGAGAGCGAGCCTTGCGATTGCATTGACACAAATAGCGAAAAGATTTCTGATGTCTGAGCTCTACGAAACAGCCTTAGATTGCACATGAGACTTGGATTGCAAACTGAGACTTTCGTCCTAAACAAACAGCGCGTGGTCAAGACTGGCAGGACTGCGAGGCAACTGCCAGGGCGCGAAAAGCGACAACTTGGAGTGAAGAGTGAAAACATCCGCCGTTGGTTATGACGTGACGCAACTCCGAGAAGATTTCTTACGGGATGAGCTGAACGCGCCGATCAGAGGAATCCGCGCACATGCCTTGGACCGGGGAGCGTTCACTTCGCGGTTGGCTGGACTGCACACAAAGCCGTACTTTTCGTCGCTGGTTGGTTGTGTCGGACGACTAACGTCGCCTACGCTTCCAGCGGCGCTGGAATTCCAGAAATGCTTTCTTTGGTTTGCTGAGGAGGCCGGGGATGGCTTTGGAAAATCACCGAGGCCGGAAGACAAATTCCACTCGCATGCCTCCGACAATAGCGCTTCTTCTACACGCCACGCTGTTGGTTGAAGAGGCCGGTGCGATCGGTGGCAAGTACAACAAACGAAAAGCAGTTGCTTTCCTTTTTAACAAAACGCTAGTGAAGAGATCGCGAGAAAGAGGCAACCACAAATACGAGGTTTAATCGAAATTTTTTTCAAAATATACCGGAAAGGGTTGTTGAAGTAGAAACGCCGGGCAAATCATCAACGTGTAATCAGGCGTAAACGACTTGCGCAAATTTTTCTATCGTGTCAAGCAAAAGCATTTTTTGCTCAAAAGCCCCTGCAAGTGGTGTACAATGCAATTCAACACCAGGACGGAAAGTGAGCTGCTGAAAAAATACCAACTGCATCGCCGCAGACTGAACCTGGTTTCACTGGGTACACGACTACACGGGTCAGATAGTTTAACTTCCTCACTTCGAAGAAGCAACATACAGTTTTGTAAAATCCTAAAAACAGCATTGGTTTAGGCCAGGAGTGCACAACCTTTTCCGTATTGCCGGTAGCATCACGTATATTCTTACGAATTACGGCTGCCAGTGAGTTAAGACATTTAAAACTTTATGCATTTTTCCTGTTCTGCTTCCACACACGTAGCGGAGCCTACTTTCACAATCCGTTCAGCCGTCACTAAATTTTTCTCATACAGCTGACAAAATAGTTTTACTTATTGCACGGGCCGTTTTAATTAATGTACATAACTTATATTTTCAAATTATACGTGCACGGTCGCATCAATGCTTTTCGAAGGCCGCATGTGGCCGTGCGGCCTCAAGTTGTGCACCCCTGGTCCAGGTGGAACGCGGTTAGGCTTCGATGGTATTCGTGATCATAGCCGCGTTGCTGTTTAGAAAAAGTAGGCTGGCAAACCCGCACAACAACATCGCACTTACAAAATAGAATCAGAATTACACCTAATCGCCACTGGCTTCCGCTCCGTTCTACGAACGAATTGAAAATTCGTTCGTGAAAAAATAGGCCAAGGAATCACGTGACAGCCGCGCAACGCAGCATAAGCTCCGGGTCCTTGGCTTCGGAAGCGGCGGAGCACAGAGTGTCTACGACGAGGCGAGTATCTTGCCGCACATGAGCGAGTTGCCCTGGTGGAGGGGGAGCGTGACGCCGCGCAGCGATCGCCGTTTGCGACGCATCGTCAACAATCTCCTGCTCGCACCTTGGACTCTTTCGAATTTGCGCAGCGTGGTCCTGTTGACAAAAGGCAAGCGCGAACGTTTACGAGTTGACGAAGCGGCATGCTGGTCAGTAACGGCGCAGCGATGGATCAAGGCCTGCACGCAGTGGCGTAAGTAGAGGTTTGAGCCAGGGTGGGGGAATTTAGACCCACTGGCTTACACTCCAGAAAAAATTTGGAAGTGATGGTGAATCCGGATGCGGATGGCTTTACCAAAAACCAAAATCACAGGAAAATACTTCGAAAATCGCAAAAACAACCTGCTGGAAACCGAAACAATACTAAAACCGAAACGCAGGCTGAGTGGGGGCCCGGTTTTCACAAATGTCTTGCCAGTGGGGGCGATTCGCCCCTCTTCCTCCCGTCAGTTCTCCACGTCTCAGACGTGCCACGCGAACAGTAAAGCCGGCAGACAGCAACGGGTGCAAATTCACGTGTGGCCAAAATATTGCGGTCGTGCAACCGGCGTTCGCGCTTATGCGCGAACTATCGTTTGGAGAGGTTGGCAGTTTTGCTGCGCAAGGGCGTGGGTGGGTGCAACACGGGGAGCCAAACGATCAGGTCGAACTGCTGGTGGAACGCTGCCGAAAGTTTCTGCTGGAAACAAGCTGCTGGCTGGGATGGCTAGGGCTGCCAACACACGTGCAGTGCAGACCAGCGCCAGTTGACTTGAAAAGCTGTGTGCAAAGGACAAGGCAAGCAGGAAGTGCAACGTCTCTGGGCAATACAGTTCCCGAGACAATTTCAAATATCGCGATGTAAGTGTTCAAAGCACTCGCTCCAAGCACAAAACCTAAGTTGCAACAGCGGATGTTTCACATCCACACGAAACCGAAGTGCGCCACAAGAAGATGATATTCACCAGACGTCAGCGATGAAAAACAGCAAGCAAAACCTTCTAACAATGTCGTTATTGCACTGCAGGTAAGTGATTCGGACCCGCGAGGCACAGTGGGCTTGATGGTGAAATCAGTCAGAGCTCAACACGCAGTCGCTTTTTCCGGTAAACCGCAGATTCGCATTTTAAGGATCGGTTTGCCGGGAAATTCCGAAAGTGATAAACCGATAAAAGCGACAGCTCGGCTTAAGTTTCATGCATTGTGCCGCCTGCATGACAACACAAGCGGATGTAGGCTGCCAACGAGGTGGGTCGCTCACGATGTGCGGCCGAGAAATGACAGGGTCGAGTGGAGCCGAGCATTTCCACGATTTTTAGATGACTTGCACGATAGTCAGCACGCATTCCTGTTGACTCACCCTAGATCGGGCCCCGTCTTAATTATATGAGGAGGTAGGTTGATTAGTTTGTTCGCTGTTCATTTCAACGCATTTTTAACCAAATGAAGTCTTTAAAATCGGTAAGACACTGCGTGGGCAAACGCAATGGAGCGGTTACAAGTGCCTTCTCACCCAGCACGCCAACACTACCCAGTTGTACGTCGGATGTTTAAAGCATGCATCATCAGTGAGAAGCAGTTGCGTTTCCAAGGTTTTGCAAAAACGCACTGCGTTTTTTACGCCCACGCATTCCCACAGGAATTTCACGGTTGCTGCCCTGTTTTTGATGAGGTTAATCTTGCTATTTTTTCTTGTTTGATGCGCAACAATGTGAAAAAGCACTGTGTTCCTTTCAGCTTTAAAAATATGCCACGTGTACACGGCGTTCTAAGTAATTTATACTTTTAATTTCAAAGTGTCAGTCTGGCAAAAGCTTTGCGAAACACTAAGAAATGACGCCAGCGTTACAAAGCTGCGGCATTTCTTCAGAGAAGAACCTTAGCGCTGCGCCTCCAATGAACCAGCAGCGCAGGCATTCACCAGCATTAGCTAATCGGCTGACCTCTCAGCTTCAAGAGGTCTCGCAAATTGTTCCATCTCGCTTAATGGTCACTTCCTGAGTGCTACATGTCTCACCCTTCCAACAGCTACAGGTGCCGTGCTTGGCCTAAGTAAGCGAAAGAATTCGTGATGGTTGTTACTGGCAGGAGCTGAGGAATGCGCCGCTGAAGGAGATAGGCGTAACTCGTTTGAGTAGCGCACGCTGCGGTACGGAATTCGCAATCCATCGTTGCGCAATGGAAGAAAATCACGAAGCAAGTGGTGATTTGGCGCTACACGTTATGCTGTAGGCCTCACCCCAGTAGCAACATTTAGAACAGAAATTATTTTATCCTTAAGTGCACTAAATTATCAGGTTGTCAAGTTACACGAAAACTGACGCCATCAACCAACTTCTGATCATGTTTGCTTCAATTACTCAACCATCGGAAGTTTTCACGAGCCTTCGAAATTTCTTCAGCTGCACGGACTGTCACGTCAGCAACGCTACACGGAACGTGCTCGCGAAACAACGACGCTAACACAAGGCGCGCATACTTACTGCAACTCGAAGGGCGGGTAAGACAGTCTCATGCACGACTTTGGCGGCAAGGACGAGAAGTCGGTGAAAACTGAGAACTGCAAAGCGCCTTGCGAGTCGAAGGCGTTCCGCACGGATGCCCGTACAATCGGCGACTCCAGTGTGAACCGGCACTGGACGGTGAGCGCGCCTCTGCGGAAGGAAGCACAACGTTGGTACGATAGCTGGTGTGGAGGCGCTAAATGCTTGCAGCAGGCTCCAGGAAGAACAGCTTACGCGCACTATTAACAAAGTTTACAACGGCAGGCGAAGAGGAAGAACATGAACGCAGTGCGTATTTTCAATTAACAAATACACAAGTGCCCTTTGCAAAACGTTGTTGTTCTTTCCTCTATTGCTCTTTCATTGGCAGCGGTCGCGAACAAGCTTGTTGTCTGTCAAATAATTTGAATTTTTGTTTGTTGATATAATTTTGATTATTACGTTATTTGGCCGACGTTCCGCCAACCTATTTGATCAGGCTTTGCTTTTGCAAAATTTCGTGAAGTTGAAAACATACCGCGAAGATGTTTTACGTCGAGAATCAAACGGACGGAAGTGATGATTCAGCGCGCTGGGAAAACAGCAGTCAGGCGTAATGCCACGATTTAAGTTCCGAAATGACGCAACCGCCGCCAACTTCAAATAAACTGCGAAAAAATGCGAGAAAGCGGAACCGAGAGGGATACTCCCGAACGGCACGTTTAACAGGCGAGCGCCTGACATTGCGGTCGGCGTCAGGAAACTACTTGAACTTGTTCTTTGCGCCGCCGCCGATTGAAATAAAGATCTCTCGCAGACGATCTCGTGTGACGTCAGTCAAGTTGCAATCGTCACACTGATTCGCACGCAGATAATCAGCTTGATGCGTTCATTTTGAAATTCGACACCGCGAGATCGGAGGACGGGCGAAAATGCCTAATAGCGAGTGACGGCGTCGGGACAATGTGATGTGTAAGTGATTAGGGTTGGAATGCCGCCAACTCAAAATGTTCCGAAAAGGGCAGCAGAATGTACTGAATTCGAGTTTTGAAACGTACATGGTTGGCGGTGAGCACGTCGTTTCATATCTGAAGACTAAGATAGCGAAACAGGTTTGTCATGTGTAAACTGAACAGATCTTCTGGTGAAACTTGCACGCAAACAAACAACTGCCATACATACGCGTTTGTGGTCACAATCTCGACGTTTCTATTCCACAGCGAGAAGTTGATTTCCGCCGTGATCTTCGTGGAGATCGCCCCCAGCACCTCAGCCTTGACTCGTAAGCCCGAAGCCAGAAGAATATGCTGCAAGAAGGTTACGGAACGGCATTGTTTTCAGTGGAGGCATGTAATGCATAAACCTTTGTTTGCTAAGAATTAAAGTACGAACCAATGCATGAAATTTCAAGGCGTTTGGAGCAAAGTCAGTTTTTCCGCCCAACTTTGTAAAGATAAGTGCAATCCAACATGCGTCGACTTTTGCGCAGGACTGAAGATGTGTAACACACGAAACTAGTTTCCTTACGCAATAAATTGCGATCGATTCGCTTGGTGTGGGTCACTGTTGTGGC
>JGI24158J21664_10003083_pt1 | contig 20671 bp, 19 predicted proteins | sample Ectturendosymbi3_FD_21664 | JGI IMG/M metagenome (IMG submission 21664) | reverse complement strand
CCAGATGTGCCGCAGGTAAGCACCGCAATTGTGCCGCAGGTAAGCACCAGATGTGCCGCAGGTAAGCACCGCAATTGTGCCGCAGGTAAGCACCAGAAATTTGATTTTATCCAACCTTTTGCATATGCTCAATGGGCGTAAAGACGCTCAAAAAGCAAGACCCGTGAAATGATTATGACATCTTGATATGCAAAACTGCAAATCTCAACAACAAGACGCGTCTACTAACTTTAAGCATCACCTCTATCCTGTTAGACCAGCAAATGATAGCATGTGAATAGTCAAAACTAGATAGTCCCTGACAACCACGTTTGTGGATTTATGTTTGTATTTTTCTTCAGTGGTAATGGCTGCAGTGTAAAAATGTGTGTGGAAGTATTTACGTTTTGAGACTTTATTTCTCAGTATTTAAGTTACATGGCAAACGATAACTTTTGAATAAAACCGCAAAATTGAGCGAAACAGATTGCAAAAATTTATGTGCACAACTTTCAACCATCGGAGAAAACAATGCTTTCATCAATAAGTTCAATGATGCAAAATGCAACATGTGTATAGGTTGACATCGCCATCGCATTTCTTCCTTCTTACTTTACATTGGTTTTAGAAACCCAAATCTTAAATTGCCTGTGAATATTTTGAAACTAAAAGGAAAAGAGTGAATCTGTTGGAAGCGAACAATGTTCAAACAATACGTATAATTCGCTTAGAACAGTTTTGATAGATGTAGTGAAAAAAAATTCAGCTTTTGCTTTTGATCCAATTAAGCTTAATAAAAAGCATTATGCAAACCGAGGCTTACTTTATCGCTTTCAGTTTTTACATGATTCGGGATGAATTATGATTCTATTTTAACGTATGTTTCAGTTACTTACCTGAAAACTGAAGACGTGCAAATGGATTGGGTGGAAAAAATAAGGGCTTGGGTTGATCAGATACCATTCCTGAAGAGTATTCACTTCAACTTTGTATCTAAAGTTTCAACGAAGACGTTAAACAAAGTTACGTGTATTTCTTGGCGTCCCTTGAAATCCCAATGCAACTATGTAGACATTTTCAACGTTATGAAACAAAAAGAGGTCTTTCATCTATTTGCGGTTTAGCTTGAAATGTTTTCCATGTTTTCTTTTGGTTAAAAAACTTAACAATCACAGTTTGAATAAAGCGAAAAAAATTAAATTTTTTCACGCAAAGCACATTGTGAACAAGTCCGGACTTTAAAATCAGATTTACTTTAATGCGTATGGAGCTGGTTTGAACTTAGTTTTTGGTCAGTTTATTTCGTGAATTATTTCGGTGAAGCGCAGATTTGTCGTCTAAGTTAATGCGCCGCTGTATGCCACATCAGTAATAATATGTTTTGTGCAGGTACTTTCAGTGAAAAGCGAAAAATCGGGGAAAGGTCTATTTGAAAACTCAAGACATTCAAACAGAGACTAGAACAGCAAAGGTTTTGAAGGTATTTGCTAAGACAGAGGGCTCAGAGTAGACGTAATTGATATTTCTAGCCACACAGCATTCCAATGTTTTTGGAGTGGAGTTTGCAGTTGCATGGAGTTGGAGCTTGGAAACCAGATGAATTAACTTTAAAGTCAGACGGTTTCAAAGGTTATTTACAATGAGTCATCTTTGTGTAAACTTGATAGTGTGAATTTGTAAGCGAGCATAGTCCCTTTTTAAGGCCTCCACAGCGAAATCTGTTTGTAACTACAACGTGAGTAAATAAAAGTGCAAAGAAATATGAGCTCCGATTTAGAGTTACAGAAGAGTGTAATTTAAGCGAAAGAGCGACTTATGCTAACATTGAATTCAAAGAAATTGCGCATACGAAACACTTATGTGGCAAGAAAAGCGGCTGATTGTTGAAATACCCAAATACTTTGTTTTGGATACACATACTAATAAGACTCTAAAACCCAAGCAATTCCATCGTAAGGTCAACTCTTAAGATGATATCAAAAGTTAATATTTAATTGTCTTAAAAATGTATTTGCAGGTAAAAGAATTGTTGCAGAATAAAAATGATTTGCAGTTAGCTAAACGAAATGTATCCTAAGAAGTGTTTAAGTGTCCCAATAAACAAATTTTTATTTTTAGAGTAAGAACAGCACCATAACAATATAGAGACTAAAGCTGTTGCTTCCTTTTTAAAAGAAGAGGCCGCGAGCACAAAATTTCATTCTTTACGATATTGGTTATGTGCATGTTTCCAAAGTTAAATTAAAATATTCATTTGCATTTTTGCTTCATTGCGCTATTCAATTACAATATTTTTGAAAACATCCTCCACTTTTGCAGTAACGATACAAATTCAGTTTAGCTGATAGTACCTGTAATATGTTGGAGTCGAGAACTTGTTCCTGTTCATACCAAGATAGGCATCTGATTCGAGAACGAATCGTCTTTCTATGTCTTGCTCTGTTTTATCAAGGAAGTTACCGACAAATTCCGGCCTGGCCGGGAGTTCAGTTTCGAGTTTGGTTTGTTGTTGTGGACCGGTCACTTTTATGGTTAGAAGGACTTGATTGTGAGGGGTTTCGTCTGCTGTGGATAAATGATCCATGTCTGTGCTGGAAGATCGCAGCTGTGTGTGACAAGGACACGCGTGAGCAATAATGCAGTAGTAGTGTCAAATAACGGTTTCAAACCACCAGCTTTAAATTCGTGCTATGTGAATAATTTTTAATTGAATAATTTAAATTCTAATCAGCCTCCTCTGATGGAATGCATAACTGTAGTACAAAAATATTACCGATATTCTGATTTTTACTTACCGCGAAAAATAGAAAAAAAATATTCCTTTTACATCATTTCCAAATAAATTAATGTTTTTCTACTCTTTATCTCCAGATACTTGGAAGTAGATTTAAGAGCGTTGTAGCACTCGATGAATTAGAGTAAGAGCAATTTTATCCGTAAGCATCTCTCGGGTTTCTGAAAACATATCTGGAAAACGCTTGAGCTTAACAAATATCCGGTTCAAAGAACATTTTGGTGTTTGATCTTAATCAACAATATATGAAACATAATTCACGTTGCGCTTTAAGTAAGTTGATGTCTTGTTACATTACACTGGATTGGGGAGGGAGACAGATGCCTTTACGTGGACCTCCCTGTTGCGGCATTTCTTGAAATGCTTACCAAATCTGTCACCATGAGAGCAACGACCTCTATTCGCGCTGGATGTGTTCAGCGTGGATTGGGTCAAACAACGCCCTTCTCAGGGCGCGGCAGCAGAAATGCTGCCTAAGATGACCCACGACCCAACATACTCCAGCTGAACACCGAGGAGCTTACTGACAACAAGTTCTCCGTCATTGAGCAACTAGCCTATAAAAACAAGGCTTTCATCATCGTCCTACAGGAGACCCACTGCACAACTGCAGACAAGCTAGTGATTCTCAACTTCTCACTAGCTGGGTCAATCCTGAGCAGGAATCACGGCCTTGACCACGTTTGTCCACGAGCGGTTGGAATGGTCACTGCTCGATCAGTCTCCANACCAATCAGAGACTGAGTGGTTGTGCNTAGACGTCGCAGGTTATATGATCGTCAACGTCTACAAACCTCCACGCTCGCGACTCACTCCTGCGACCATCCCGACGTTCCCACACCCCAGCCTGTACATTGGTGACTTCAATTGCCAGCACGTCAACTGGGGTTACAATACAACATCCCCTGACGGTGAGAGCCTGGACTCCTGGGCAACATCCAACAACCTTGGACTATTGTACAACTCAAAGAAAACAACCTCCTCTCACCGATGGAACGTCGGCACCAACCCAGACCCGGACTTCGCGAGTTTCAGCTAGGGCAGCCGACTACCGGACAGACGCATCCTAGGAAAGTTCCCGCGGTCACAACATCGGCCCTCCCTCATAACGCCACCAAGATTCAAGGTACCTGCCCACAGCAATCCGGTGAAGCGTTGGAACTTTCGCAAGGCCGATTGAAAGCGTTTTTGCCTTCTCACAGGTGAATCCGTCGAGAGATTGCCCCCTCCGGACACACCAGACATTGAGAGGGCATCAGGATTTTTGCAAGAGCCTACTTTCTGCGGCCAAACAATGTATCCCAAGTGGCCGTCGGAAGAACTGCGTACCATGCTGGGACAAAGAATGCGAGACCCTCTATCGTTCCTTTATCCGAGCCCTAGTGGCGACTGCCTCTGACAGAGTCGCCTCGTCTCTACTTTCTCGACCACAACAGAAGAAGCAGTAGCGATGGGAGGAAGCTGTCAACTCCATCGACTTCTCGCACTCTAGCCGCAAGGCGTGGAGAACAATCAACAAACTTACTGGCAGGTCTGGACGCTCCTCTCGCCTGTGCCCTGTCTCGGCAAACTCCATCGCCTCGCAACTCGTGAAGAAGGGGGAAAAAAGACCGGCGGCCGCGAGTCCACCAGACTCGTCAACAAAGATCTGTCCGACCGATGGAAGATTCCAACACCTGAAGGTCACAGTATCTCCGAACCCTTTAGGCCAGAAGAGTTTGCTGCTGCCCTCAGACGCCTGAAGCCATGAAAGTCTCCGGGATTGGATCCCATCTTCTCGGAGTTTATACTCTACGCCGGGTCGGCTTTCAAATCTTGGTTGTGCGACTTCCTCAGTTCCTGCATGCACCAACTCAAAATTCCAAAGATCTGGAGAGGAGCACTAGTAGTTGCGATCCCTAAGCCAGAGAAGGAACTGGGGGACCCAAAGAGCTATCGTCATATATCTCTGTTGTGTGTCCCTTTTAAAATCTTCAAGAGACTCATCTACGCTCGTGTCGAAACAATCATCGACCCTTTGCTCCCACATGAGCAGGCGGGCTTCCGACACGAGAGGTCGGCGGTGGACCAGGTCACCCTGTTGACACAGGACATCGAGGATAGCTTTTCAGCTAAAAAGAAGGCCGGAGCTGTGTTCGTCGACCTCACAACAACCTACGATACCGTATGGCACCGCGGCCTCACCTGCAAGCTGCTGCGATTGCTGCCTGATAGGCACATGGTCCACATGATCATGGAGATGGTTGGCAATCGCAGCTTTACCCTTACCACCGGAAATAGCCAAAGAAGCAGGTTACGACGCCTCAATAACCGCGTCCCACAGGGATCTGTCCTGGCGCCCCTACTGTTCAACATCTACATCTCCGACCTGCCAACCACCATCTCCAGAAAGTATGCGGAAGCAGCAATTCCGCATCGAGGCATTGTAAAAAAATTGGAGTAGAAATTTGCCACTGACAAATCAAACTTTGCGATTAAGAAATCGCATAAGCTATATTCACCGTGGGCAGATTATTGATAAGAACTAATGCACGTTATGCAAAAATTACTCTAGATTTTATCGGATTTTCGGTGAAGAGCCAATTTATCTGGAAACTGAAAAGTGAATCAACTCATTGTCAAAAATATAAAAAAAGAGAAAAAACAACGCAGAAAATCCAGATGCGCTCTAAAGACCCCTTGTTAGGCTATTTGATATTCATCGATGTATTTGCAATCGTGCTGCTGTGCTGTTCCTACGCATAGCAAGTTTTTGATAAAGCTAAATGGTGCATTGTAAAAACCGAGATTGTAGCTGGATAGAAAGCGTGAGAACGACAAAGATCTCCTGTCAGCAGAGATGATGCCACAGTACTTACTGTGTGATGCAGCGCTCCTATCTTTAGATATCAGATGAACGACTTCTAACTTTTTGGAAGCAAACCGTGATATCAACGCGTTTTCCTGTTAGTATTTGCTTATTGTTGCCAATATCTTCAAAAGAATGAATTGCTGTTTCGTTCATTCTCATATGCAGTCCAACAAAGAGTTGCAAGAATCTTTGCGCAAATCAAAATGGTGGACAGCATCAATATTCACCTACAGCCCAGTCCGATGTTCAGTTTATATGAATATTTTGCGATTTCGATTAGCATTTGCCTGTACAAATCTTGAAAGTAGTTACACTAGTATGAATTTACAAGAATATTTGACCGGAGATACGCAGCAAAATCGAGTGCTTAAGAAAAACAGACGAAAATAAAATTGCTTTGCAAACTCACGTAGTATTCTCCGGGATTGTTGCACACAATCAACCAATCCATTCGAGAGGATGGAACCAAAAAGCTTCTTCCTAGCCTCGGTCGTGTACCACGGTCAAGATAGATACCATCTACAGCAATTTCAAGTATATCACAGGCAGGATTTCCATCACCGTCTGCTATGTGCAAGGCCAAGTTGCGTTGTGATCCAGCGTTCAGTAGTCTGTTTCAAAAGAACATAGGTATACTCGTAAGCTTTGATTTGGCTAGGCATGACCAAATCCATAACTATCTGACGGTACCCAACACTTCCACATGGTCGCCCTGATCTTCCTTTGTGCGGATATAATTCTTGCATGCCTTTGCCATTGTTTATGGATTTTTTCCATTCTGCCTTACCAGTTTTATTAATCGCTTTTCTGACTTTTTAATCACACATTTAGTTTATTATTTGCTGATGTTGGCACCTCCCTTCACAAAATTATCGTTTAAGGGACCCTCCCTAGAGTTCTTCTGTTAGCTCTACAACCTCACGACAGCCTTCTGCTTACGCAATCCACTGCCTAGTTTGGCTTGGTCAACACCGCGTTGCTTGTAGCTGTGATTTCGCAGCTCTGTAATTGGTATCGGATAGTTTTTCAGTTTTAGTAAAAATAATTACTTTAGGACGGCGTATTTTCCAGTTTGTTGTTTTTAATTGCCGCAGCTTTAAGTTTCAATTTATCACTTTATTCATGAGTTTGCTTACTTTCTCCGCTCTTGTTTTAGCTCTTCAGCACCTCACCCGTCAGCATTGCTTGCCGATTTCAGGTCTGACGATGCGTAGAGTTACATGAAATGGATTTCCTACTAAAAACACTTTCCTCTTAGATTCGTCTGCGTCGCGCTTGCGTTTGCAAGAATAATTACATAAGCAGATGGAAACGTCATGAATAACACAAGTTCACTCTTAAGTTTTGAATGTTTCATCTGTAGTTTAATTGGTAGTTTGTTTATTTATTTTCTTCCAACCATACTCAATGCACTACTTCATTTTCGGTACACGTAGGCGTGCATAATAAATACAGTACTTCATTTGCAGCATCGAAATGTGGCCAACATACATGCAGCAGGAATAGAAACTAAACTGTTTTCATATGGGACGTTTCCTCAATAAATGCCTTGTAACATGGAGGGACCAGATCAGGTATGTTGTCATCTAAGAGAGCTCAGGTTCTCGAAGTATAGACCGATCACGTGTTCGTATTAAGATGTAAATAGAGATAAACAGATATGGTCAGGGACGTCGAAACGGATGTGCATGACGGGGGCACTGCCTCCCCTGCCTTTTGAGAGGGGGGCAACGAGGGCACAGGTGCCCTTATGTAACAGTATCATAAGCAATTTTATGATTTATGAAGATCGACTTGAAAGAAATTTATTGCAACTATTCGCGCACACAAGAAATTCAGAATGGTTTTCTATAATTACTGTTATTATTTTTGAGATCAACATTGTTGCTGAATATGTAAATGCGAAAAGAATGACTATTATAGTGTATTTTTTTCATTGAACTCTATTAAACGGTTTTGAACTCGTGGTACGTCAAAAACATGGGCTTCCTCAAGGGGGCAAAACGTGCATTTGCACCCCTGGAATTTGGGACCAAGAACCAAAATTTTCTAGAATTGATCACGTAACAGCTTAATACCCATTGATTGACTTTATTCTTGCAGTGAGTTTATTTGCCGGCATGACACTCACACTGCACAATAGCCAGGTTCACAGTTCTGGTGACATGCAGTGATGAGCTTGCAGTTCACTCATATCCGCTCCTTTGCCTGCAGAAGCAGGTTGTCAAACTTGCGAGGGAATTGTTCTACTGTTATAGACTTAATTGTGTAACAACAACATGGCAGCAAATCTTCTACTGTTCATTTTAAGTTGCGATAGTTAATGCGTTTTTCCACTTGTGACTGTTGAACGCAAACTTCTTGGCAGATAATGCAGCGAGACAGTGAGCAGGGACGCCAGAAAACGGGGAATTTCCCCCCCCAGACCTTTCAAAAAGGGGCCAAGGTTGTCGGAGGTGTCTTTTTCATAGCAGCATCACAGGTATTTTCAAGGAATGAAGATCGAATTGAAACAAATTTTCTGTAGTTTCTGTTATTTTTTTTGAGGTCATCGTTGTTGTTGAAAAGAAGGAAGTATCAATTGGTACCGATTTTTTTCGTTTTTTATAAGTTATCATTGCCGTCAGATGACCTCTCACCGTTTTTCCTATATCGATCATCCTCTTTAGTAGGGGTTCTGCTGCAATACCCGTTATGGCTGTCTTAATTTTGAAACTGATGCTGAAGTTTCAACGAGTTAAAGACGTGTTCTTCAATATTTGAATTGGATCACAAAAACTGGATTGTACAAACCACAACGCATTTCTGTTCCGAATCCAAGACGAGAAATCATAAGGCAGATTGGATGCAAATCCAAAAGAAACTGAGAAAGCATATCTCATTTACTGTCGTTGATTGCTGAAACATTTCCTTGAAACTTTCAGCACTTTATGGAAGAAATTTTATTCATGGGTTCAATCCTGGTATTTCCTAAAATCCGGTTGAAATATGTCGGGAAAATACACGATTTAATTGTGACTGAGCTTTGCATGGAAAGCACAGTTTTTTGCTTGCATAAACTTGTAATCTGCTATGATTTCTAGACGAGAAATACTTTAACTCCACGAATTCTTACAGCGTACGCCTTCACCACTTCTCTTAGATTTCTTTGGAATCTCAGCTGTTATTTTCTTTCCTGTGAAATTTGATATGAGGGCATATTGATTAACCTGTTTTTCGACGAAAAATATGTCGAAATGGTAGCTTGAAAAGAAACGTGAAGCAAGTTAAAACTTTTTAAGTACCAAGTTCTAGGTTATGGCAAAAAGAAATAAGATCAAAATTGTATAGTTGAAATGTAAAAATCTGACAGGAATATTAAGCGTTTGAAGGTTTTGTATAATTGCCCTTTCTTAGTATTTTTCCCCAGAAACAAAAGGAGTTGCGAAGCTCCATGTAGTGCATATGCATTGTGTGATAGGCACGTTAAAGGGAAGCGAGCGAAAACCATCAACATATCATACCAGTTTAAATGAAGATACTTACCTGAAACGCTTGGTTTGACCAGTGGCAAGGTCCATCACTGGGTTTAACAAGCCATTAGTTGTGAAGTATCTTATATTGTTCGACGGATCTGTCAGCCAGTCGTATAAAGTTTGACTCGAGTTGAAAATATTAATATCGTCTAAGCTGCAAAACACAAAAATAGCAAATTGTGATTTTCGTGTAGTCATGAAAGACTAATATTCAACACAAAAGAAGCTGGTTCACGAATAACGCTGAAGAAGAACAGCAAAACTAGCTGGTGGTGTATGAGTCAGGGTTGAAGGGGTACAAGTGCACCCCCCAGTCTTAGTTTGTTAAAAAGTTGGGAAAATCTCAAAATCTCAAAAAACTTTGGGAAAATCTCTTGTGCAAAGAAGTTTCGACATTTTTTATCAATATTAATGAAATTATAATTCTTTGCTATAGTGTGTATAAGATGTTTATTATGTCATAAAAAACACATTAAATATATATATAATCAACAACTTATTTTATAGTAGTTTCGTGTTTCAGTTTGTGAGAGCTGATGAGTAACTGTCTCACTTAAAAGTTTGGGCAAAAGAAGTTGTTCCATTCATGTGTTTTATTAATTGTACATTGAGGCAATCGAGTATGATGCAAGGCATTTTCTTCATATTAGGATAGTCCATGCCAGGCAAGTACCGAGAAGTTTTTGATTTCAATTTTAACTACAGTGTTTGGATGAGCACATTTTGCCATTCTGTTGTTGCATATATGTTCAGTTCAACAGACAGTGTTGTGAGACTTACGGCATAGTTATAACATAAATAATATGATACATGCTATATATATCAAATAGATGTCTTCAGCTATGGAAGCAGCTTTAGACCTACTTCAGCTAGGTGCATGTGACGTTCCTTGCTGACAGCAACATCTGAAATGTGAATGGAACGCCAAACTTCAGAACTGTGAGACAGACGCCCAAGAGTAAGGAGTAAGTTGGCTTCTGACAATGTTCTAGCACAACCTAGCATACTTTTTTCAGTTGTGTCATTAAGAACAAGGTTTTTTAAGGAAAATGTTAGGTACCCAGTATGCACCTGTAGGGACCCGATTTTCTCTTATTCTGATGAGCATTTTCTCTGATTCTAGGGACCTAATTTTAAATTCTAGAAAACACCTGAAACAAAACTGATTAAGAACCAAATTATAATTACCAAATTTTCTATTTTCCAGTCCATAAAAGCTTGGTGGTGTAAAGTATAATTTATCAACAGTTATCGAATTTGTGCAGAGAGAAAGTTTGTTGCAAACGTTTTTCGGGCAAACTGAAGGGAATTTGGCCAAAGTATCCTTTGCACCCCCACAAATTGTCTGCCCATACACCTATGACTTGCTAAGTCCAGACTTGACGCTTTGTTTCAGATATTTGTCTTTTTGAATTAACTAAATGCCGTCAATTAGGTAGGAGAAAATTTACGGTCAAAATTATCCACAAGTTGCTTACATATATAATAAACGCCAAGTCCGGCATGTATTTGAGATATTTTTTCACAGAATCAGCTAGTAGAAAGAAGCAACAACCGAAGTCTGTCATTAACCAACTAAATGGTAGACAGCAATGCAGCTTAAGCTTTAATTGCGGTTCTTCTTTAAATTCTAATTGCAATTTTCATGGCTTACCATTTAACTATACCTTGTGGGAAATTCTTATCAAAATATGTTTAAAGTTTCGCATAAAAATTGCTTGAGTCATCTTTGACGTTGTCCGAACCATAATTTCTCACAAATTCGGTTGGTTGTGGACAGGGACAAAAGATGGTTTCAGCCGTATTCGGTGTAAACCTTGATGACCCCCAAGATCACCGTTTGCGGCGTTTCTGTATGGAATCAAGGAAATTTATACAGCAACCTGCTGGCTACCTTCTAGCGTCGACCTGAATCGTAACAAATAGATTTTTTGCAAGAAGACGAATCTTTGGCGTCTGCAAGCAAAACAACAAGACAAAGAAAAAAGAAAAAAGACACTTGAACGAAATTATCACGTGAATAAGTTGTCTTGAATCATCATCTGCAATTCGGCAAATCCTCCAAAAGGCGAGAACAGCAAAGTAGGTTGGAAAACCATCTGAATATCGTGCTCGCAGTTTAAGGGACAAGAAACTTTTTGAATGTGCTGCGGAACGGACGACGAATCTGTTGGATCTTCGATTATTATCATACCTCCCATTCCACTATCCACCTGCAAAATGTTAGAATTTGCACATTACTATTTCGGAACCTAAACTCCAACCAACGCAAGTTTCAGTAATAGCATGTCAGCTTGAAAAAACGGATTTGTCTGAGTTAATTCATTTCTTAAAAGACTCAATTCAACTTTATTTTTCGAAAAGTTGCCTTTGGTTTTGCCCACCTCATCAGCACTTTTTATTACAAGAGTTATTGATCTAAATAAACGAAAATTCCTTTTTAATGATTTCATGCTGACAACTTTTACCAATATCCTTTAATCCATTCCAAAACAATGTTCTTGCAAAGACAAAACTGATACGTTATAAACTCACGCAAGAAAATTATTATTGTCACAATGAATGAAAATGCAGCACGATTTAATTTATAGCAGAATCAAATATCTCACCTGAAAATAAACCGAACCGTGAAAATGTGCGTGGTACCAAAAGCTCCCTGCTGGATGATTATCGATTATCGAGTATTTGTAGTCGTAATGAGCAGAAGGGCCAACTGTTACGAACACACTGTCTTGCGGCTCCTGTGCAACAGGAAAAAATACCAATTTTTCTTTAGGTTTTTTTCTGTAAACTTCCTTCTGCTATTCTTTAGTTAGCCATATTTTTAATTTGTTTTAGATGACGTCATGTCAAAGACGACCGTGCTTCTTCGCATCTTGCTGGAGCGGTTAAAGCAAACGCTCTTGCCCAAACTGCAGGAGCGCCAGGGCAGTTTAGTCATTGGCCCTGAATTGAAACCTAACCTTCTATTGAAATGCAGACGCTCTGCCACTGATATATGGCAGGGTTAGTTTTTTTGTACTTTGACTCCAACTTGGCGAGGTTATCTTTTAGCAGAAGCACAATGCGTTCGGCACTGGATAAATCAACCCAGAATTTGCACGCAATCCAGAACATCATAATGAATAGAGCAAAACATCTAGATTTTTCTGAGTTCCCATGCTCTTGCCACGGAATCTTTCAAAGTTAGATATATTTTTGCTAAAACACGATCATCTTTTTTTGATAAACCCGTCTCGTTCTTGATGGGATGTAGCCGAGTGCACCCAGGGTTTCAAAAACACTAAGCTCACAAAAAATTCAGGTCAGTATTTCATAAAACTGAACTCGAACTTGATCATAATGTATATTTTTCACGTATGACATGAATGTAGAAAATCCTCATTATCCTAGTCTTCACTTTTACAAGAGCTTCACCAAGTCATTAGACAATTTTAAGGCAACTAAGGCAAGATATCCAAAAAATATCTGAACAACATCCTTAGTAGATGTAAAATGCATGCTGTTCTGCCACAAAATGACATCTATAGATCAAGTTTAAAACTATCTTTACTTACGAGACTGCTTATGTGCAAACCGTGAGTATGCATGTTGGTTGTGTTTGGAGAGTGGAACGTGTTGATGGGAGGATCGTTGTTGGGCGGGTTGGGTGGATTATTTTCCGTCAGCGTGTTTTTCTGCGAAACGTCATATTGAAGTTAAACAGTCTTTTAAACAGTCAAGAGCAACTTAAAGTTTCACTGCAATAACATGTTGGGACGCGATTACAACTCTTGTGCTTCCACTGATTTGGAATCCAGACCTTTAAAAATGACAATCAGATGCTAATGGTTATGTAGTCGTAATGGCCACCAACGTACTTCTCACAACTTAGGGACACCTTGACAAGATAACCTTTGGGTTTTGCGGTGTCTTAACCCACGTTCATTTTTGGTGATGTTCTTGTGTGTAGGTAATGTTTGCACTGGCGACTAAACTTGAATAAAATACTTGTAAGGTATTGGAATTGGATTTCAACTGGAGTTTCACTGTTATGGACGCGGACGTGTCAAATTGAGCTTTTTTGGAGACTAAGTTTTTTAACACAGACATGCAAAGTTTGAATCAACATCAAAAGATGAAAGCAGAGCCCTGTCGGCTGATTCCTCGAAGGCTTACAGCAAACCTAGAGTTTTGAATTCACTGATGCTTGTCTGATTTTAAGAAAGAGTGTTCGGGCAGCTTTCCTTCTTGTGTTTGTAAGCAATTTCTGCAGCGAATGCAAGCCTGCAGAAATGTAGATGCAACGAAGTCGCAAGGTGCAAAACAGGCGAAAAGTTACAAAATGTCACTTGAAACCTTACCAGTATTGAGTCAACTGCAGCTTGCTAAAACACTAGTTTTTCAATAATTTTCATGAACATGAGAAAAATAAAGATGTTTCTTAAGTGGCGCATCAGGTTAATTTGTAGCCCACACAACGCAATTCGCAGAAATGTAAACCACTCTTGCAAAAATGTTTTAATGCAAGCAACAAGCAAAGAAAGGAAATAAATTGACTGGATATATATAAGGAGGCCACTGCTAACTAGTTCTGCAAGATGTTACTTGATGCCTGTAGGAGAAACTACATAGAACCTGCGATCATACTTGCAATCCAATCTTGCCACCCAACCATGGAACTGAACTGTCTGGCATATTGATAGAGAGCAAATGGAATAACTCAAACTTGTATTGCATGCTACACAAATGGATCAGTTGACCCCCATAAAGTAGATACGAAAAGTATTCAGACGTACTTACTGTTTCGTCATACTTACTTAAATCCAGGTTTATAAGACGCTGACAGTCTGCTTAAACACAGCGCTAAACAATTTTGCAAAACTTGAAGCCAATTAATGAGTTATAGTAAATCTACCACTTCATAATCGCGAAAAATGATCGAAAAAGGCAAACCCATATTCCACACCCCAGCAGCATTTCTCATGAGATAAAATTGTCCTCAAACTGAAAATACGTTTCGTGAAGCATGTCTTGTGTTTGCTTAAAACACTGATTTCAAAACTACTTATCGCAATGTTCTTAGAGCAGTTGTGGGGGGAACCTGTCACGGGCCGCATAAATTGTGGATTATCGCTGGCGGGCCGCATATAACAACTAATTTTATCCTAAAATTCTACCTTTATCTTACTACGTGTCATAGAGTTTTCTTAAGACATACTATCTTAAAGGATAGGGGCTTCGGGCTTACTGTCTAAGTACGTGCTTATCATGGAGCTTGTTTTTTACGTAATCTTGTAGTCTAAATTGGGTAACGAAAATTCTGATGCGGGCCATATCAAATGTTCACGAGGGCCGCATTTGGCCCGCAGGCCACAGGTTCCCCACCCTTGACTTAGGGCATCGTCATAGGTGTCTGCTTTGATTCGTTCAATGCATGAGAATATGTCCTTGAATATGCTTTCTTGGCCATTGAGTTAAAGGAATATAGCAAGATACTTGCTCAGTGTTTTTCAACGTGTTTTGAGAGACTGTTAAAGTAATTTCATATCCACATTTTTACTATTGCGTATCAAAGCGATCATTACCGCATAAGGTTCAGTGATTCTTACCAAGCGAAGATTGATTAGGTCACCGGCTTTGATTCTCCAGGTCGGTCCAGGAATTTGTGAGTCATAACTCCGACGGCGTAGTTGCAACCAATCAACAACAAAATCTGTAACTTCTACGTTCATGTTAACTTTCAACACTCCATTGCTGGAAACGTATTGTTTCGGCTGGCGGAAAGGCAGGCCACCTATCAGTGTAGAAAAACAAAAAGATTCCGTTTATGTTTGCTCAGATCATTCTTTGCAAGTTTTAATTTGCTTTCCAGCCCATAAACTGTAACCAAGATACACGTTGAACAGAAAGATATGTATTTGCGCTTAATTTTTCATCACAGTCTCTCTTGGCATACTCAAATTTTCTACCTTCATCCAGTGACGTACCTGGGGTTTCCCGCGCCCCGGGGCAAACTTAGTTTTGGAGCCCCCCCACCCAGCCCGTTCATGGCACTATAGATGCGAAGAATGTGTTGGGAATAAAGGGGCGTCGAAAGCTGACTCGGGCCCTGCAATCGCCTGCATATAGTTGTTTCTAGACCAGTCTGAAAACTTCCTGTGATTGAGACGTCACAGGCACGAATACATCAAAGAGAAGAACAGACAGAAGAATGCATATGAAAAACTGAAGGCAAATGATTTTACACAAAACTGCTAGACAACTATAAAATTGCAAATTCACGGAGCCTTTTCTTGGAATATAGATTGCACCCTGAAAAGTTGACAGAAAATAAAAGAAATGCTGCGATTTAATGCTTTACCTGTAATTATCTAACTTCAAAGAAAAATGTTTTTTGCCTTCACTGTAAGTTTGTCGATTGTTCCTTAAAAAAACTGCTATGAATGAAATGTGTCACATCCACTAATCTAAGAAATATTTAAGGTCAATGACGCTCCGTGTAAAGCTCCAGGTTAGCAATTGTGTCACCTGAATTTCGACAATCATGTCCATGCAAATGCTCAGTTTCTAGGCCAAAGTGATATAAAGCACATGTAGCAGCAACTGAAGAGTTCACAATAACTAATATACTCAACGTTGTTGCACAGCTGCAATTAGATTTTTGCAAAAGTATTCAGCATTTACTTAAATACCCCACAAACAAAAATCATCATAACTTCCTTCAGAACCACACCAAATCCATTTCAACATAAAGTTTGTCAAACCATGAACATTTTCCTAAACATCAGATCTGTAGTCATAACAACCAGGGGCATGCAGATAGGTCTGGTGATTCTCGGGCCAACTGCTTGATTGCATGCCCCCCACCAAACTTTAGTATTGAGGAATGTGAAAAATACAGGCATTTGAAATAAGTAAAAACCAGTATTGACAAATAAACATGTTTTTAAAATTTGAATTAAAATGAATTCAAAGAGTATTTTTTGTTTTTAATGTGTTAGGTTTTTAATTAATTGTTTTATTCTGTGGGCTTGAGTCATTTGTTTACAAACAAATTTCTTCCACTCATGGGTAAGCTATGCGTTAAAGGAATTAGGTATTGCATTTATTCATGCAAGTACGTATCAGATAGGGCCACCAACCCACCAAAAGAGGATAGGACTAATGTCATGTTAGGAGATAAGAGTTGTCTATTGTTTCTCTTAGAAATAGTATCTGAAAAAAGTAGAATAATCGTGCAATTGGATGCATTGCCGCCCTTTATATTTTTCTGAACGATAAACAAATTTCTAAGGATGTTTCTTTCAGTAAAAATAGATGAAGATAACGATGACAGTGCTTCATCTCTCTGTCAAGTCACTTCATGCTCCCTTCAGGCAAGTTTCCATCAGATCCACGCAGCACGTTTTAGTAGCCAATAAGAAGCGTCAAGTTCACTGGTGCAAAAACGCGCTCGCACACTCGCGCTTTGCGAACAAAAACGTGGAGTGCGCGAACGTCTTTTTTACCTTTAATATTTCATGCATGTGAATGCCGTACAGCAAAGCTTATATGTGTGCACTATTAAAAATTGCTGTGCGCTGCTAACGTTCACAGAAAATTTTAAACCCCTGGTCTAGTTACAAGATTTGGATAAATGCACTTTTTGTAATTTCACTCTTTGGATGACCCACTGCCTTGGATGTCCGGGTCCGTCGCCTCGTTCATGCCCCGTCTGCGCATCTATGGTAACAACATTGTTTAAGTTTTATCGCTGCTCTAAAAGCACGCGCATAGCACTCTGCAGGCACTATGGGATTCCCGTCCCATTGTGACGCGACAATAAAATGATAGAGAAGTCGGAAAGTTCGCAACCCTGGTTTTCTGAAACCGTTGTGACGCAGCCGTGAGTCAAACCAAAAGCGGGCGCTTATTGCTGGCGACAGCAACTCTGCCTTGAAACGTCACTAAGGTTCATAATTGCTCGTTTTGCGAACCTTGGTGATCTTGATGAGATTTCGCAATGACATTCGACGTTTTGTAAATTGTAACTATGAGTATCTGTTGACATTTGACATTTCGCAATTAGTTCATAAAATTCCGACCTCAATTTGGCGCCCCCAAAGAGCTGCGCCCGGGGGCGGATGTCCCCCCTTGCCCGCCCCTTGTTACGCCACTCTCCTTCATCAGGAAGTGATGACCAAAATAAATCGTCTTCACTCATTTTCTAATTCCTTACCTAGCCACACTTTCCTTACTATCTACAAAACAAACATATCGCCGATTTTTGATTATGGAAGCATTATTTATGACAACTGCTCCGGCAGTGGCAAACATCTGCAGGATGAGGCGCAACTCTCCGCTGCTAGCATCATATTAGGGTGTCTAAAAACTACATCCTCTTCAGAAGTACTTCTTGATCTAAATCTTAGAAGCTTATATCACCGTAGACAAATATCTATGCTACGTTTCTAAAATAATTTTAGTTTGGTACCCTGACCTTTCTTTATGAGTCTCTTTAGATCGTTCAGTGAATTTGTTCCCTACACTTTGCGCCACGATTTAGACGTTCAGATTACACTGTTTAAAAGTCTGAAGCATTTAACTTTTTCTCCAATACTCCTGCAGCTTGTGGAATTATCTCCCACTTGAAATTAGATCTTCTCCAAACCTCGCTAATTTCATGAATCGTTGAATATCCCTTGCCACGTTGCAAAACATAGTACCCTCCCCCTTTAGGAAGTTAATCCTCGTTTGATATCCACGCGTTGTATGCTTCGCCTGGTACACAGGCCATTGAATATCTATAAAAAATCTTATCGTATCCGCGTTTGTGGCAATATCGAAACAGAGCTTCTCCTCTTCTTTCACTGTAAGTTTCATGATGCCGCACGAGCAATACTTTGCAATAAGGCTGTAATATTTTAACCGATAACAAATTACCTGAGCACTTTGATTGTCTGAGTAACGTTGAGTTGCTATGCGTCTATTCTTATTTGGTCTGTCTGATGATGAACCATCACATATCTCGCTGACTGTGTTTTGCGCAGTAGATGCGTTTCTGGATAGATTCTGACAACTTCCGCGTAACCTTGTGCACCATTTATGTGAGATGCATACTCGTCTGTTGTATTTTTGTTTATATCAGCTTCTCGTGACACGACAAGATTGCAGTAATCATGCTAATGCTTGTGGCAAAATTGTCGTTAAATAAATAAAATCTATCACACAGAAATGCATATTTTTGTCTTGCTATAAACGCTGTTCTAGATTTCGCATCCCGCCTCAACTAATTCCAGAAAAATTATTTTTTTGCTCGCAATATGTTACCGTAAAACGATCTGGAAATGACAGCGTGTTAATGACTAATGGCCCATTGACATCTTGATCTTATTTCTGTGGAAAATGGCAGGCGAGTTAGGCAGGAAGGTCTAGATAAAAGCAAATATTGTTTCACTTGGCAATTTTTCCTAGCATTAGGTAGGTTGACAAACAGGCACGTAGCCAGTGGGAAGGAAAGCGCCATCTCCCACATAATTTTGTACTGCAACTATTGGATCGTTGAGCAAAAATTGTCATGACTGCGTAAAGCCAATTATTCATTCCACTAAGCTGTAGACAGCTGGTATTTTGCCAAGTTTCTGCGTTAGAGCTAAGTATCATGGTTTGTTGAAGCGCGTCATGCTACCACCTGCATGGCTACACGCATGAATGAAGGGTATCTTTCAACCCTAAACAACCAATTTTTTGCAATGCCAATTGTTTTCAGCACACAAATTGAGACATCTTCAGCAGTTGCGCCGTTGAAAATTTTCCACAGCCAACTGAGCTGAGTAGTAAGTAGTGACACTACACGCTTACATTTTCTTCTTCAGCTCTCCATTCACAAAACGTAGCCCACAACATCGCAGATTAATTGTAAAGTTTGAGGTGGCCTGCGATAATTGAACGATGCGCATTACTTTTCCACTTCATATTAGACCATTATGTACTTCGCAAGTACCGAAAACGGAGTGCGGACCAAGAAATCTGTTCACACATTAGAAGAAAATATTTCTTTTGTGGCTGAACCAGGTGGGTCGCTACAGTGTTTAGCTTTGCTTGCGTAAGCACATAAACGCAAAGTTGAAACGTCTTCTAACTGGAAAAGATATGAGGTAGCCTGTCCGGATCTATACCTTGTTTCTTGTCACATGGGGTCCTCAACAACTGATTGTGGCAGTGCTATTTTCTCTGTGGTATTTCGCGCTCAGTATAAATATTAATGCAGTAGAAAAAGTCAGATTCCACGCAAACCTGCATTGTATAGTTCGACCTTGAGAGTAGATGTATTCTTTTTAGCATATGAAGCCGAGATTTCAAGAAGCGTTGCAAACCGCAGTTTGATGGCGAACCATTGACAGATCCCAAAACTTGTCAGTAGAAATCATATATGAATGAACTAGAAGATTCGATCGAAGCTTCATTAACATCACTATCAGCGACAAACTCGCAAGAGTTCTACAGCGAATTAAAGTAACGCAAATTTACTGGGAATATCAAATGTAAGGGATAGTGAATTCAATTGCTCTTGCTACGAAATTTTAAGGTCTCCGTGTGCTGGCTTTAGACAAACTTCGCGTTTCGCTTGGTGCAATCAACTCAAGTATGGTGCTGTAGTTCAGAACAATCCGAAAACTTAATTCAGAGCTGTGCGGTCAAGCCGACGAATGCAACAACTTGCTTTGAATATGCGATTAGATTACGCAAATGGTAATAAAAAAATATCTGACTGCATTTCAACTGGGAGCCTGCTAACTGGAGACTGTTTTTCTTTCTCTTGTATCAGGCACAGGCGGTATAGATCAATACGTATCATATTCGAATAGATTCCTGTAAGTATTAAGCGGAAAAATGCTGTAAAACATTTCTTTTGTAGTTAATCACTAGGACATATGTACTTTTGCCAGTACGTAAGAGTTTGGACTAACCTTTAAGAGGACAAGGTGAGTTCATTGAACACTCTCCTCCCGAAAAGTCCACGAGGCGTGAAATCACTGTTGCAAAAAACAGATTCCACCAGACATTGCACATTGTTGCGCTCGTTATTCGAAAACGCATGTATGTGTATTGCCGTTACAGTGAAAGTCTCCTAGATGCTGAAAAATAGACGTCAATTTGCAATAAAGTGTAGAAATCACTTGTAATTGCGTGATGATGAAAGGAACAAAAGAGTGAAACACTCGTGCCTTTGGGCGCATTTATCATTTCTGAGAATGTATAAGGCAACTAACAGAGAGAAATCCATCATCGATATGTGATGCTTCATTGTCGTGAAACGGTGTTGTCCTGATAACTTCGTCAAATCCCTATGGGTTTTCTTTCAGACTTGCTCGAGATTGCCATGGCAGTATTTCGTTGGTTGCGATGGTACTTTACTGAATTTCATGTCGGAGCGAACCAAATCATTTCCGGAAGTAAATGTGCACCAGAACCTACGCACCGTGTTGCAAAACCTACGCACCGTGCTTCAAAACCTACGCACCGTGCTGCAAAACCTATGCGCACAGTGCTGCAAAACCTACGAAAGAA
>JGI24158J21664_10003082_pt1 | contig 20675 bp, 16 predicted proteins | sample Ectturendosymbi3_FD_21664 | JGI IMG/M metagenome (IMG submission 21664) | reverse complement strand
GATGTGTTTATTAAACTTTGCAAAAATGAAGGAAACGTGGACGTGAGAAATATGCTTTACGACAGTAGAAAAAAGATCATAGATCAAAACAAAACTCGGTTGAGACATGTAATCAAGTTTGTCAAGTTTTGCGGTCGTCAGAAAAGAATATCAAAGAAACAAGATGGCAGGTTAGTTGGAAGGACCCCCAGTTTTCGTGGTGATTGTTTAACTAAAAATTACGTGCTTTCCTTGACTATTCTAATCACAAGCAATTTTTCTTTTTCAAGGCTTTTGCTTCCGTAACGTCAGCCCCCCTTTAAAAAAATCCTGGCTGCGCCCCTGAAAACCATTGGTAAAAATAGTTTGACTTCTTTTGCATATTTGATTGGAGATTGTGGATGAATGGCTTTGTTAACACTTTTTTGAGTAGCGAGTGCTGGTATCATTTCAACGAAATACAACCTCAATATCTATACGGAAAATAGTTTCAAATTGCCGTATATTCTACAAGTAATTAAAAAATCAAACATCTATATAGGATATACCAAATATATAAGAATGACTCCAATCTAAAACGTATAAGATTTCTTAGACAACCTGAGCTATTGATGGCTACTTTAGGTAATTCTTTATGAACCGGTGTCAAGCGAAATTTCTGACTAGCAAAATTTCTGACTTCACGCCATATGCGCATGCACAGAATAATATTCTACTTATCAAATACACTGAGAAAACTGATGACTATGGGCTTAGGGTTTGGTGTTTAGGTAAGTGTGTCGGGTTAGGATATTGATTAGGGTAAGAAAATGAAAAAAAATTAAGATCTAAGATTAAGTGCAATATTTTTCAGTGGTTATAGTTATTTCCGTTCTGTACCTTGTTGTTGGTGTCCGGCATCTAACCAAAAAGTTTTAATTTGCACAACAAATATCAAAAAAGTAATTGCAAAATTTTATTCCTTTGCTCTCAGAAGCAAAATAGCTGAAAAACAATGATAGGTCAGAAATTTCGCAGAGGTCAGAAATTTTGCTTGACACCGGATAAAACGTTTGCATGCAGTTCTCATAAAAATTGCATAATCCTAGCCCAGTTACGCATTTATTGCCAAAAAACGAAACTATGTAATATAGACACATTCAAAAATCTTTTGAAACTTTCAAATTTTATTGTTCGAATAACAACAAATGTTTGCTGTTGTATTTGTCAGATAAGTCTTCTGATGTATCGTTATGATTNGGACAAATTCTTGTGTCCGGCCGCTTCCAAAATGCAGGAATAGGAGCTAAATTTCGGTGTTCTTGGAACTTTTTGATAATGGTCCGAGTACACAAAAAGCAAAATAATCACAAATAGGGAAAATCCAATGATTGTTCTACTTGCCCATTTCCAAATTATAGTCGATGTTATCGAGTACTACGCACCGGCACGAACCTTTGTAATGAATGGAACAGAATTGTGAGCTTCGGTCTTTGTGGTCGGATTTGTACCAGACATGCTAAGATTATACATTTCAAAATTTTGTTAGACTTTGAAAAATAAATCTAATGATAGTCTAACTGTGAAACATAGCTTTTTGGAAACACTTTTTTAATTTGATCAAAATTCAACAAATATGTTTTCTGATGGCTTTTACAAAACGCAGGTACGGAATTGTCAACTTATTTCAACAATTTTAATTCTGCGTAGTTAGTCTGGCTCTATCAGCTTGAGCTTACTGAAAAACGTTTACAAAGAAATATGGTTTTCTGAGCGAAAAAATGTATGGAATGTATGGAGCGTGACGGTTTTTGCAGAAGGGTGACAAGTAAATTGAATTATTTCTTGTCGCGTGACAAGAAAGGACAAGAAAAAAAATCGTGCGTGCGCTTGCCACGGATTCCAGACTGGAATAGACGTAAACGTTACTACGACGATGCTGCTTGAGTGACAAACTCAGCGTTTTGTTTGAAACGCGTCATGCAAGGTAGATCCGTAGTTACTTCTAAATTTAAAATATTTTCATTTTTCTTCCCACTGACTGTTGGAATTCTAATTGATGAGTGAATGCAGTTTACACTATAGCTCAGGGGTCACCAACGTGGTGACTGTACAATAGAACTTTGTGATTTGCAGGTGTGTTTTAAAGAAAGTTTCATTTTGTTTATTTGCCCTCAGTAAAATTGTATGGAAATGAATTTTGCTTTTGCATTCTCTGCCATAGCTTACCGCTAATTATGGATTGCCCTTTTCAGGTACAAACAGTGATGGTTTACTTGTAAAGTTGGCAAATCAATTATGAATCTTGTGTTCAATCGTTGTGAACCTCAAGTATTTGCTGTCATCAACAAAGATGTGTCTTTTTACACATTGGAATCTCATGCAAAATATAGTGATTGTGAAATAATTCATCCAAACTTATTTCTAACAACTGTTCACAATATGGATGCAAGGGTGAGCACAATTAGTGGGTTGTCAATTATTAAATTTGTGCTTTGTTTTTTTTCTTCACTGGCAATCTAAAAACCTATGAAGCTTTTTACATTTAATGCTTTTAAGCTCTACTTAATTTCAATTCATTGTGACAAACTGCATGCTTCACAGAAGTGCAAAAACTAATTTTAGTGGTCTTGACTCATTTCATTATTTCAACCAAAGAGTGAATCTCATAGCAATAAGCATGAAACCAAACATTCAACATATCCACAGTGATAGTAGAAATATTGCTTTATATTAGGCTCAAAAAAAGTTATGACAATGGAATGCATTTAAATACCCACATGATGGATTTTCATTTTTGTTAGATTAGTGCACATTGTTCTATCTATATTATGTTGAATGTCAAGCGTCAGATAAAAAAATAAATTAATGAAATGCTTCTCTAACAAAAACAGAATCCATACCAAGTTTTCACACTATTTAGCCATTTAAAGACTGCCGTGGCTTAGACTTTGTCTTGTCATAACTTGCCAACCAATAGAGCTAGAGAGCTGTTCAAACCTTTTGAAGAAGCAGAAAGTCTCCTAGCTTTGATTTTTTTAAAATCCAAGTATTTTGAGGTTTGAACTTCTTTGGTGCGATGTCACGCCTGGGGGGTCAAAAGATTTTTGAATGACGTAATCAGAGCCTGAGAAAAAAGTTCAAGTGGCATTTTATCTGTTCTTCTAAAATAAACCAGGTAAAAGTCTGAATCTTTAGAGCCCTGGATTTTGGCTATCCAGTTTCAGTGGTTGGCAAGTTACAGCCAAAAATGATAATCAATTAATTAATCCTCCAGGGCAGAGATGGGCAAACAATAGCCCGCGGACCGCTTGTAGCTTGCAAATGCATTTTGTGTGGCTCGCAAGGCAGCCACTCATACATAGACAGTACATATTTTGAATCTATCTTAAAGTAATTTTATCGATGGGATTAGAATTTTCAAAAATTTATTTCGTCTACGTGCACTACTGTCTCAATGTGAAATGAAACAATAAGGTTATAGTAATTTTATCATTAATTCATATCTTGAAATGTAAATTGTAATTGAAGTAGACAAATGCAATATATGCGGCCCCCAGTAGCAATAAAGTTTCCAATGTGGCCCTCTGTAGAAATTGTTTGCCCACCTCTGCTCCAGGGTTTTCCTAGGGCTAATTGTCATTCTGTGTTTTATCCCAGTATCTGATCATACATCAATTATTTAACAGCAATCAATGACATACGGATGAGGTGCAAGTGGCTTGCAATGCTAATGACTGATTAAGCAATAACACAAATAATGTCAGTGAAACCAGGGACATTTCCTGCATACAAACTATCTTTTGTGAAACACACATTGCTCTTAATATTCAGACATTGCCTACAGCTGTATGTGAATTATAAGGTTGAATTCATAATAAGTTATTTAGAAACTCTGAATAGCTGATAATAGCACATAAATTATGTTAATTAGTCACCAACTTATGCAGTGCTAAGTCCTGAGCATGAGGCCAAATTGCAACCAGTGGTGGGGCTGCAAGTGGTGAGTTCTATAGTTTGGAGGAAACTGGAACAGCCAGTGTTTTTCCTAGGTCCACTGTGGCCTTGGCTTTGCTTTTCGTCGGACTTCTCTGGGGGATGCAAAGTCTGCTCTACTAATAATTGGACCATTCAGTAGTCCTAACGCTTGGCACCATTTGGTAGGATTTTTAAAAAGTTATTATCCTCTCTCAATGTTTTGCAAAAACAAACACAGCATGTTTTCTCTGCACTTACTGATCCACTTGTTTGATGTTATCAATGTGACACCACTATGGCACTCAGCAACATCCAGCTTATTTGAATAAAACGTGTTATACAGTAAAGCATAATCTTTATTGAAGGTTTACTATTTTGGGGAAATAAACAAAGCTTTTGATGGTTCCAGCAAATGCTTGAGAATCTTGCTGGAAAACATACCTGCATGTATGTCATGCTTGATAGCTGTTTTTCTTTCACTGAGACATTTCGGTGATTCGTCTCATAATAGTATTAAAACTGCCGTAACAGTTCTATTCACTTAGTCTATATTTTCAGACAATTTTTTGTGGCAATAAAAAAATTCAGTCTTTGACCAAAAAATGACCGAAAAAAAACAGACTGTCAGAACAACTTTGAAAGTTCTGTCCTTTGCTGAAAACTCATTTTTAAAAATTCATTATTATGTAGGTGAACCCCATGAACTGAAACACTATGTATTCTGTGTAAGAGCACAGTGATATAAACATATTAGGATCAAAACATTTTGATAGCCAAAGCTTAGCTAAATGTTGTTTTGCTTCAAAACACTTGAGTGTTTGATTGTATTTAATGGTCATGTTAGGTAGAAGCTTGTAACACAGTTATCAACCAATTGATGTCTCTTTAGAACTGATAGTTTAATGATCAAGTTTAGCTTTTTGTAAGAAAATTTCTGTTGTCTGCAGTGAGCGAAATGCACTGCTATAGTTTGGGTTGAATGCACAAATGAGATTTACTTGTCAAGATTCTGTTTTTCTAGTGTGTTGAATGGCACCCTTCCATGAATCATGAAAATGTAATTGCAATGGGACACGCCAATGGCAGTGTGGTATTAAAGTCTGTTTCATCTTATCCATCAAACCAAGGATCATCCCTGGATGGGAAGGAGTTTGTGCCCAAAAACCAAAAGCAGTGCAATGACCTGGCATGGAACAAATTCTCTACCAGTTCACTTGCAGTTGGGCTTGACAGACACCCAAGGTATATGTGCTGTGTGTTGAATTTCTAACATTGCCAAACTTATACTTGAGTATTTTTATGTATTTCTGTGATTTCATGTTGCAGCAACAGTAAAGTTGTAATTTACTGTTTCTAACGTTTTGCTGTGTTTAAAAATCCTTCATGGTCATTGACTGCATATTTAAGTTTGGAACACTGCAAGATCTTCTGCTGGTTTTGATTCATTAACTGTTTTAGATTACTGCACGATCCTTTTTTTAAAGTTGACATGTGTACAGTTAAAACGTGCCCTATTTTCTCAGCACATTTCTGTGATCGTGAATGTTTATCTAAAAAATAATTGCATATTTGTAAAGTTTATTGCTGCTGCATTCTGAAAGTATGTTTGATTAGTTTTATTATTTTCGTTAAATTGTTATTCCTGAATCACAATATTAGTTTCATGTTACTTGGGTATGCGGAATCTCTACTTTGTCACTGCAAATTTATTTTACCATAGTTTAAACTAAACAGACTTTCATATCGGTTAAAACAATATTGCATGAGTTTTTTAAGTATTTGCAAGTGAAAACATGTCCTTCAAAATATTAAAGTTAATATTAATAATTTTTATTTTATGTAATTATGAAAATATAGGTAGTTTGAGAAGTCATAACCAGGGCAACCGTTTTGTATTCAAAGACAGGCTTCTCTTCTCGTGTGGGATGTCAACGCAAAATGCACTTCTGACCTTCCAGTGACCGGAGTGGATCGAACCAAGACTTCAGACCAAGCTCCACAACAGACTTTAACGTAAAAAGATGCAAGATAGCAATAGTTCCCGTCGTGAAAAAGATTGAATGTTGGTTTTAGATTCACTAACAAAATTACTTTGTTGGATATTATGTAAACATTCTCTTGCTGTTATACGTAGCGGTTGGCCTATTAAAAATTGCTTGCAACATCAGCTTTTTTTATATTTTTAAGCAAAAAACGGGGAATTTTTTAATTGAAAGAATAGCACAGGAAACACCTCTGTTTTCGTCGAAAAAGACGCGCTTCCTGAATTTTTCACTCGGAGTTTCTGCGGAATTCTAGGTTTTAATTTGTTTTCCATTTATTGACGCCCGGAAACTGAATGCTGCTGAAACTTTTGCCCAACGATCAGTTGAATAGTTTTTACTGCAAAACGCCGCTTCCAGCAGCTCATGCTTACAATAGCAAGGTTAGTGTTCGGTCGCTTTTCATAAAATCATGTGTTCCATATTAATTTTGACCTAGTCTTGTAATGTCCGAGCAATAATGAGCCATGAGTTAGTTTTGTACCCGTCAAACGTCCACTGGAATCTGGAGGTGTTGACCTGTATTTCTTGTCCAGTGACTCCTGATATCATGCATACTGTTCTTTAAGTGACAGTCCGTTGTATTTCGATCGTTATATAACAGTGCACTTTTGTTGCGAAACAACATGTACAGAGATGATTTACAGAAAATGCCAAAGTCCATTCTGTCGCTTCGCGTGCCTACACGTCACGTGACGCTTTTGATTCGCAGACTTGCTGTGACGAAGCCCACTGCTGAATACGGGGTCAACGAATCAGTGAACTCGCTTGTGTGGGTCTCCACCAATCACAGCAAGTTGCTGCTGGCTGGAATGAGCAAGAAATGTCTGCGACTTTACGACGTGCGACTTCATCAGATCTCCCAGCCGAGCGTGATCAACCACAAAGTAAGTTTCTCATTACTATTGCCGAGCTCATCTTTCAGTTGCTCAGCATGTATGCTTGTTCTAAGTATTCATTTCCAAACCCGCTTTTCTTCAGAGAAAGTTCGCAAGGGCAGCAGCCAAATGAGGACTCGAAATACAACGTGGCCGATATATCGGTATCGGCCCCAAAAAAGCCATATCGGTCGATCTCTAGTTAAAACGATGTAGGATTCTTTAGTGAATGCGTTACTCTCCTCACAAGGCTACTTCACAGTACCTAGGCTACTTCACAGTACCTTACAAGCATATCCACTCCAGCCTGTGCAAACTGTGCTGGTTCAACTCTGGAGTAGAAGAGTTTCCACCCATCATCGAGTACAACAGTGTTAGAGCGATAATGCTTTGCCGAAGAGATACCATGGGGGGGAATCGCTTGGCTCCCTCGGCAAGTTCGTTCTCTTTTCCTGTGAGCGAGGTGATATTCCAGTTTCCAATCACCAGCTTGTGGCGAGATTGCCGTTACGCGTGGCTTCCAAGTCTCCTAGAGTAGAAACACTCTGCGCTGTCCGCATTCACATCCGCAGATGCGTATGGAGCGCAACGTGCTTGTTTAAGAATTATGTGTCACGTTGGCAACTTTCCAATTTTTCACTCTTAACACTCACCATCAATACTTGCATGAAGTTGTTTCGGTACAAACAAACCAGTGTCTTTGGAGCTTTTGCAGTTATTTCTCTAATTTGTTATTAACAACTACGTTTTTCGTTTTTGCTAGGCAACAATGGGACTCTGCGTTAACCCCTTTTATGACAACGAACTGTCTTCATACCATGACGACACAGTAGTGACGTGGGATCTGAGACATCTAACGAAGCCGACCGCCAGCATCCAAGTCTCAGCGAACGTTTCCAAGGTACAGTGGATCAAACAAGCTGAGCAAGACCATCCACCCAAACGATAAAACTTGTTTCTTTTCAAAACTTTCAGATAGAATGGAGTCCGACCAGACGCGGAATGCTGGCTGTCCTCCTCACCCCCCATGAAAATGCTCAGGAGAGCGTTGAATCGCGGCGGCGCAACCTGTGCCTTTATGACGTTATAAAGAACGCCGTCTCAGATTTCGAGTTCGGCCAGCCTATCAAGCGGACTGCCAACTTCACTGTGCCGGTAACTTGCATAAGCTTGCTGCGACGTTTTTTTTGTTTTCTCAGTTTTGATGTCTGGGGGGTCACCAGGCGATAACAGCAAACAAGGGTCGCTGATTGCAATCTGCAACCCAAGCTTGTCCTACTGCTTCTCAACTACAGCTACTCCTCTCCTCGTGACCTTTCAACAATTGACGCCGAGTCATTATAAACAACAGCGTACATCGCCGAGATCTTTGTGACGACGATGGTGGTGGTGGCGATGATGCGTTGCCGTTCGCCGATTGACCTTTGACCTCGCATCTTTTGCAGAACGGTGAATGGCTGAGCGGCTTTGCTTGGCATCCAACAGCTAAGAACTGCTTCGTGACACTGGGCAGCTCCCACTCATTTCAAGTATGTTTTATTGCGTTTGAATTTTCTTACGTTTCGTGCAGCCCTGGTTGAAGTTCAGTACATAAGCATATGTCATGGTACTTAGACACTGCGGTTTGACCTTCGTGACTTTTGTAAGTGCCGGTAATTGGCAAACGTCTTATTAAAGCCATCATTACCACCAGTTCCTGTTTTTATCAACATGGCTGTGAAGCTCTCCACCGACGCACATTCCGGTCGAAATCGACCTCTCACATAGACACCAACCTTGGGCGCGGGGTCCTTTTGTAGGTCGGCTTTTCTCTACAGTCATTCCGTTCTTTTTCATGTTGAAATTACGCCAGAGGATCTTTGTTTACGTTTTTCCGAAGTTCGCCTTTCTGTTTCAAAACCATTTGATTATTTGAAGATGCGATCATTTGAAGGTCCCTGGGATACCATAGGGTCATGGTTTCGATCCCAGGGTTGGCGGTAAAGGCACAACTCTACGACGTCGCGTAATTCAGCCATCGGTCTCCATCAGAACGACGCGGCATCATACCACCCGCACAACCCGCAAGAGCATATGCCGGAACTCGTTGACCACCATGCAGGGAGTTCAAGACTCGTGTTGAGTTCAGGGGAGAGCGCGCGGCCTTCTGACGTCACGGTCGAGTTCAACGCCTGACTCGCTTCCAACCCGCGTCTGAAAACCTTGTCTGAGGGAGGCGAGATACACGTTTCCGCTGGTTCCAGTCTATTCGCCATTCATGATGAAAACAAACATCACTTCCAGCTTTCAGTTTTAGACTCAGTTCCTCNNTCAGATCCCAGGTCCACTCGTTACTACTTCGGCCAAATACAGCGACAGAAGCTGTACTTTTCATAAAAAAAACAACAACAACTGCATTTTGCATCAGATGGTTCCAGTCAGTGAGAGGACCACCACATCCTGCCAGGGATACAAGAACTTCGGTTTTGTTTGTGGGGAGGAAATGCACGTCACGAACCAAGTGTTGGACTTTCAGGATGAAGAGGTTGGGCGTGTGTGTTAGCACTAATTTGCTGGTGACAGTGTGTTTTGAGTTTATGTTTTTTGTTTTCGGTCATAAACCGAATTTTGTTTTAAACAGCCGAAAAATTGAAGTCAGTTCGGTCATAATGTCTGAAAATGTAGGGAGGTAAATACCGTTACAGCGAATTTTAACACTACTGTGGAACAAATTACCGAAATGACTCAGCGAAAAAAAGAGGTTTTAGCTACTGCATTCACTAAGGCAGTGTTTCCCAAAATTTTTCTGATCGCGTACCATTTGTAGGGAACACACTGTCACCACGTACCGCCTTGTTCCAGGAAAACGCATTCAACCAAATATCATTCGATCAAAAGTTTAGAAAACTACTCATGACACAAAAGTGACGTGTGCAAAATGGCGGTGAAAAATTATGATGTCCATTTTTCAAAACCAATAAGCAGGTTTTTTAAGGAAAATGCTGGGTGCCCGGCATGGACCTGTAAGACCCGATGATAATTTTCTCTGATTCGACGGACCCGATTTGCAATTCTAGGGACCCGATTCGGGTCCCTAAAACACCTTTATAAAACCTGCAATAAGGCAAGTGCACAAAAATGCAGGAATTTATTCACATAACCCAGTAAGTAAAAGCAAAAACTGTGAATACAGTTTTTTTTGTGACGAAAACAGAAAGTAAGCCTACTGGTGTACCACCCTGACGACCACTGGCGGTACGCCACAGTTTGGAAACCACTGCACTTAGGCCTGGTATAAATTATCTGTCCATGCAGGTGCTTTCTTTGGGAAGTTCAGAATTAAACCTGTAGGTGCGGGTTTTCAACTGAAGATTGTTGGCGCTTATGTACTGCAGTTTGTTGAGGAAGCGTTGTTTGACATTAGTAGAGTCAAAATGTTATCGCTCCGGGCAAAAAATGTCAAATTTTGGTTAACACTGCTTAAAAATTCAGTGTAGCCTTATAAAATTTGTTTTCGTAAACATTCCCTAACCAGTAATGCATGGCAAGGAGAAGCATCCCAATTAGTTGATCCTCTGTTTTTACCCCAAAATGCAGTCCATGTTAATTCTACTAAATAATTAGTCATCCTCGCACGATTGATGGGAGTTATTCTCCACAGGTTGGTGGTGAATTCATTGACATGGAAGAGATCATGAGGCGTCGATCACAGTCTCTCTATGGTTTACAAGGTGTGCAGCTTTTACTTCTATACAGGGGGGGGTTACTTCAATTGAGATATAATAAGCTCTTGAATCCGGAAAATACTCTATCTCTATAAAATCTGGAAGCGCCTTCTGTTAAAAGTGTTCAGCCCCGTCGTGTGGTGGATGTGACGTCACAAGACGTGACGACAAAGAATGCGGTTTGGCGTACCGTATTTTGCGGACCGTAAGACGCACTCAAAATCCTTTAATGTTCTCAAAAATCGAAAGTGCGCCTTTTAATGCGGCTCGCCTAATGTATGAATCTGGTTGTGCTTTCTCATCAAGAACCAAGTGCATGTGGTAAACGGTGCTATTTATTTAATTGCTAGTTACAGATTAACTATGAGCGTTGCACATGCTTGATTTCGAAGACTGTCGTGAGACTTTCGTGTGCGTTCAACATCACGATTTTATTGTAAAAAGACCATCGCGTTACGTAATAAACCAACAACAATTGCAATATGGTTCCATGAGGAGCTAGCACATACCTTAATGTTGAAGCACAGATCGTGTTACTCCGCGGGACTCATGATGACATTGGCGCACACCGAATCAAACACGCGCACAACTTTTACTTTATTCTATTCGTGTCTAGCGAATTAGGCGTGTAATCCTATAAACTGAAAAAGTGACTATATTTGTTTTTATTGCATGTGTTACAACTGAACAGCGTTGAGGGTTATTGTGAAGGAGTTTAATATAGTTTGACTTATTGCTTCATGTAATGCGTCTTATGATCTGGTGCACCTTATGGCCCGAAAAATCCGCCCTCAACCTGCATGTTGCGTCAAACGTAACAATAGCATTCCCTGTTTCGCGTCAATATCTGTGACGTCGTAGCTTCTCATTTCATTTATTGGCCTTCATTTGTTGCGTAACTTCCTTCATGCTTTGTGCAGAGAATCTGGCGACGAACGTGGAGCTGAGCTTGGAACCTCGCAACCTCCATCTTCGTTTAATGTGGGAATGGATGAAGACCTGCCAGACCATGGAAAAATTATCTCAAGACCAGGCCCAGCCGAACACAACAACTGCACCCAATGCTTGGGTCTCATCCAGGAGCAGCCTGAAGCAAGAAAAGTCGCGCAAAAGCAGAAGCAGCTTTTTCCTTGGCGCTAAATCGCTTTTCAAAGGTATTTGAAGCAGCTGGACTTGATTTTTTCACTTGTGTGATTTCGATCAATTCTGACGTAATAGAAGTGGATGATATTGTTTTGTTTGTCATAATAATGTTTAGACTGAGCACGTGCATAGGAAATACTCCAGCCAGGCCAATGTTGATGTTACAAGCTGTCAAAATATTAAAAACCTGGTTCACATGAAAAAGCTGCGAGATCTAATCAAGCAAAAGGACTATTTGCTATTTCTGGCTTCTCTATCACGTTTCTTAACCTTGATTTTAACGCTGTACCTGTTATTAAATAATATCTTCATCCTCGTGTTGTTGCTTCAATCCATGGCTAAAGGTTTGGATGACGTGATTCAGCTGACGTCGTTGCTTCAGACGTTATTTCCTTGTTAGAGATTCTGATATGACCTTTGACCCATTCCAGGAGATAAGCGTTAAAAGACATGTTGCACGCCCGATATGCTAACGTTGGGTTCAAACTGTTTGGGAATGTTTGTTTAAGTTTTAATCGAAACTAACTCAGAATGGATTGTTCCGTTTGAGAATAACGAGACATTTCGTTGCACAGAAGACTTGACCAAAACTCACGCTGTTGGTGACGTCGGTTCTGGTGACGTCAGGTCGAGTTCAGTGCAAGTGAATTGGAACGGCGTCTCTGGGGTGAAGTCAACCGTTTATAAGAGCACAGCAAGGTACATTTCTCCTCCCAGTGTGCTTTTATGTGTTTTTACTTTTCAAGTCCTTTCAGCCACCCCCCCCGCTTTCTTAATGAATTCATATTCGTCACGATTCGTGCGCTGCTTGATGTGATAGCCACGCGTCTGTGTTGCTTCATGAATAGACATTAGTTTTGCTTTTCCCATATATCACGCAATGCAAGAAAAATATCATTCCGTTTGTCGTGTTTGTTGCCGAAGAATGACAAAAGTGATATTTTCAACTGTTTCTGAAGCATCTTCGACATGAAGTATTGTTTTCGATGGATGGCATCGTTTCGTCTCTAAATCAAGGAACAAGTTTTCCACAAAATCCTGTGAATACAGTTTTAAAACGCCGCTCGTTGCTATGTTTCTATGACTTGTTACAAAACAATCGATTTTTAGGATGATTGTTCATCATCAATCGCCTGATTGTTACGCAGAGATTTAATCCTCGCCACATGCGGTTGGACCAACGTCGATGCATCAGTTGAAAACCTCACTGGTTTGCGACGGGAAAGGTTCGGTGGGAGGGGATTGGGGGAGGAGGTCGTCCGGCGGTTGTCTGTGTGCGGTGAAGTGGAACGCGCATGCGCAGTAGCTCTGTGGCACCTGGACGTGAAGCTGGCCATCGGGGTCTTGAATGCAGCCAGCCAACGAAATGGTATGATTGTAACGGAAACCTTTTGTAGTTAATTTGCTCGTTAGATTTTCTTATACTGATTGATGCTCGAATGCATTCCCATCCCAGCACTACCATGTCGATGATGAACGATCTCAAATTCTACTTAGCTGTATGTTTTGCGCTTCACGTGCAGAAGAAGCGCTTTGGAGATAAGTTTTTGAAAGTTACGTGTAAAAAGTGCTCTAATGGATGTGCGTCAAACGTTATGAATATGGTTGAAAAAACAAACAAAAAATTCGGCCTATGACCGAAAAAAATACAGATCAAGACACCAAGAGTTCTTGTGTGATCAGCTCCTGGCTCACACAAGTGCCTGTGCTGATGCTGGCCTTGGACACGCCGGTTCATCGCGTAAGAATTATAAAGGGTATTGTTGGGTGTTGTTTGTGGAAGCGCCGGATCATGCGTTGATGAAGAGCAAGATACCAATCACAACGTTGGTGTTTCACTTGCACAGTTTTGTACACTTGCCTTAATCGCTTTCAAAATACCTTGTTGCATTGTTTAAAAATCGTTACAACACTGGCTCGTTGCAATTCACCATAAAATTGGTGCGAAAAACAAAAATACCGATGTTTTCCTGACCTCTGATGCGATATCCTTCACTACGCAAAACCACTGCCAAAGTACTTGATACGTCATAGGATAGTTGCAACATTGACGTTATTGTAGATGCCCTGGTGCAGTTACCACAAACTTAAGGCATCATTCAGTCCAGTGTTAATAACAAGTCATGGGAGTGATGCTACAAACCAGGGGTGGAGAACCTGTTTACTATCACGGGTCGCATAAATTGTGCATTATCGCTGGCCGGCCGCAAAATCAATTAATTTAATCCATAAATTCAAACTTTATCTAAACTGTGAGGTATAATAAGGGATTCTCTTGACCCGCTATCTAAGTAAATGCTCATCATGGATCTTCGTTTTGGCGCGAGGTTGTGCTCTAACTTGGGCAACGAAAATTCTGATCCGGGCCATATCAAATGTTCACACGGGCCGCAGGTTCTCCCCCAACCCTGCTATAAACGTTGGTACTGCAACTGCAAGGTTAGCTTGCTTCTAATTAAGTGAAAGTCGTATATCAATCTCATTTGCGTGACCAACTTACTGTTCCGTGTTTGGCAATGCCGTCCCACTGTTTCTAATGTGAATCCTTTTTCTTGTTTCGCGTTTTACTGTAACGCGACAACTCTCCATCCACAGTAAGATAGAAGTAACGTAGAAAAATCTGCCATCTGATGAAGATTTGTCTCTAAACTCTGTCGGCACCAGCCCAGTACCGCGAGACGAGACGGAACCGTGGACCACCCCTTGGATCCTCTGTTTCGCGTTTACGTGAGACGACTAAGGGGACAGGGTTGCGGAGCCGGAGTCGGAGGTTTTTAGATGGGATCGGATTCCTAACAATACTGGGAGTCGGAGTCGGATGGCCAATTAGATCATTTTTGTACATCACATTCCTGAATTGGGAATTCCTGTTAAAATGGTACAATTTCTTTTNAAACTTGTTGAAACAGAGATTTCTTGCTGTGCACCACGATTTCCATTGATTTTAACATCCAAATTCCNTTTATGTTNAGGAGTCGGAAAGTTTGNCAAGGTCGGATATTATAACTCCGACTCCTCAACCCTGCAAGGCGTACATGTTGTCTTGCATGGCAGTGTGATGGCGTTATAATATCCCGCGAACTGTTATTGTTAGTTTTGTTTTTATGTTGTTGCGTTGTCCCGACCTTATTCGCAATGTCGATTAAACAAAACTTGCCTTCTAAATAACAGTAAAACTTGTTGCCATCACGTCCTGCACCAATTCGGAGTCGATTCCGTCCAGCCGGATACAATTTTGCGTTCTTTAGCAGACGGCGTGGACAAACTCCCCGCTGTTGCCATGGCGATGAGCGGTTTCAGCGGAGCGAATAGTTCCAGACTGTGGATTGAGACGTGCAAAGAAATGCAGGCGGTTCTTTCCAGCGGTTACTTGCAAATGGCTTTCGCTTTCCTGATAGCTTGCGCTGACGACAAGAAGTTGTCTGAAGGATTGCCAGAGCGCTTCGAGGAATTGTTGTTCAATAAAGTAATTTGCTTTTTTCTTATGCTCCTGATTATTATGCAGTTGCCTTTGCTTTTATTGAAGGATTTCAAAAAAGTTTTCAAATGAACAAAACATCTCGTTGAATATAAAAAAAAATATTTACCAAAATTCGTTTTTCTTGCGGTTTTCGCTTTTATTTGAAATTTTTGTTGTCAAGAAGGTTGAAAAAAACATTTTTTAAGAAAAATTAGTTGGATTTCGGCAGCAGTGCTTAGCGAGCTGAAAAAACACGACGAGGAAATTTCTGATTAACACTTGAAGCACACTTTCATTTTAATTTCAATGTTTTTGTAGATCACGCTCTTTATCTCATGAAATAGGTTTTTACTTTACTGCTTGTTAAGTTGTTATGATTGTTATTGAATTTGTTTTTGGTCCAAAATCTTCCAATGCACCCAACGCCCAACACCAGGATAAGCTGCACAAGTTTGCGGTTCAGGCTTCCCAGTATTCCACTGGCGTTATGTTACGTCACGATGTCACCTCGCTGTGGTGGCAGGAAACGTAATTCCTTCGTCTTGGTCCATAGTGGCAGCTGCTTTTCCGCTGAATGTTTCCTACACNAATGCAATCATGAAGTAAAACCAGAGTAAAAATATGTGAGGACGAGCAAAATTTTTCCAGCATAGTTTGCTTNTAAANACATTGCCTTGGCATCATGTCTTACNGGACCTGATGGTTTCCTTGCATCGGTTTATTTTTACCTGTTTTTGAATCTCAAACACAAACCTTGTTGATTTAAAGCAACGGTGGGAAACGTGCGGCCCGTGGGCCAAATGCAGCGCCGCGTGATCATCCAATATGGCCCGCATCAGAATTTTCGTTACCCAAGTTAAAGTACAATATCTCGTCAAAACAAAACCCCATGGCAAGCAGACACGTAGACAGTAAGTCAAAAGAAGTCTCTCGCTCCTTGGAATATTTTTCCCTCCTTGTTTTTGTTGTGAAGACAAAGGCAGTTATTTGAAGACAAAATTAATTTATTTTTGCGGCCCGCCAGCGTTATTCCACAATTCATGCCCCCCGTGATAAAAAATAGGTCCCTGGTTTAAGGTTACAAATAAGCCAATAAACAGCGGATGGTTGTGCGTCTCTGATTGGCCGATTGCGCATCGTCTCACTTGTGACGCAATAATACCTTTGTTTTCAGAGGATCTTACTCCAAGACCGCGTCTCATTCGCGTGCATTTACTTACCTGATGCTATCCTCGACAACTACCTCACTACGCTGGCTGAGCAAGCCGTTGGTGAGGCTTGGCTTGACGGGCTCATAGTGACTGGGGCGAGCACTTCAATGGGGGTCAAGTTGCTGCAGAACCACGTTGACAAGGTAGGAAACGTACTTCTTGAACTCTTACGCACCCGTAGCTGCAATCTGAGAACTGGCATTTGCAATCAAGTGCTCATGCTTTGTTGTTGAAATCTGCTGTTTTGTCCACGTGTTGCTTTTCGGAGATTGTCGTCACTTTTCGGATATTTTCGTTATTTTTCGGGTATTGTCGGAAAAACGTTTTATTTCGTTGTACGTTTTTCATAAATACCCCGAACAAAATCTACGGCCGCGTCACCTGTTTCAAATGATTAATCCACCGATTCGATATATTTATCGTTTCCTGTGACGTCGCGTTTTTATGACGTGTGTGTCCAACACATTCTGATTGTCTTCAGACCTGTGACGTCCAGACAGCTACGTGCGTGATGATGCAAGCACAAGATCGAGACTTTCTCACCAATTGTGACGTTTTGTTTTGGAAAGAAAGGTGAGGATTTTCCATCAATCACTCGGAAAATCGTTTCCACCGCAAAGCTTCACACTGTGGCAGCAAACAGTAACACAGACAGCCATTGTCACCATTAGCAAAGCACATTCGAATGGTCCCCAGGCTCACAAGCATTGTTAGACGGAGGAGCCGGGACCCGAATTTCAGGCTCCGGCTCCAGGGATCAGAATCTTTTGGATCCAGCTCTGACTCCAACACGTAAAAGCTTTTAGCTCCTGCTCCAAAAATATTTGATCCGGTAAAAACCGAAGTGTACATATTATTACACCAGTATGCAGTAGAAGAGTCAGCCCCGGTTGCCACGGGGGAGGAGGCTTTGGTGGGCCTACCCCCAAATTGAAATATGAAACGCTGGAAATTACTGGAGTTATTATCAATCCGTCCGTATCCTTTTCTGTCCTGCAATTTATAGACAGAGCAGTACCTGCCGTTGTTACCGCTGTGTCTAGCCCAGGTAGTCTTCCCTTATTTTGTACTGCATAGCAGCAAGATACTTTTGATGCTTACCACCAAAGGTACACATTTGCGCAGCCTGCTGTTCAGACAGCTAGATGGAGTTTCATTGTGTAGTTAGAAGAGCCTATTTAGCAATCATTGCTAAGTTGTCCGAAAACTGTGTAGTGCAGTTAGTGGATTATGGATGTTAACCGTTGCGTCCGCGTAGGCCTTAGTCTATGCTTGTTGTTATTTGAGATACAAAACGTTATAAAGTTGAAGATGTGCCATGCACCAGGAGATTAACAAGTCCAGACATCACGAAAACGTGTTTTGGCCGGTTGAAAGTCCAATGTACCATCCAAGAAAAATGCACTTAGAGCAAGGTAAAATTTGTCTTATGCTAATGAAAGAACACGTTCATCGTGGCGCACTGCTGTCATCAGACTCTGATTTCTTCCTTCGGTAACTGTTTCTCCACAACTGATAACCACAATCAAGTCTACTCTGTCTAAGTGCGATGTAAAATCTTCATCATCGCCAGAACTGTAAGTGGGAGGACTGCCGTTGCATCCTCGTTTTTGGGGTTTTCCTCTTCAGCTCCCAGTCCTTCCATGCGAAGAGCGATTTTGAAAAAACACTCTTTAGCTGTAGCTGTTTGCTCTTCAGTTAATAAAACCCTGTTCATCGGATCAACGTATATGGCAGCCGGTAACGTGTTGTTTTGCAGTATCAGTACTTCCCTTTTTTTCGTTGAAGCTGCAACTGCCCCCTGCAAGAGCGCCCCCAATTCGTCTCAAGCGAAATAAATAAGAGTTCTTTCCATGCCAAGAATAATCCATCAGGGGTGAGGTCTTCTGCTTGCAGTTTATTCGTTGTTTGGAAAAAGGTGACAAAGAATCGCTTTCAGTTGTTGCAGTTGTTCCCATTCTCCATCAGTAAGTGAAACACTTGAGCTTGCCATTTCTTCTAGATATGGTTCCAGATCAAGAGAACGTTTAATCAACAACCCCACCGTGTCAACCTGATGTCAACCCCACCGTGTGCCCTGACCCAAAATGATGCACAGTCCTGACCGTTCTTTCGCAATACAATTTATTTTTGGTGTCCGGACAGCAGTGGCCACCTGCCTGAACCGCTTCGATAAAGTCGTAACACGGCTATCTTTCAGCCCGCCCTTTATTGCCAACTGTAATGTATGCACAACACATGCTGTATCTCACAAAGCACAACAGCCTCTTTAGCAGCGGCATCCAACAGTTCATTACTTCCATCATTCAGCTCAACCCCAGGATCTATTTGCAGACCATCGTCATCTTTTTCAATTTCAGTCAGTTCTGAATTGACTGTCCTCGCATTCAGTTTTTCCACCATCTTCAGCATATTTCATACACTGTCTGTGACAATGCACAAAACCCGATTCTGTTTCAACTTGGTATTTATCTTTGAATACATTTTCCACCAAGTTTGAAACTCATTGTGTGATGAGCATTGGTATTGCCAATGTGTGTGTGACTCGATTATTACTGTCATCAACGTATTTTATATTTGTGGCAAAATAATTAATTCTTTGACGAGTGCACCCATCCATTTTGAGAAACAGACGACGTCCCTGCAGAAATCTTTTCACTTTTCTCTTTTTCATTCTCTTATCGCTTGTTCTCGTCACAGATATATATGGTGTTGTTCTTTGCGCACATCTCGTTTGTGGTGAATCGCACATTCAACGCAACGCCAACCGACTGAGAGGTTGCAATGCAAATAATTTGCAAAGAAGATTTGGACATAACACTGTTAATGTCAGCTTCGTATGGTGCCCTTTTTTCAATGACCGTAATATTCAACTTTGACGAGATTTCTTGCCCTTGCGCTTTGATATTTTTGCCAAATCTTGATTTTTCATCAGTGGTAAAGATATTTGTGAATGCGCGGTCATGTCGACTGGGTTGCTGAAAGTAAAGCACAGAGCATATCATCATGGATGATGTGGTGAATCTTCCTGATGCATCTTCCTGTATTTAAATTCGAATGCTGTTCGTCATTGATTTTTACGTCACAACGTCGCTTTCATGTCTGGTGACGGTATTGTTTCGTCACAGTTACACGAATCTTCTNAATAAGTGGCGCTTCTACAACGAGCGAGTGCAGTTCGACCTGGAATGGACGAAGGCNTGCGACGGGGCGANACCTACCTCCCAGGTTTACGTTTACTGCAACTTCTGCGGGAAAAGTATCTCCAGTCAAGGAACGGCAAGCGGTGGGTGTCGAGTGGGGGTGTCAGTCAAAACTGTGATGATATTTTTGAAAAATCGCTTTTTTTACGCTTTGTATCATAGTGCAACTAAAAAAAAATTGAAATAGCAAAACGGTTTTGGACCCGGCCTTGTTTAAATCCTCTGCAAAAGTTTTAAAGGTTTCAAGTCCTTTCTCCAAGAAACTGGAGATTCACTGTTTATGGAACACGCCAGGAACTTTTCTGTAGGAAGCGTTTTACTTTCCAAAAATCATGTTTATGACCCAACAACATGTCCTTATTTGTACAACCTTGCTTATTGGTTTATAAGATGTTAAATATGTTTTGTTATCTTCAAACTTGTTATCGTTTTGAGTTAAGCATCCTTTTTGAATTTTGATGATTTCGGACGGTGATAAGGTATAGGTTGACACAAGAGTCTAATTATAGTCAGCTTTCAAACCCAAACAATCCTTCCTGCTTAGTTACAAACATGATCCGATTGTGTCGTGGCGCATCACAGTTGGTCAGGAGAGAGCAGCATCTGCCAAAGTCTTCTTGTCAACAGTTACGCGAAGGTAGTCATCAAACAGAATGAACAGCAGACGCTTGTCTTGTAATAGTTGACAGCGATGCTATTGAAGTTTGTTCTTAGAAAAGAAAGTGAAAGATCCGCTTGAATATGGCGGTTCAATGTTCGTAGGACAAACTAACTTTAGTGCTGGACATGAGGCCGCATCGCCAGTGGTGAGCATGAAGTTGAATGTTCTGTTGTTGGATAAACGCCCTGTTATGCCACATATGGTTGGGAAATCCCGTATTTAGGAAAAATCCCCGAAACGCTTTCGAGCAGGGGGTTCTCAATCTTTTGCCCGTTAAGCACCCCCGGCTCATAAAACAATTAAACCGAGCCCCAGAAAGCTGTCTGTGGAGTAGTCTTACTCGCACAGGTTAGCTGGCAGAGCCGTGGATTTCATATTGTTGCATCACAACAACGCAAGATCAGGCAAAATATACACGGAATTTTCAATCGGCACCT